>Ga0208357_1002061_pt1 | contig 13865 bp, 15 predicted proteins | sample NGESurdeep092012_6_FD_184487 | JGI IMG/M metagenome (GOLD analysis project Ga0208357, IMG submission 184487) | Arctic peat soil microbial communities from Barrow, Alaska - NGEE Surface sample F52-2 deep-092012 (SPAdes) | ecosystem: Environmental > Terrestrial > Soil > Wetlands > Peat ... | reverse complement strand
CTCGTATCTCAACGTTAATGGTGTTTCGGTCCATTCACCCGTCCATCAGCAGATTGTACCGTATGGCGCAACCGCTCAATGCCGGGATGGCACCTATAGTTTCAGCTTGCATCGGAGCGGAACATGCTCGCATCATGGGGGAGTGAAGCGGTGGTATTAGGTGCCCATCTTGCACCTATGGTTTCCTAAGACAAAAACCTAAGTTGTAAATAAATGCCAAAATCGAAAGTGGCAATAACAAAAAAACCGACAACCGATGCCCAAGCGTTTCATAGCGTGCGAAGTAATTTGCAAAGAGAAGTAGGTGAATTTCTCGCTTACGTTGCGAAACAGAAAGTGCCACTCCATATTTACTGGGCATTTTTAAGAATGCTATTCCCTGTTGCCGAATCGCTCGGAGACTTGGCCTATCGCGCAGATTCTTCGACCAACCTCTTAAAAATACTACGCGAAGAATACGCATCCGTGAATCCTAGCTATGGGAAATTGGCCGCCTTATTGATCTATATTTACAGGCATTCGCTTACTCACACGGACGCGCTGCGGGAGATTGAATTCGAAGATAAAAAAATCTCATGGGCGCTCACGCCGAATTGGCTGACCGCGGGGCATCTCGATCTTACGGGCACATCAAATCGGTACAAGAGGGTTGATGGCCGCACCATAGAAACAGGCGAGCCGTATGTGATCCGCATAACATTCAGCGTGAAACAATTTTACGAGGATACGCTCGCGGTGTGCAATCGGATGTACAACACAAGCCGAAAATTCAATGGAGATGTTGGAAGGAGATATGATGAATGGAGGATCCTCCCTTTGGAACGAAAAATAAAGAATACAAAAATCGAGAAAGAAGCGATAGGTGAAATCAATGATTTGATGAAGTTGTAACCTACGTCAGATCGCGCTGAAGTCCTGATTTAAAAAAATGATCGGTAAGGAACACGAAGCTGAAAAGATAGCAGAATTCATTGCAAAAGCTCTGAAAATCGAGCGCAATTCTTTATGCTTCTGCACTAGCGGTAGAAAATTCAAGCACTGTTGCGGTCGCAATATAGGCAGCGATCTGACCTTTCTGGAAGATGAGATTAAAGCAGGCATGGCATACAAAAAGGCAAAGGGAGAGATCAAGGGTATTCCTGCCGGTATTTGGAAGAAATTAGAGCAGGGTGCATTACAGCGTTTTAATTGTCTCTTCCCCGGATGCCGGGATAAAACGGTGAGTTGTCATCTCATTCCTGAAAACATCTTGCGAGCGAGTTATGGTAGTTTCTGTTCGGAATACCGAATGGACAGCGATTCGGGTGGCTGGCATTTTTATCAAGTAGGTGTCGGCAAAGCGAACTGTCTGCCCGTCTTCTGCTCATACCACGACAATAAACTTTTTAAAAAAATCGATCCGATGGTCATTGATTTCTCGTCGCAAGAGCAACTATTCTTACTAGCCTTCAAGGCATTGGCATTCTGCATACGGAAAAACCAATACCTTGCGAGCATTGCCAGCCAAGTCGAGATCTTCCGTCCATTCTGGATTCAAGAGCTTTACCAACTCCCGAACGGCAGCAATGTTACGATCGACCTATCGAAATTCCAAACAGCGTATACGAGGTTTCTGATCCAAAACGGCTTCTGGAAACGCGCGGTTCGTGCATATAAAAATAAAGATTGGGATTTCTTTTCTTATTTCCATCGTGTCGTTCCGTCTCCTGCGCCGCTTTTCTATGCGACGTTCACTAACCCCCTTCACGATCTTGAAGGTAAAAGGATAAATACCCCAGAACAGCCGATTGCGACAACCGCCACCATGTTTACAAAAGATGGTTACCTGCACGTCCTTTTAAGTCCCACAGGTGGCCAAAGTAAAATCGCATACGAGCCATTTTTGAGGCAGCTCGAAGCAATAGACGACCAAACCTTCAAGACAATCATAAACAATATCTTTACTCATTACGTAGAAACATTGTTGCTGCCCGAAACATTCTCCTTGACCAATGACGATTTCAACAAGATCAACGCTGCCCGAAATTATTCAGCCACTGGTACGTTGCAACCCAATGAAATTCTTGATCTCAAAAATAGTGATCGTGCGGTTAGGTTTGTCAGATAAACTCTATTGCTAAGACAGCATTGTTTCTGATAGTTGCGATGATCGGTAAGTGCCATCTTTAACAATCCTTTTTATTACGGATATTTTGACTGGCGCAGGAATGGTAACTATGTTTTATAAGGGAATCACTCCGATGCAGCTCAAGGTAAATCTGAGAGAAGCCCTCAAGATAGACGATAGTCGAACAATAATTCTGCATGTATGTTTGCATGTAACTATTTAGATCTGTGGACGCGTTGCCTGAATTTGAAGAAAGATTTGAGACGCAGCTATTATAAGACTGGAGTTGGCTTTGATAGCTAGTTATCTGTTGCCTGCATTGAAGTAGTGCTCCTGCGTCGGAAGAGCTTTCTCCCAAATGCCCATACCTCGCGAGTTTTAATTCGAGAACGCCGTAATCGCTTTCACTGGTGCATCCTGAAGCCGTTGGAGGCGTACAAGAAGTCCTACATTCATCTGCTTGCGAGAAGTTTACCGAACTAGTCCACCCGTCATTACAAACAGCCTTACCGCTCAAACCTGCTCCGGCACTGCAATTGACTCCGCCATGTGAGGAACATGCGCCGCTTACGGCGTGAGCCGTGGAAACGCCGTTGACTTGATAGAGGAGAAAGATGAGCACGGGCAAGACCGCAATAAAGGTATATTTGTTTTTAAACACTTCTTTTATTTTTATCATACGCGCTGTTTTATTCTTTAGGCTCCACGACTTTTTGAGCGTCATTCTTGCTTTTCTTGTCTCTGAAAATAAAATGGGGGATAAAACTTAAAACAAGAATAATATTTGCCACCCAAAATCCAAACAAATTAAGGGTGAACATCCATATCAATATCTGGCCCACTTTTACAAAATCCCATAAATACGCCTTCTTTTTTTCAGCATATTTTATCTTGTCTTCTTCCGTGATGTTCATTTTTGTTATTTTTAATATTATCTCATAAACCCTCTTGACGGAGGCACTGTTCATATTGATCGGCGGATGCGGGCCTCTCCCAATCACTTGCGGCTTGAGCTGTAATTGGCCCGCTGCATACATAAAATGAGCTGGTTGCAGAGGCGGTTGCACAGTTTTGCGGGGGCTTTGCACCCGGTACATTAAGAGGGTTTAGGAATGGGTTACTGCACGGATTCGGCTCTTCGTTTTGACAAGCTGGCCAGTTGGGTGATGCCGCTTGAGCGGGAATCGCATCGGTATGGCCCCTGACCATAGAGCATGATTTTCTAATTTCGACCGGCCTAATCCCAAACCAATAAACTGAAAAACCGATAAGAATAATAATAAGCACATTAAACCAGCTTTTTATGATGGCAGTGATTATTTGTTTCATAGTTTTATTATCGCATTAGGTTATGAGGGGATACGTCTAGGTAACTTTAGGTTGATCCTTAATCGATGTTTTATGAAAGGGCTTACAGATATACCGCTTCGGGAACTCGACGTAGGTCTCGCACTTCTTACCGCAAGAAAGGCAGCGTTTCATTACGGTCTCGCTAGTATTACTAATATTTCAAGCGCGCAAAGAGCTCCTCCTAAAATCAAAGGGACAACGAGAAATACCAATGGATCATTATAGTCATGCCGAACAAAGAAATCGTTCGTTGATAATTTCCAGCAGATAAACAGACCAATAAGATATAGGATTCCCATGTTATTTTTTATGATTTTAATAATTATATTTTCAATCTTGTAACAAAAAACCCACCACGTGAGCGATCCCTTGCGAGACCCATATCCCTTTCGAGATATGACCTGTTGAAGATGCTCCCACATGATGGGATCTTTATCTTCAACAGGATTTATAGCCCTGCCGCTCCTTACGGAACGGGTTAGGCCTCTTATTCAATTGTTCCTTAATATTATTCCAAAACGGCAGTAAATCCAAGAGTGGTATACTTTAAACAATAAAGATGCCTTACGCAGAAAGTTTCATGGACGATGTGCGTTCGCTTCTAGAATTGTTCAAGGTGCGAGCGGGAGAACAAGGAGAATCATCGACGGGAAAAATGGAAGTTTCTATTTTCCCCGAAGATTTACCTTTTTTAAAGATGGATTATGGCAGATGCTGTGAGATTCTTGGATTTCTTAAGGTATGTGATATCGAAGTACTGAGGGAATACGAAGAGGATGATTTTCGTGGCAACAATAAAGAAGGCGATGCTCCAAGGTATTTTGACATAGCTCTGCCGCTTAATTTTGGAAAGCATCTTAAAGAAATTTATTCGGAGGCGAAAAAACAATTTGTGCTTGAAGAAGCAGGTGCAAAATTTGAGTTTGATAACGGCGTGGTGCGATATGGACGGGCGACTTACTCATTTCACATGAATCTTAAAAAAAAGAACTCTCGATTGGACCTGTTTAAGAAATTATGGGATGATCGTTCGCATATCCAAAAGGGTAGAATACGTCATAAAGGTAAATTGCAACAAGATTCACATTTGGCAACTATCCTAGGGATAACATCGGAAGCAAATTCTCTTTCTCGAAATAAAATATTGCATGAAGAATTCTACAACATAGTCAAAGGGATTAATAGAGATTTTAGGAAGAATGGCATACCTGCAAAAATTAGCGTAACAAATAAGAATTTACAACTCGTTTAGGTTTATAAACCCATGAAAAATACCGAAATAAAATATTTTGGCTATTGTCGTAAGTCCTCCGAGAGCGAGGATAGGCAAGTTGCGTCCATTGAGGATCAAAAGCGCGAGCTTCGAGAGTATGCGGCACGTGAGGGTATCGGGATGATCGAGATATTTGAAGAGTCTCAAAGCGCATATAAAATCGGGCGGCCGATGTTCGGCGAAATGATGAGTCGTATCCAAAGGGGAGATGCGCAAGGTATTTTGGTTTGGCATCCTAATCGTTTATCTCGTAACCCCGTCGATGGAGGCTTATTAATTTATTCAATGGATGAAAATGCATTGAAGGAAATTCGTGCACCCCATAAAACATACCGCAATTATTCCGATGACAAATTCTTCCTTCAGCTTGAATTTGGCATGGCAAAAAAAGATTCCGACGATAAGGGTTCGGCGGTAAAGCGAGGGTTTAAGGGAAAGCTGACAAAGGGATGGCGTCCGGGCCCTGCGCCTATCGGTTATCGGAATATTGGCGAGGTTGGCGACAAAACGATTGTCGCCGATCCGGAGCGGTTTGAGTTGATCCGTAAAATGTGGGATCTCTTTTTGACGGGAACGTATTCAGTTTCAAAAATTCTCGATATCGCAACGAATGAATGGGGCTTAAGAACGACGCCAAAGAAGCGGCTTGGCGGTAAGCCACTTACCATGAGCCATATGTACGCCATATTTAATAAGCCTTTTTATTACGGATATTTTGACTGGCGCAATCCTGAGACCGGCGAAAAAGAACTTTATAAAGGCGAGCACCCGGCGATAATCACGGAGGACGAATTCAATCGTGGACAAATTCTCTTGGGCCGGAAAGGAAAGGCCCAGCCAAAAACGCGAGAATTCGCCTTTACGGGCCTCATGCACTGCGGCGAGTGCGATTCCATGATTACGGCCGAAGAAGTGCATCAGATCATTTGCGGTGAGTGCAAGCAGAAATTTTCATCGCGGCATAAAACAGTTTGCCCTAAGTGCCTGACTGATGTTTCGCAAATGACGAACCCGAAGATTTTGAAATACATTTATTATCACTGTACGAAAAAGAAAAATCCGAAGTGCACTCAGAAATCTATTCGCCTTGAGGATTTTGAAAAACAATTCGATACCATTTTGGGCGACGTAACGATCGATGATGATTATCTTCGCGTGGCACTGGATTACCTTAAGGATCGGCAAGAGCTGGAGGTAAACGATGAGACAACCATCACAAAATCGCTTCAAGATGCCCTGAACAATTGCCAGACGCGCATCAATAACCTTCACAAAGAATATACTTCGCCTCAAAACGCTGATTACGGCCTTTATTCTCCGGAAGAATTTAAGCGCTATAAGGGTGATTTACTAAAAGAGCGGCTGGGCTTTGAACAGAAGCTTGGCGGCTCTCAAGCACGGATAGATCATACGAATGAGCTTTCAGAGCGGACGTTTAATTTCTGCCACTTCGCACAATACCATTTTAATAACGGCACGCTCCAAAAGAAAAAAGACATCTTTGCGAACATCGGCTCGAACCTAACTCTTATGGATCAAAAAATCAGAGTTGAAGCACTTGAACCGTATATGCTCATTGAAAAAGAGTTAAAAGCGCAAAAAGAAATTTATAACGCGCTCGAACGTGAAAAAATGCCCGTTCTACAAAGGCGAAAAGCGGCTTTTGCCATGTCTTCTCCTAGCTGGCTGGGGACACTAGATATATGCACCCTTACTCAATAGACTCCCGCGAAAGAAAAACTGTACCGTTCTATCTTTCCGCCTTGGCAATCGCCTTAGCGTGGGCTTTTTATTCGTCCATGACCGCTCTGACAATAAATTTGCCTTGGTGGATCAATGCGCCATCGGTACTCGGGTTTTACGAGATTCTATTTCTCCTTTTTGAAAACTATGGATGGAAAATCGAGGTCTTGCGAGTCATCGGCGGGATTCGAACCCCTAACATTTCGGGAGATTGGGCTGGGAAAATAAAATCTTCTTTTGATTCCACGGAAAAGGATGTCACTGTTAAGATAGCCCAAACATGGACGCAAATGGAAGTTTGCCTTAAAACGGACGGCTCGACATCTCGTAGCAATGGAGCATTCTTTGCTGGAACTCCACCGAGCGGCCCGACGCTCACTTACCAATATCAAAACGATCCGTTGCCAGGAACCGTGCAAAGCATGCAAATACATTACGGAACAACAAAGGTGCTATTGGCTGGCGATAAATTTGAAGGTGATTATTATTCTGGGCGCGGCAGGCAAAATAACGGAGAAATTTTACTAAGAAAAAAAATTCGATCTGACAAAAATAAATAACCGATTAGCATTACGTTGCATTTCGAAGTTGCATTCCGAAGTGCCAAAAATCTCTTCACCCCTATGGTCTAATGAGTAGCTTCCTCAAAAAGCGGCACTGTCTAAACTATGTACATCACGTTGCATTTATTGCATGTTGCATTCGAAGGAAGCCCGACCACGGTGCTTCAACGCAAAAAAGGGAAGGACCCTCAGAAACGCTTGTGGGGCTTGATGCACACAAACCCGATACCGTGAGGGGGCACAAAAGTGGTAACATTTTAGGACATAATCCGTATATCGTTATGGAACTCAAGGATCTACAAAAAGACCGGCTTGACCGCCTTGTGGCCAAGATGAAAAAAGGAGACCGCGCGGCGGCGGGGGTGCTCTATGAAGAGCTTGCACCGAAGCTGTACGGGTTCGTCTTTTCGCGCACCGGATCCCGCGAGATCGCCGAGGACCTTTCACAGGAGATTTTTATAAAACTGATCGAGAGGGTGGGAAGCTTTGATGATAAGAAAGGGAGGTTCACGGTATGGTTCTGGCGGATGGCACGCAACACGCTCATTGATCATTATCGGCAAAAAAAGATGACGCCGTTCTCCCATTTTGATGACGACGAAGTTGCCGAGATGGCGGTGGGAGAGATCCCCGATACGGATAACGTGCTTGCGCATCACCGCCTGCGCGCCGTCGTCGCAACGTTCAGCCGCGAGGATCAGGAACTTTTCGAATTGCGGTTCGCCGCGGAGATGTCATACAAGGACATTGCGAACATCCTCGAGCGGCCGGAAGGAGCACTGCGCGTGGCTGCGCTGCGGCTGAAGGAAAAGATCCACAGGGAATTTGCCAAACAATCATGAAATTTTTCACATCAAAAAGTAAAAAGCTTCCGGCCGCGGCGCAAAAAGGGCTTTTGCCACGAAAGGAATTTATGACGCAAGGGAAAGAACGGTTCCTGGCGGCTTTTGACGCGAGCGCGCTCGGGGCGAATGCGCATTCTGCTTACGCCCGCCCGTCATATGTGACCACGTTCTTCAAGATCGGGATCGGGGCACTCGCCGCGCTTTGTATCGCCGTGGGGCTTTCGGCCTATGCCGATACCGCGAACGTTTCCGCGACGAGCCCGCTGTATTCGCTGAAGCGCATCGGAGAGAATGTCCAACTTGCGTTCGCGTCACCGGTGCAGAAGTCACAGCTGCAGGCGACGTTTGCTGTCCGGCGCGCGAATGAGATCGCGGCTCTACAAACTTCGGCGCCGTCGAGCACGCTTATCCCGCAACTCACATCGGATCTTGACCAGGATATCGACACATCGCTCAGCGCCTTCACGAACGCCACGTCGAGCGGTAGCGGGGGGAATAGTACCAGTAGCGTTCAGGTTGGGACTCAGCTGAGCAACGCATATTATCGCGGCGGCTCACAGTCGACTACGACGGGTTCATCCACCGTCGGCGCGATCACCGCTTCGTCATCGGTGGATATCGGCTCGATAGATGTCTATTGTAATGCGTTCAACGTGAGCACTTCTGGCGTTCTCATCGGCCAACTTGAAGTTACTCTCGCCAAGCGGCCGAACGGATTCGCAGAATTCAACGAACAGTGCCGGGATAATGCTCGCGATCAGCGGAATGGTACTGCGTCATCCACCGGGGAAACATCCAACGATCAGGATCATCACAACCGCCATCCGATGGGCGGATATATTACGGATGGAAGTGCCACCGCCACGAGCTCCATCACCACTGGCACTATCACCACCACGATCATCCCAACCCCAACGACCACAAAGGTCTCCGGGGTCGCTTCTACTACCGTGACGATTACCGGCCCCTCGACCCCTGTTATCCATATAAACACGCCCCAAGTGGGACTTTAACGTTTTGTCAGTTGGTTCGTATTACACTGTATGAACAAAAACGTCTATATGTACATCTCGATCGTGCTCGCGGTGGTGGTGATCGGATTGGTGATCTACATCTTCACGCGGCCGAAGCCGGTCAATACGGTGGCACTCAGTAACGATCTTGCGCAGTTCAGCACGGAGTTACAGCAGTGGAACGCACAGTACAGCCAGAATCCTACCCCGCAGGGCGAGGCCCAGCTTTCCAGCGACCTCACTGCGTTTTCAGAGAAGCTGCAAGCAGATCAATAGGATGATCATGAAAAGACCGCCCTCTCTAATGAGGGCGGTCTTTTTGTTCATCAATTTTTAATTAGGCTATAATCCTCATATGGATAAATTGACGGAGCTCAAGAAGATCGAGGCCGACATGGTTGCGAATGCGGCGTTGCCGCTGCGTGACACGGCGAACCTCGTGTTCGGGGAAGGAAATGTCGATTGCGCGGTGATGTTCATCGGCGAGGCGCCGGGCGTGAACGAAGACCGCCTGCGCCGTCCGTTCGTCGGACGCGGCGGTCAATTGCTCGATGACATGATCCGCGGGCTTGGGTGGAAGCGCGAGGACGTGTACATCACGAACATCGTCAAGCGGCGGCCGCCGGAGAACCGTGACCCGTTGCCCGCGGAGATCGAGGCGTACAAGCCTTACCTTACGCGGCAGATCGAAGTGATCGATCCGAAGCTGATCGTCACGCTCGGGCGTTTTTCGATGAACTATTTTTTGCCGGAAGCGAAGATCACGCGCGATCATGGCCGGCCCTTGCTCGTTGACGGCCGGACGATATTCCCGGTCTATCATCCTGCGGCGGCACTCCGATCCACGCAAATGATGGAAACTCTGCGGGGCGATTTCAAAAAGATACCGAGCGTGTTGTCCGGCGAATTTGGGATGATAGAACTGCCGCCCGCGCATACCGCCAAGCCCCAGCCGGAAAAGCCGAAGCAGGGAGGCCTCTTTTAGTGGGCGATAGAGTGGTATTATTAGGGTATGGATTTTTCGGTCGTCTATCTTGCGCGGCGTTTTCTCTACCGCTTCCTGGATTTTTTTCATCATTGGTATATCGACGGGTCCCGCGTGATCGGGCGGCATTTTATGTCGGTGATAACAGCTGCTGACCAATCATTCGCGGTCGCCATCACATTGCGGCATTTCTTTGAGCCGCTCTATAAGGATTACAGCGTGATCGGCAGGATCCTCGGGATCGTGTTCCGCACGTTCCGTATTTTGATCGGCGGAGTGATATACCTCGTCATTGCCCTCGCGTTCGCCGTCGTCTATATTATCTGGCTCGCCATTCCCGCAGTCATCCTTTTCTATGCCGCAAAACATCTCTAAGTACGATTTTTATTTCGACGACCCGCGCCTACGCATGACGATCGCGGGGAGAATGCTCGTCCGCGTGATCAGTTATATCTCCTACCTGGTGCTTGCCGTCGCGACCGTCGTGTTCCTCCTGGCGGGCGACATCCCCGCGCTGTTCTATCTGGGAATGTTCCTCGTACTCGTGCTCGTCGATCTTATGATCCACCGCGGAGAAGGCGATACGCCGATCTCGGAATTGCCGAAGACGGGGAGAGTGAACCTGGCTGAAACCATGAACACGGCGGCATTCTCCATGATCGAGCGCGCCGCCGACCGGAGCATCATCACGAAAAAGAATTTTCTCCTCGAGCTTACCGGCCGCCTTTTCGAACTGCCCCAGGTACAGAATGGCCTGGAGCGTCTGGATGTAGATCCAAAAGCGTTCAAAGCAAAACTCGATACACTTATGCAAGAGTCCGCGCCGGGGGGGCCGTACGCCGATGTCGTGACGCCGCTCGCGGTGCGCGCGTTCGCTTGCACGGTCGGCGCGGGACACGAGTTCATCACGCCCGCCGATATTTTTTCAGCGCTCCCGGCCATGGAGGACGAATCGCTCGACCGGCTTTTCTCGCTCTTTAATATAGAGGAGGGGGATCTTGAGCGCGCGCTCATTTTTAGCGCGCTCGCCGCACGCCGCGGGCCGTTCTTACGGCTGCCGGATGTGGTCGGAGGGTTCGCGCAAGAGACGCACCGGGTGATCCCGCATCGCATCATGAACCGCGCATGGACATCGCGCCCGACGCCGATCCTGGATAAATATGGCGTGGACTATACCGATCTCGCGCGGGACGCCCAGGCCGGATTTCTCATCGGCCACGAGAAGGAATACGAACACCTCATCGAGGCGATCGGCAAGCCCATTGATCCGAACGCGATCCTTATCGGTGAGCCGGGGAGCGGGAAAGAAGCGCTCATACGGCATCTCGCTTATTGTTTGACGAGAGATGATGTTCCCGAAGGACTTTTTGACCGGCGACTTGTGGGTCTTCAGCTCCAAAGTTTGATCGCCGGCGCGGCGCCGGAGGAATTGAACGCGCGCCTGAAGAACGTGGTGGACGAGATCCTCACTGCGGGCAACATCGTTCTTTTTATCCCTGACATACACAACCTCGTGCGCACCTCCGGCGCCGCGTATCTTTCCGCCGCCGATGCGCTGATGTCCGTCATCACTTCCAACCGGTTCCCGATCGTGGGCACATCCTATCCGCATGAGTTCAAGGAATTTATCGAGCCGCGAAGCGACTTCGTCGGGAACTTCGAGACGATCATGGTGAATGAGATCAGCGAAGGGGATGCGGAAAAACTGCTGATCTACGAAAGCTTTTTGCTTGAAGAGCGGTCAAAGATCGCGGTGAGCTTTGGCGCGATCAAGCACTCGGTGATCCTTGCAAAGAAATATATCCACGATAAATATCTTCCGTCGAGCGCGGAGGATCTCTTGAAGGCCGCCGTCGTGGAAGCCGAGCGGCGCGGAGAAAAAGTGGTGACGCCCGACCGCGTGACGGCCGTCGCCGAAGAGAAAGTGAACGTTCCCATGCACGAGGCGGAAGGTGATGAAGCGGAAAAGTTATTGCACATGGAGGAGATAATCCACGAGCGGATCGTCGGGCAGGATGAGGCAGTAAAAGCGGTCGCGCAGGCCTTACGGGAATACCGGAGCGGATTAACGCGCAAGGGCGGCCCGATCGCGAGCTTCCTCTTTGTGGGACCGACAGGGGTGGGAAAAACCGAGCTCGCAAAACAGCTTGCGGAGATCCAGTTCGGTTCGGAAAAGATGATGGTGCGCTTTGATATGACGGAGTATCAGGACAAGACGAGCTTCTTCCGCTTCATCGGATCGCCGGACGGTACCGTGCGCGGCGCGCTGACCGATGCGGTGCGCGAGAAGCCGTACAGCTTGGTGCTCCTTGATGAGTTCGAGAAGGCATATCCGGATATTCTGAATTTATTCCTGCAGGTGTTGGATGACGGCCGTCTTACCGACAACATGAGCCGCGTCATCGACTTTACGAACACGATCGTCATCGCGACGTCCAACGCGCATTCGGACATCATCAACGACGCGCTCGCGAAAGGGCAGTCCATGGCGGAAATCGCGGATTATCTCCGTGCGCGACTGACGGATGTGTTGAAGCCGGAGCTCGTCAATCGCTTTTCCAAGATCATCATCTTTAGGGATCTGGAATTGAGCCAGCTTCCTCAGATCGTGCAGATCAACTTGAGCGAGTTGATCGCGGCGCTGCATACACAGGGAATCATACTCTCGTTCAGTCCCGAGGCAGTCGCGAAGATCGCCAAGCTCGGCTACGATCCGGCGTTCGGCGCGCGGCCGCTCCGCCGCACGATCGACGAATACATCCGCGCGCCGCTCTCCGAGGCGTTGCTTTCAAAGAAGATCGCGAAAGGCGCGAAGGTGCAATGTGTGGTGAAGGATGATGGATCGTTCGATTTTGTGAACAGCTGACGTTTTTGGAAAGATTAAAAAAAGTTAAAAAAGCTTTTGACTTTTGTGGTAGGAGAATTATTATTCTAACGGGCGTTGACCCGTATGAATTATGGGCCTACTCCGCTTGTTGCGAAAACAGCCGTACTCTGCGGCTGTTTTCGTTTTAAATAGTTTTAATCGTGTCTTTGTTATGGTGCTTGAGCCTGCGGATCCTGGGCCCATAGTTTATGTGGTAAAACAACGCCATTAACAAGCGGAGAAGCGAGTTCAAACATCGCTGGGTCCACAGGTTCCGCGGAATTCGCTTATAATGGAGTTATGAGGATCAAAGTAAACATCAACGTAAAAGTGGGAAGGGTGGTGAAGTATTTCGTCATCTCCGATTTCTTTTTGCTCGCCGGATGGGGACTGATCGATCCGGTATTTTCGGTGTTCATCATCCAGCGCGTCGTGGGCGGGTCGCTCATGGTCATCGGTATCGCCGCCGCGATCTACTGGATCGTGCGTTCTGTTGCGCAGATCCCTATCGCGAACTATCTTGATTCGACGCCCGGCGAGCACGATGACTTCATGGCACTCGTCGGCGGCCTGATGCTGGTCGGTATCTCTGCGATCGCGATGTGCTGGGTCACAACAGTGTGGGAGCTCTACCTTATCCACGCGGTCCAAGCGATCGCTTTCGCGTTCTACTACGCATCGTGGCCAACGATCTACTCGCGGCATCTCGACAAGAACGCGATTTCCCTCGACTGGTCGCTTGACTCGTCGGTGAGCGGCATCGGCGCGGGCGTTGCTGGGTTCCTTGGCGGCGTCATCGCCGGCACGCTGGGCTACGACGTGGTCTTCGTCGGCGCCGGCATCATGGCGTTCATCGCCGCGTTCGTGCTCCTCGCCGTGCCGGATCTGATTCTGCCAAAGCCGACGACTCCGGTGGCCGCGGCGATCTCCGCGGCCGAGACCGCGGCGGAACGCAAGCCGGGGGATACAGTGGCGTAGCGGGTACCCCTTCTATGACCTGCAATCCCAGCCATTTCAGGGGACGTTTTCGGGTCAATAGCTTGGAATACTTTCGGCGATTTTTTTGAGTGGGGTCATGAAGTTGATACCCATATGACTTCGCTCCCCGTTGTAGTATGCG
>Ga0208357_1002059_pt1 | contig 13877 bp, 10 predicted proteins | sample NGESurdeep092012_6_FD_184487 | JGI IMG/M metagenome (GOLD analysis project Ga0208357, IMG submission 184487) | Arctic peat soil microbial communities from Barrow, Alaska - NGEE Surface sample F52-2 deep-092012 (SPAdes) | ecosystem: Environmental > Terrestrial > Soil > Wetlands > Peat ... | reverse complement strand
CATCTGTCACTGGTGTCTCCCTATTTGTCAGGAGTTACACCGTTAAAATTACAGTCCCGAAGGTGCCGTTGCCAGGGCTTGGGCATGCCACCGGTCGGCGTCGTTTGCCTACACGATAGCCGCCCTCCCGCCCGCGGGTCGGCCCAGATAACCGAGGGATGGCCATTCTGTCGCGCCGGGGTCCGCCAATATCGGCCGACTCGCAGTGGCAGGCTGTGAGACGCACACCCTGATGCGAAGCCAGCCGGTGGTGAGGTCGGCTAGGGGTGTTACCGGAAGCGGCGACCCGCGGTTCCGGCCTAGGTTCAGGGCACAACCGGAGCCTAGGAGGAATCGATGACCGCAGTCGAGCAGCAGGGTGTTAAGCGAGTGACGGAGACTGGCCCGGCGGGAATGGTGTTCGATTCCGCGGGCGATGGCGATCTGCACATGCTGTTCTTGCATGGGTGGTGCGGCGATCGCAGCTTCTTCGCCCCGCAGTTCGACCATTTCGCAAGCTCGTACCGGGTCATCGCCCTGGACTTGCCGGGGCATGGTGAGAGCCGGGCTCCGGCCGCGTACACGATCGATGGCATGGCTGCCGATGTCGCGGCTCTGGGGCGCGACCTCGGCCTAAGCCAGGGTGTCCTCGTGAGCCACAGCATGGGGGCGATGGTCGCGCTCGCACTGAGCCGGCAGGCGCCTGAGCTTGTAAGCGCGGTGATCATGGTCGATCCGCCACCGCTCAGCAAGGACGTTTGGAAGGATTTCGCCGACAGCCTGCTCCCAGGGTTCGAAGGTCCGGAGCCTGCGGCAGCTCGCCGCAACTTCGTCGAGCAGATGTTCTTGCCGACCGATGACGGTGACTTGCGGGCGCGGATCGTGGCGAGCATGTGCGGGGCACCCGACGATGTCGCGATAGCCACGACGAAGGCCATGGCTGCTTTCGATGCGGCGACGATTTTGCGCGGCTGCGAGGTTCCCGTTGTCGTCATCTCGTCCGCGGTGCCGACTAACAGCTCGCAGTACCTGCTGGACGTCAATCCGGCGATCACGCTCGGCCAGACCGTGGGCGCAGGACATTTCCTCCAGCTTGAGATACCTGAGCAAGTCAACCTGATGATCGAGCGTTTCCTGTCGATCAGTCTGGAAGCGGCCGCGCGATGACGATGAGGCAGCCCGGCTGCCTTCCCACCCTGGCTGAAACCAGTGACGGCATCAGCCGAGCTGCTTCATCGCTGCTGCAAGTTCGCTCCGTGAGCCGATGGCGAGTTTCCGGTAGATGTTTCGCAAGTGGTACTCGATCGTCTTCGGGCTCAGGAAAAGGGTAGCCGCAGCCTCCCGGGTGGTGCGGCCTGCGGCTAGGAGCAGAGCGATCTGCAGTTCCTGGGGCGTCAGGTCGCTGAGGGTCGCCAGATCTCGCCGGCGCGCTGTCTCGCCAGTGGCAGCGAGCTCGGCTCGCGCCGTTTCCGACCACGGTTCGGCGCCGAGGCGGTCAAAGACGTCAACCGCGGCGCGAAGCTGCTCGCGCGCTCGAATCCGCTGCCTCTCCCGCCTCAGGCGGGAGCCGTATGCGAGGTGAGTGCGGCCGGTCTCAAAGGCGTCTGACGCCTGGCTGTGCAGGGTCAGCGCCTCCTCGAAATGAGGATCGGACTTGTCCTGTGCAGACAGCAGTCCGCGGCATCGCGCCGCCCGTGCGCGCGCCCAGGGCTGGGACTTCACGGTCGCATCGCGGTCAAAGTCCGCCGCCGCTTCGGTGGCTTCCTGGCTGCGGCCGAGACGGAGATAAGCCTCGACGAGCTCCGGCGCAGGCGACAGGTCGACATCGCCTATGCCACGCGAGAGGAGCACCGCTTGCTGTTCTTCGAAATGTGCGAGAGCGGCCTTGGGACGACCGAGTCCTAGTTCCAGGTCGCCCAGCGCGGAGATGGCCCATACCTCGCATACGCCCAGACCCAGGTCGCGCGACAAGCTGAGCGCCTCAGTGGCGTGCTGCAGGCTTCGCTCTGATCTGCCCTGCCTCGCTTCAAGCCATGCCAGCCGGGCCAGCGATGCGGCGAGCTCCGTGCGCTGGCCTGTCTCCCTGGCCAGGTCGACCGCCTCATAGAACCCGGCCTGGGCTTCGGCCCAGCGGTCGGTAGCTGCCTGGAGGAGCGCCACGTGGGTTAGTACGAAGGGCAGCACGCCGACAGCGGACTTCTCGCGCGCCACCGCAAGCGCGTGGTCGGCAAGTGCCAGTCCGATGTTCGCCTCTCGTAGCCACAGCGGTCCCATGGCCGCCCAGGCGAGCAGGCGCGGGTCGTCGCGGAGTTCATCGGAGCGCTCGAGTACCTCGACCGCCGCGCGGATGGCCGGCGCGCCACGCTCGCCCTGACCCGAGAAGATCAGCGCCATCCCCCGGGCGATCAGCGCGAAGAACGCGATGCGGCCCCCAGCCTCCGGCGGAGCGAGCGACACGGTCCGCTCAGCGGCGAGGCGCATGGTCGCGGCGTCTCCGGCATAAAAGGATGCGTTCAGCGCCTCGGCCAGCATGACGACAGCACGCTCAGGGTCGATGAGCGCGGCGTCTTCGGCTGCCGTCAGGAGGATCTCCTGCGCTTCGGCGATCGGCCCGCGCCGGGTGGCGATGTGCCCGCGGAGATGCTCGACGGAGAGAGCGAGATCCGGCGTCAGGGTGTGCTGGCGCGCCTCGCCCAGGAGCGCTGAGGCCCGGTTAGTTTGACCGCCGAGCCAGGCGGTGTCGGCCGCGGCGTAGAGCAGCCGGCCCTGCCGGCCCTCGTCGGGCGCTAGCAGGGCCGCGCGCTCGAACGCTCGTGCGGAGACCTCGTACGCACTGCGCTGGCGGGCGCGCTGGCCGGCCTGCTCGAGTGCCGAGGACGTGGCTTCGTCCGGGCCGAACGAGGCAAGCGCCAGATGCCAGGCACGGCGATCGGCCTCCGCGTCGGGGAAGGCGGCCGCCAGGGCTCGGTGTACCTCACGCCGTCGATCGGCCGGGGCGTCGCCATAGATAGCGGAGCGCGCTAGAGGGTGCCGGAATTCGACGCGAGAGTCGCGCACAGAAATGAGGGCCGCAGCTTCAGCGGGAACGAGATCGGAGATGTCAAGCCCGAGTATCGACGCGGACCGGGCAATCATGGACACCTCGCCGCTGTCGATGGCGGCTGCCAGGACGAGTACGTCTCTGGTGCGCGGCGGAAGAGACCGGAAGCGAGTCAGGTAGACGCCAGCGACGCTCGTGCCAGTAGCCAGTGGCGCTCCTGGCGGCAAGCCGGTCAGCCGCGCGCGTTCCTCGCCGAGTTCCAGCAGGGCGAGGGGATTCCCGCCAGTGTCATGGTGCAGGCGGTCCGCGAGATCCTGGCTCAGCGGCTCGTCCCCGAGGCGCCGAAGCAGTTCGCCTGCTGCGGTCCGGTCCAGGCCCTGGAGCCGCATGGCCGGCAGGTCGGCGCCGTCGAGCAGCGACGATTCTCCCTCGCGCACGGTCAGAATGACGGCGATCGGATCGGCGACGAGGCGGCGGAACGCGAACAGGCAGGCGTCGGCACTTGATCCGTCGAGCCAGTGGGCGTCGTCGATGAGCACCGCTACTGGAGCCGCATCGGCGTAGCTGGCGAGCAGGCTCAGCGTGGCGGCGCCGACGGCGAAGCGGTCCTGCGCCTGCGCGGGCCGCAGAGCGAGGGCGCTCTCGAGCGCAGCCGCCTGTGGCCCTGGGATCTGATCAATCCAGGGCAGTGCCGGACGTAGCAGCTCAAACAGGCCGGCAAAGGGGATGTGAGCCTCGGACTGCACGCCGCGTGCACGCAGCACCTTCATGCCCTGCGCCTGCTCCTCGGCGTATGCGAGGAGCGCGGACTTGCCGATTCCGGCCTCGCCCACGATGGCCAGCACGCTGCTGGTGCCGGCGCGACTGTCGTCGAGCAATCGTACGAGCGTCAGCTGCTCCTGACCACGGCCGAGCAACATGCACGTCAGTGTATGAGGCCCTGGTGCGAAAGCCGGGCTCATGACGTCCGGACTAGGTGCCCGCCCGGAAGCGACGCCATCTGACCTCGCCTTACGTTGGCGGGCACAGCAGTCCAGACCATGGGAGGACACGATGACCACGACCGACCAGCCGGTCGTCATAGACACCGACAAGCTAATGGCGTTCGTATTCCGGGCTGTCGACGAGGTCGGCGCTACCCTCAATACCGCGCTCGTCGTCATGGGCGACCGGCTTGGCCTGTATCGGGCGCTCGCGGGTGCCGGGCCCCTGACGCCTGGCGAGCTCGCTGCGCGCACGAACACCGCCGAGCGGTATGTGCGCGAGTGGCTCAACGCTCAGGCCGCCGGGTCCTACATCGACTACGACCCGGACAGCGGCCGCTACACCCTGCCCGCCGAGCACGCGATCGCGCTGACCGACGAGTCCAGCCCGGCCTACCTTCCCGGCTTCTTCCAGATCGCGCTCGGCTCGGTGGCCGACTCGCCGAGAATCACAGATGCCGTTAAAACCGGCGAAGGCATGGGATGGCACGACCACGGCCACGACGTGTTCGAGGGCTGCGAGCGATTCTTCCGCCCCAGCTACAACGCCAGCCTCGTCTCGGCCTGGCTCCCGGCGCTTGACGGAGTTGTCGCCAAGCTCCAGAGTGGCGCGACGGTCGCAGACGTCGGCTGCGGCCACGGCGCGTCGACGATCCTGATGGCACAGGCGTTCCCGGCGTCGACGTTCGTCGGCTCGGACTATCACGAGGGCTCGATCGCGACCGCGCGCCGCAAGGCTGCAGAAGCGGGTGTTAGCGACCGGGTGCGGTTCGAGGTCGCGCCGGCGTCGGCGTACTCCGGCGGCGACTACGACCTGGTCACGATGTTCGACTGCCTACATGACATGGGTGACCCGGTGGGCGCCGCCCGTCATGTGCGGCAGTCGCTGTCGGCCGATGGCACCTGGATGATCGTCGAGCCGGCCGCCGGCGACCGCGTGGAGGAGAACTTCAACCCGGTCGGGCGTGCGTACTACGGCTTCTCGACCCTGCTGTGCACCCCTGCCTCGCTGTCGCAGGAGGTAGGCCTGGCGCTCGGCGCTCAGGCTGGCGAATCACGAATACGCGATGTTGTCACGACGGCAGGCCTCAGCCGCTTCCGCCGGGTCAGCGAGACCCCGTTCAACATCGTCTACGAGGCGCGGCCGTAGTCACCGCAGCCACACCTGCGTCGCGTCCGGCAGCAGCCTGCCGAGCGTGACGCCTTCCCTGAGATAGCGTGGGCAGCGGCCACGACTTCCACGATGACGGCGAATGGCGGTGGGAGGGGAGCTATGAGAGCGCGCATGCCTGATGGCGAAGGCTTCGTGGAGCGCGACGGCGTCAAGGTCTGGTACGAGCTATTCGGGCAGGGTGATCCCAGCATCGTGCTCTTGCCGTCGTGGCCCATCGTCCACTCTCGTACCTGGAAGATGCAGGTCCCGTTCCTGGCCCGCCACCACCGGGTGATCACTTTCGACCCGCGGGGCAACGGGCGCTCGGACCGGCCAGCATCGCCTGACAGCTACCTGTCGGGCGAGTATGCGGCGGATGCGCTGGCGGTGATGAACGCTACCCGCACCGATCGCGCCGTGCTCGTCTCGTTCTCCCGCGGAGCGTCCTACGCGCTGCACCTCGGCGCGACCAGTCCCGAGCGCGTCATCGGCCAGATCTTCATCTGCCCGACAACGCCCCTGGCGCCGTTCGCTCCGGCGCGGCTGCCGTTTGCACGGCGCTTCGAGGAGACGCTCGACGTCGTCGAAGGCTGGGCGAAAGACAACGCCCGGTACTGGGAGCGCGACTACCCGGGGTTCCTGGAGTTCTTCTCCTCGCAGGTCTTTACCGAGCCGCATTCGAGCAAGGCCGCCGAGGACTGCGTCAGCTGGGGACTGGAGACAACGCCCGAGACGCTAGCCGACACCAGACGCGGAGCTCTCCGGGAGGCGAGTGACGGCATAGCCGGACAGCTAGCAGTGGTGCAGTGCCCGTGCCTGGTCATCCAGGGAACCGGCGACGCCATCGTCGGCCCGGACGCTGGCCGCATGCTCGCCGAGGCACTGGGCAGCAGGGCCCGGCTCGTCGAGCTGGCCGGATCGGGTCACGCACCGCATGCCCGCGACCCGGTCAAGATCAACCTGCTGATCCGCGAGTTCGCGGCGGCGCTCGCACCCGGTGACCCGGTGCCGCCCAGGCGCTGGCACCGCGGCCACAGTCGGCCCGAGCGCGTGCTCTACATCTCCTCCCCGATCGGACTTGGCCATGCCCGCCGGGACCAGGCCATCGCCAATAAGCTGCGCCGGCTGCGACCAGGCCTGCACATCGATTGGCTGGCGCAGCACCCGGTGACCGCGTTCCTGTGCGCCAACGGCGAGCGCATTCATCCCGCATCCAGCGAACTGGCAAGCGAGTCGGGCCACATCGAGAGCCAATGCGCCGACCACGACCTGCACTGCTTCCAGGCCTGGCGGAGGATGGACGAGATCCTCCTGGCCAACTTCATGGTCTTCCGCGACATCGTGGCCGACGACCCGTACGACCTGTGGATCGGAGACGAGGCCTGGGAGCTCGACTACTACCTGCACGAGAACCCGCAGGAGAAACGGGCTGCCTATGCATGGCTCACCGATTTCGTCGGCTGGCTGCCCATGCCCGATGGCGGCCAGCACGAGGCGGCGCTCACCGCTGACTACAACGCCGAGATGATCGAGCACATCGCCCGCTACCCCCGCATCAGGGACAGGGCCATCTTCATCGGCGCGCCCGACGATATCGTCCCTGATCGATTCGGCCCCGACCTGCCTGGTATCCGCGCCTGGACTGAGGCGCACTACGACTTCTCTGGCGACTACATCACGGGCTTCGATCCCGCGGAGCTAGCCGACCGGGAGGCGATCCGGGCCGAACTGGGCTACGCGTCTGAGGACAAGGTGTGCATCGTCACCGTCGGGGGATCGAGCGTGGGCGCACAACTGCTGCGGCGCGTCATTGACTCGTTCCCCGCCGCCCAGCGCGCGGTGCCCGGCCTGCGCATGATCGTCGTGGCCGGGCCCCGGATCGACCCGCGACTACTGTCGGCCCGCGATGGCGTCGAGCTGCATGCGTACGTCCACGATCTGTACCGCCACCTGGCTGCATGTGACCTGGCCGTAGTCCAGGGCGGGCTCACCACCACTATGGAGCTGGTCGCTAATAACCGGCCGTTCCTCTACTTCCCGCTCGGCCATCATTTCGAGCAGACCTTCCACGTTCCGCATCGCCTCGCCCGCTACCGCGCCGGCCGGCGGATGGACTATGCCACCGCGACCCCGGAGGTCATCAGCTCGGCGATCGCCGCGGAGATCGGCCAGCCGGTGGCCTACCGGCCAGTCGATCCCGAGGCCGTCAGCCGGGTCGCGAGCCAGATCGCTGAGATCCTGTAAGGATCGCCAACTTCGGCCACGACTGCTGGATTGCTGCTCTTGGCGTGCAAGGGAGTCCCCCGAGCTGAACGCAGCCGGACTCGGCTGGACTCAGGTGGACAAGATCCAGAACACGCGCCGCGCTGACCAGGCAGATTCCAGTGTCACGGACAAATGGCGGACGGAACGCGGGATTTCACGCGGCGGAAATGAAGAAACGGCAGGTCGGCGGCCATTCCGGTAGGCAGGGACGGGCGGTCTGTAACCCGTCGGCTTAGCCTACGTTGGTTCGAACCCAACACCTGCCACCACCAACACCTGGACACAACACCTGCCACCACCAGTGAAAACGGCCCGTGGCCTGCGGATATTGCGGCTCGCGGGCTGTTGCTTCTGGCCGGATGAGGTCCCGCTGAGTCCATGAGAGTCCGGCTGAGCCCAGCCGTGCACGGACATATAGTGGCGGCTGAGCCCGGCGATGCGGGGGGTCGATCCGATCGTGGGACGGATGCGTTATTCGGTGGCGCTGGGGCCGGCGGCCCCGCGAGGCGCTACTGGCTGGGCGGCAGCAGGGCCTGCGTCAGGCAGTCGGTCAGCCACTCCTCAGCCTGGCGCCATGACCAGCCTCGGCGCATTACGAGGGCCCGGAAGGTGTCCGGGCTCACCAGCGCATAGGTGATGTCGCACGCCGCGGCCAGGGTGAGCCCGGGACGCAGCATCCCCTGCTCCGCGAGCGGGGCGAACAAGTTCGCCGGCCCCATCCGCCGGCCTTCCTCGATCTGGTCCAGGAAGAGGGCCACGTCGGGCTCGGCGGGGGCGGTGGCGCGCAGCAAGTCGATCAGTCCGACGACGCGAGGCGTCACCTCGCGGATGTGGCGGACATAGAGGCGCAGCTTGCCGGCCGGGTCTGGCTCCGCTTCGATGCGGCGGCTCCACGTGCGCTGCGACGGATGCACTGCCGGATCGTCCTCACCCGCGACCAGGCGCGTCCCGACGGCGGCCAGCAAGGAGGCCTTCGTTCCGTACGCCTGATACACGGTCTGGGCGTGCACGCCCGCGGCGTCGGCCACAGCCTGGACGCTGGTGCTGGCGTAGCCGCGCTCGGCGAAAAGACCGGCCGCGGCCTGCTCGATGCGGCGCCTGGTGTCCTCACCGCGCCGGCCCCGCCCGGCTGCCGGCCGGGTAGACCTTGACATCTCTGTATAGTAACACTATATAGTGCTGCTATAGCTAGCCCTAAGGAGCAGGTCATGCGCGTTCTGTGCAGCACGACACCGATGGAAGGAGTGTTCGCGCCCTTCGTGCCGCTGGGCAAGGCACTCCTCGCGGCCGGTCACGAGGTGCTGGTGGTGACCGGCCCGGACCTGCTGCCGCGGGTGGCCAGGGAGGGCTTCGCCACCCGCGCTGCCGGGCCGACGGCGATGGAGGGGGCGATGGCGGCGATGGGGGACCCGGCCGTCGCCGCAGCGCCCGAGGGGGAACCGTGGCACTTCGGCGGAGCCATGTTCGGTGCAGTTATCGCGCCGGCGAAGCTGCCGGCGCTGCGGGAAGCGGCTGAGCAGTTCCGACCCGACCTGGTCCTGCATCCCCCGGTGGACCTGGCCGCCCCGCTGCTCGCGACGCAGCTCGGACTCGCCTCGGTGACCTACGGCTTCGGCCGTCCGATGGACAGCAACCACGTGCAGGCGTTCGCGACCCGGGTGGCCCCGCTGTGGGAACAGAACGGGCTTGACCCGGATCCCTGCGCCGGGCTGTACCGGTGCCGCTACCTCGATCCCAGCCCGCCGGTACTGCACGGCGAGCCGACAGCGGCCGACCCGGTACGCCGACCGCTGCGTCCCGAGCTGCCGGGGGATGCCGCGGCCACGTTGCCGGGCTGGGTTAGCCAGGCCGGGCGCCCTCTGGTGTACCTGTCCCTGGGGACAGTTCCGTTCTTCAACCAGCCGGACAAATTCCGGCTGCTCCTCGCCGATCTCGCCGGCGAAGACATCGAGATCGCGGTGACCATAGGCGAGCTGAACGACCCAGCGGCACTGGGCAGGCAGCCAGCGAACGTCCACGTCGAGCGCTGGCTGCCCCTCGCCCCGCTGCTCCCCAAGTGCAGCGCGGTGGTCTGCCACGCCGGCTCCGGGACCACCCTGGCCGCGCTGGTCTGCGGCATACCCCTGGTGCTGGTACCGCAAGGGGCGGATCAGTTCACCAACGCCGCCGCTTGTGAAGCAGCCGGGGTGGCCACGGTGCTGCGGCCGCACCAGCTGAGCTCGGCGGCGGTCCGCGACGCCGTCCGCGCCGTGCTCGCCGACGGCAGCGCGCCAGCCGCGGGCGCCCGCCGGGCCGCTGAACAGATCGCCGCCATGCCGGATGCGGAGAAAGTCGCGAAGGACCTCCAGGAGCTGGCCTCGCGGCCCAGGACCGTCCCGGGATCGGCACCTGCTGCTGGCGCACTCCACGATCGTTGAAACGGCACCGGATAGGGGCTTGACCAACAACGGAACGGCCGGTGGCGTTAACGGGCTGAGGACCGGCGTGTTAGCGCCACTGGCCGTTCCGATGCAGGTTCCCGTCGAATTCGGACTGCAGGATGACCGGCGCTGCCTCCGTCACGCTGCGAAATGGTCAGCACAGAGGGCGGACGAGCGCTTCGACCTTCCTGGCCACCTTGGCTCCGGTCGGCATCGTGGCGATCTGCCGGGCGCCGGCCGCTGCCTTTGCTGCGATGGCAGCATTTGAGAGCACGTCGCTGACGGCCGCGTCGATCTCCCCTTCGCCGACGCAGGATCTGCCGACGCCGGCCGTCTCACATGCCTGCGCCATCCGAAGCTGGCTCGGCGCGCCCCGGGGTAGAAGTACCAGGGGTACACCGGCGCTAAGTGAAGCAAGCACCGTCCCCGCCCCGGCATGCGTGATCGCGATCTTGCAGGAGGGGAGCAAGGCACTGAGCCTGACGAAGTCACGTGCCTGGACCAGGCGACTGTCAATCGCCGCAAGCTCGTCTCGCAGATCCTCGCTGGGGGCCGTGACGACGACTCTCATACCGCGTTCGGTGCAGCTGCGGACCGCCGCAGTCAGCTCGGCGAGTGCATTGGCGAATGCGGGGACGGTCCCGAAACCAACATAGGCGTCCGCTCGCAGCAGCTCCCCTCCGTCGTCGAAGGTCGCAGGGCGTATCGGCCACTCGATGCCTGCTCCGGGGGAGTCATTTTGCAAGAAGCGAGGACAGGGGTTCACCAGCGCATGCTGGTAGAGCCCGGCAAAGGCTGGCACGTCGAGACCGTTCGACATCCAGAGCGATGACGCAAGCTCCTCAAGCTCGGTTAGCTCGCTGACCGGACGCAAGGGGCTCCCCCACGCATGAGTCACCCAGGGGATGCCCGCCCTGGCTGCGGCAACCGGTCCGGCGTAGTCACCTTCGTCGTGCACAACGACGTGCGGCCGCCAGTCAGCCATGATCGCGAGGAGGTCGCGAAGGGTACTCGGCCCCATGATCTGCGCCCACATACGCGTTGCCCACTCGCTAGCCGGCTGCCGGCCGGTTTCCGGCCAGCGCCGGCGGCGCTCAGCCCGCATCTGGACCGAGCTCATCCCTGCCTCAAGAGGATGCAGGCCCGCCGCGGCGACTAGTCGGCGGCGCTCCAGATTCGTCGCGAACCGAACTTCGTGCCCCGCCAGCTGCACGGCTCGCGCAAGATCCAGCAACGGGACGATGTGGCCGTCCGCCGGCACCGCACTGACAAGAACGCGCATGTCCATGTTCTACTGCTACGCCAGTCATCACGCTACCGTCGGTAGGTCACCAGTGCCGAACGACGGACATCGCGTGTCGCACGACCGCGGAGCTGTCACCATCGGTACGAGGCGCCCGTCTGGCCCCTCGCCTACGCCCGGCAACGCTACGACGCCGTCATCGGCAACTTCCCCGTCTGACCAGCGCCATCACGCTCGTTTGCGGCTGGTGACACGTTTCTTACCGGCAGGTCCGACCATCTACAAAGAGTCCGCACCAGGACGTACCCCCGGGCTGGTCAGGCGCGTGGCCTGTGGGGTTCTAAAAGTCGGCCGCGGATGTTGACCTGGGCTTCTACGCGGCCCGCTCGTGTTCGTTGATGAGGCCGCCGAGGACGGGCCGGCGCCTGATCCGCTCCCGGGAGAGATCCGCGGCGGGTGGTCGGGACGGGTGCAACTGACGGCTGCGGTGTGGTCGCCGCCCGTCATGGCGGGCCGCGTACTGGGCTAGGACCGGCTGAAGGTGGCGTTCGCCGAAATGAGCATGCGGTCGGTGATCTCGGTCCTGGCGATGAGCACGAGCCGTTCCGCATAAGCATTTGCGCGAGGATTTCGGGGCGGGATCTTCAGAGCCTGGATGCCGGTGCTGGCCAGGGCAGCGTCGAAAGAATCGGTGAACTGCCCAGCCCGATCGCGGACCAGGAACCGGAAGTCGGCGGCGCGGTCTCCGAGGTCCATCAGGAGGTTGCGGATCTGCTGGGTGGTCCACGGCCCGCCCGGGTGCGCTGTGACTCCGAGGATATGGAGGTAGCGGCTGCCGACTTCGATGGCGAAGAAGCAGTACAGGCGCCGGAGAGTCACCGCGCAGTCCACGTAGAAGTCGGTGGCAAGCGTTGTCGCAGCTTGCGCGCGCAGGAACTGCCGCCACGTCTTATCGGTGTACCGCTTCGGCGCCGGGGGAATCCGCAGGACCCTGAGGACCCGGCGGATCGTTGATGCCCCGACCCGGTAGCCGAGCTTGAGGAGCTCGCCCTGAATCCGCTGGTATCCCCAGCTCTGGTTCTCGGTAGCTGGCCGCTCGATGAGTGCGGCGACCTCGGCGCTGACCGGCGGCCGTCCCGCGCAGTTTGGGTAGGTCCACTTCCTTGTCACCAGGCGACGGTGCCATCGCAGCACGGCGACCTCGTGCCGCAGCACGAGCAGTTCCGCGTCCTTGGACGCTGCGGAGCGACTGAGAAGGGCCAGCCAGTTGCAGAGCCGGACGAAGATTAGGTAGAGCAGGCGAAGGGACACGGCCGATCATCATGTACTACCGCTGGCCCTGGTGCATCACCGCAGCTCACAGCCGAGGTGGACTTCTGGCACCCACACGGCGGACCATCAGGCCCGTCAAAGTACGAATGCGCAGCTCAGGAGGCGCAGGTAGGGGGCTGCGTCTCGCACACAACGTTGGCTTTACGGGATGGGTCATTCGGAGATCGTAGTCACAGGCAAGGGAATCACCCCTTGCGCCGGAGGTGGCGCGCTGCTCTACTTGGGAAAATAGGCGGGCATCTCTCTGTGCGAGAAGTCGCTGGATTACAGTTACCAGACGCCGCAACGCCCTACTTTGGAGCAGCCCCAATACCGAACGGGAGCTAACCATGGGATGTGAATGTCATGATCCAGCCAGCCGCTCCATCGGACTAGGGGGGGTGCTTCGATCCGCGTCGAATGAGCTAGTCAATATCGCACTCGATCACCCGCTCCGCATGTTGTCGTTGCCGTCGGGGGAAGGGCTCGTCACCGTGAGGATCGACGACCTCATCGGACGCGCTGACGACCACGTGACAATCGGCAAGGATGGGCAGGCGACGATCGCGAAGTCTATCGAGCGGAGTCTGTCGTCGGCGGAGATAGAGCATGTGGCGGCACTTGTCGCGATTCATAACCTGAAGCTCCACATTGGCGAGCAGCCTGTCAAGCGCACAGAACCCACTGATACGCCGTCAGACACGGCAGAAACATCCCAGCCGCTAGGTGACCCGCCGCCTCCGGCGCCGACCCGATGTACGCCACATGCGTCCATCAGCTTTTACTGGTGGGGATTTCGTATCCACCTGGATCATTGTTTCTGCAAAATGATCCCGGTATTCGGCGCGGTTGGAACCGGCGTGGGGGCTGGAGTGGCCAGCTTGCTCGCTGCCTCGCAGGTAGCCGGCGGTCCATATGTGGCAATCGCAGCCGGTATCATCGCTTTCATGGCGGGGTGGATTGCCTATGCTGACGGGGCCTGCACACCGAACTCAGGTGCCAACTACAATCAGTCCTGGACGGTGCAGGGGTGGATCACGACGGTGTGCTGAACGGCGAGGAGTGGCGCGCATGCCCGCCGTGCCGCGCAGCGTCATCACGGTACCGTGGCACGGAGGACTCGGTGACGTGCACCACGTCCAGGTGCGAGCCCCGGTGGGCGAGCTTGCGATGCGAGCGGTCGATCTCACCCCCGGTCTTCGGCGACCTTGACGATCGCGGTCTTGTCCCAGTCCAACAACGCATGCGGGATCTCCCCGGGCACCGGGTCGGGCGTGCATGCGCCAGGACCTGTGGGGCTCGATTACTTGATCGCACCTCGGAGCGCTCGGTTACCGGATCTGGCATGGGCGGCCGTCTGAGCTGGAATCATCGCTGGGTGATCTTGTGCCGCTCGAAAATAGTCAACAGGTCTTGGTGGCGTTTGGTGGCCACGAAACTTGTCCGCGTCCCGTCCTGGGCGGGCTGGCGTGGCGGGTACGGT
>Ga0208357_1002058_pt1 | contig 13882 bp, 18 predicted proteins | sample NGESurdeep092012_6_FD_184487 | JGI IMG/M metagenome (GOLD analysis project Ga0208357, IMG submission 184487) | Arctic peat soil microbial communities from Barrow, Alaska - NGEE Surface sample F52-2 deep-092012 (SPAdes) | ecosystem: Environmental > Terrestrial > Soil > Wetlands > Peat ... | reverse complement strand
ACCGGATTGGTCCAGATCGGGATCGAGACGACGAGCAGCAGGAGGCCTGTCAGGACCGCGATATTGAACCCGCTGAAGGCGCGCGTGCGCCGCCGCGCAAAGGCCTCCGGCAGGAAGAAAGTCTGACTAAGCTTCGCGTCGTGAACCGTCATCGTGCACCACGTCTCGCATTCCGCCCTCCAACATCATGAGGGGCGCCTGCACCCTAGCCATCGAACCTGACTTTGCGATGAACAAACCGGCGGCATCAGGCAACCGGCGACCCAAAACGCGCCATTTCAGCCGTTTCTTCAACGGCCGATGGCGCCCATGCCGATTTATCATGAACGGCCGGGACGTTCCGGACGATGGGCTTACAGCCTGATTCTCAGCCGGTGGGCGAGCTCACCGACGATCCCGCGGCGGAACAGGAGGACGCAGACCACGAAGATCACGCCCTGGATGACCAATACCCACTGTCCTATCCAGGCGAGCTTGTACTGCATCGACAAGATAACAAAGGAGCCCACAATCGGTCCGAACAGGGTGCCGAGGCCGCCGACGAGCGTCATCAGCACGACGTCGCCCGACATCTGCCAGGTAACGTCGGTGAGCGAAGCGATCTGCACCACCAGCGCCTTGGTCGCGCCGGCAAGCCCGGCAACGGTAGCGGAGAGGACGAAGGCCATTAGCTTGTAGCGCTCGGTCTTGTAGCCGAGCGAGATCGCGCGCGGCTCGTTCTCGCGGATCGCTTTCAGCACCTCGCCGAAGGGCGAGTGGATGATGCGATGAACGAACAGGAAACCGGCGATGAAGATGACCAACACGAAGAAATACATGGTCGTGTCGTTGGCGAGGTTGAGCACGCCGAACACGTGTCCGCGCGGCACCGACTGGATGCCGTCCTCGCCGCCGGTGAACGGCACGCGCAACGCGACGAAATACATCATCTGCGCCAGGGCCAAGGTGATCATCGCGAAATAGATGCCCTGCCTTCGGATCGCCAGCGCGCCGGCAATCAGGCCGAGCACCGTGCCGGTGAGCGTGCCGGCGAGGATCGCGAGTATGGGCGGAAGTCCCCAGCTTTTAGCGGCATAGGCAGCCACATAGCTCGCCCAGCCGAAATAGAGTGCGTGACCGAATGACAGAAGGCCGACGTAGCCGACCAAGAGATTGAAGGCGAGTGCGAACAGCGCAAAGCACATGCATTCCATCAGGAAAGGCGGATAGGTGATGAACGGCGCGGCGATCAGAACGACCACCAGCACCGCAAAACCGACGGTCTGGCTTTGCGTGCCGAACCCCAATACGCGCGGCCCGAGCGGATCGACGTGTTTCATCACGTCCCCCGTCCGAACAGACCGGCCGGCCGCACCAGCAGCACGATCGCCATGACGACGAAGATCACCGTACTCGATGCCTCCGGATAGAACACCTTGGTCAGGCCCTCGACGATGCCGAGGCCGAAACCGGACAAGATGGCGCCCAGGATCGAACCCATGCCGCCGATCACCACCACCGCGAACACGACGATGATGAGCTCGGAGCCCATGTTCGGCGACACGTTGTAGATCGGCGCGGCCATGACCCCGGCGAAGGCGGCGAGCGCCACGCCGAAACCATAGGTCAGCGTGATCATGCGCGGCACATTGATGCCGAAGGCGCGCACCAAGGTCGGGTTCTCGGTCGCAGCGCGCAAATAGGCGCCCAGCCTCGTACGCTCGATCGCAAACCAGGTGCCGAAGCAGACGACGAGCGAGACCCCGATCACCCAGGCCCGATAGTTGGGCAGAAACATGAAACCGAGATTGTGCCCGCCGCGCAGCGAATCCGGCAGGTTATAGGGTAGCCCCGCCGTGCCGAGATAGTTGCGGCTGACGCCCTCGATGATCAGTGCCAGGCCGAACGTGAGCAGCAGGCCGTAGAGATGATCGAGCTTGTACAGCCATTGCAGGAACGTGCGCTCGATGAGAATGCCGATGGCGCCGATCACGATCGGGACAATGATCAAGGCCGGCCAGTAGCCTATCCCCGTGTAGTTCAAGAGCAGGTAGGCTGCCACGGCGCCGAGCATGTATTGGGCGCCGTGCGCGAAATTGATGATGTTGAGCATGCCGAAGATCACGGCGAGGCCGAGGCTCAAGAGCGCGTAGAACGACCCGTTGATCAGCCCGATGAGGAGCTGACCGAACAAGGCCATCGTGGGAACGCCGAAGATCGTGTGCATGGCAACGCGCTCTCCATTGTCGTCGCCGGGCCCGCCCCGGCGACCCCGATCAGGAAGGCAACGTGCCTCCCTGAGCGGGATCACCGGGTCGCGCCGCGCTCACGCGCGGCGGCCCGGCGATGACAGCGTTCGTTAGCCCTTCACCAGCGGGCAGCCGCCATCCTTGAGCGGACGGAAAGCTTCGTCCGCCGGAATGGTGGCGCGCAGCTTGTAGAGATCGTTGGGACCTTTCGATTCTTCCGGCTTTTTCACCTCGAAGAGATAGGCCGGATGAATGCCACGGCCATCGACGCGCACCGTCGTGGTGCCGAACAGCGGATCCTTGAAGGTCATGGTCTTCATCTTGTCGACCACAGCCTTGCCGTCCTTCGCGCTGCCGAGCGCAGCCACCGCCTCGAGATAAGCCAAGGTGCCGGAATAGACGCCGGCATGGTTCATGCTCGGCACCTTGCCGGATGCATTGCGCTGCTTGTCCCAGCGCTTGGTCCAGGCCCGGGTCCCGTCGTTCATGTCCCAGTAGAAGGTCTCGGTGAACATCAGGCCTTGTGCGGCCTTCAGCCCGAGCGCCTTGATGTCCGGTGCGAAGATGAGCAGGCCGGCGAATTTCTGGCCGCCCGCCGTGATGCCGAACTCGGCGCCTTGCTTGATGGCGTTGATCGTGTCGCCGCCGGCATTGGCAAGACCGATGATCTTTGCCTTGGACTGCTGCGCCTGCAGCAGGAACGAGGAGAAGTCGCTGGTGGCGATCGGGGCGCGGACCTTGCCGAGCACCTTGCCGCCGTTCTTCTCGACGACCGCCGCCGTGTCACGCTCGAGCGCATGGCCGAAGGCGTAGTCCGCGGTAATGAAGAACCAGGTGTCGCCGCCGCTCTTCACGATCGCCTTGCCGGTGCCGTTCGCCAGCATCCAGGTGTCGTACGTCCAGTGCACCGTATTGGCGTTGCATTTCGAGCCGGTGATGTCCGAGCTGCCGGCGCCGGAGTCGATCAGGGCCTTGTTCTTTTGTGCGACGACCTGCATCACGGCCAGCGCCACGCTGGAGGTCGGAACGCCCGTGATCATGTCGACGTGGTCGACGTCAAACCATTTGCTGGCGATGCCGGTGCCGACGTCCGGCTTGTTCTGATGGTCCGCGCTGACCACCTCGACCTTTATGTTCTTGTGATCCTTCATGAAGTCTTGCGCCGCGAGCTGCGCGGCGGCCACCGCACCCTGGCCGGTGTCGTCGGCATAGATACTCGCCATGTCGGTCAGCACGCCGACCTTCACGTCCATCTGCTTGTTCTGGGCATAGGCCGTACTGCAAACGAGCGCCGCGGCGACGGCCGCGAGCCCCAGAGTCTTTGTCAACATCGCATTCCTCCCGTTTATTTTGATCAGACACCAAGATAGTCGCGCAGTTTATCGACATTCGCATCCAACTCGGAATTCGCGAATTGGTCGATGATACGTCCATGTTCCATGACGTAATAGCGATCCGCCACGGTCGAGGCGAAGCGGAAATTCTGTTCGACGAGCAAAATCGTGAAGCCCTGCTCCTTCAGCGAGCGAATGGTCTTCCCTATTTGCTGAATGATGACCGGGGCAAGGCCCTCCGTCGGCTCGTCGAGCAACAATAGTCGCGCTCCGGTGCGCAGGATGCGGGCGATCGCCAGCATCTGCTGCTCGCCGCCGGAGAGCTTGGTGCCCTGGCTCGAGCCGAGCCGTTCCTTGAGATTGGGAAATAGTTCGAAAATCCGATCGAGCGAAAGACCGCCCGGCCTCACCTGCGGCGGCAGGAGCAGATTTTCCTCGACACCGAGGCTGGCGAAAATACCGCGCTCCTCCGGGCAGAAGGCGATGCCGGCGCGAGCGATGCGATCGGACGACGCGCCGATCACCTCGCGTCCCTCGAAGCGCACCGAACCGGCGCGATGGCCGACGATGCCCATGATCGATTTGAGCGAGGTCGTCTTGCCCGCGCCGTTGCGGCCGAGCAGCGTCACCACCTCGCCTTCACGGACGTCGAAGGTGACGCCGTGCAGGATGTGAGACTCGCCATACCACGCCTCGAGGTTCTCGACCGCGAGCAAGGGCGGCGCGCGCTCAAGCATGCCCCACTCCCATATAGGCCTCGCGCACCTCGGGATTGTTCGAAACGGCTTCGTAATCGCCCTCGGCGAGCACGCGGCCGCGCGTGAGCACGGTGATGCGGTCGGACAAGTCGGCGACAACCGAGAGATTGTGCTCGACCATCAGCACGGTGCGGTCGGCGGCGACGCGTTTGATCAGCTCGGTGATGCGGGCAATGTCCTCATGCCCCATGCCGGCCATCGGTTCGTCGAGCAGCATCATCTCGGGATCGAGCGCGAGCGTCGTGGCGATCTCCAGGGCGCGCTTGCGGCCATAGGGCAGTTCGACCGCCGGCCAGTGGGCGAACTCGGTCAGGCCGACGTCGGCGACGAGCTCGTGCGTCCGACTATTGTACTCGTCGAGCGCCGCGGCCGAGTGCCAGAAGTCGAACGACGTGCCGCGCTTGCGCTGCAATGCGATGCGGACGTTCTCGAGCACGGTCATGTGCGGGAAGACGGCCGATATCTGGAACGAGCGCACGAGGCCGAGCCGGGCGACGTCGGCCGGCTGCAGCCCGGTGATGTCCGAGCCCTTGAACAGGATGCGGCCGCGGGTCGGCTGGAGGAATTTCGTGAGCAGATTGAAGCAGGTGGTCTTGCCGGCGCCGTTCGGCCCGATGAGCGCATGGATGCTGCCGCGCTCGACCTCGAGGGCGATCCCACGCACCGCGACGAAGCCGGCAAATTCCTTCGTCAGATCCTCCGTTTGGAGGATGATGTCGCGCCCAGCCATGGATGTCCCTCGGCTGGTATAATCCGCAACTTTTCATGGCGCGGCAAGGGAGAACAAACGCTTGATTTTGCCGCCAAAACAGGCCTCGGCCCACGCCGCGACGAGACGCCGCGGCCGGCTCATTCCACCCTGCGAAACCCGCGCGTCAGGTCTTGAACTTTTTGGCCAGCGCGTCGGCGTTCTTGGCGAGCAGGCCGACGTCGGAGCCGACGGCGACGAACAGAAAACCCCAGTCGATGTAGCGCTTGGCTTCCTCTTCGTTGCCGGTGAGCATGCCCGCCGGCTTGCCGACTTTCTTCAACCGATTGACGGCGTCGTGCATCGCCTCCTGCGCCTCCGGATGCGCCGGATTGCCGAGATGCCCGAGCGAGGCGGCAAGGTCTGACGGGCCGATGAAGACGCCATCGACACCATCGACAGCGGCGATGGCTTCGAGCTGCGTCATCGCCTCGCGCGTCTCCACTTGCACCAGCACGCAGATGTCGGCATTGGCCTTGCCGAGATAGCCGGGCGTGCGGCCGTAGCGGCTGGCCCGTGCCGCGACCGAGACGCCGCGCACGCCGTGCGGCGGATAGCGCGTTGAGGCGACCGCGCGCTTGGCCTCCTCGACATTCTGCACATACGGGAAGAGCAGCGTGTGCGCCCCGATGTCGAGCGCCCGTTTGGCCAGCACCGCGTCGTTCCAGGCGGGCCGGATGATCGGCGTCGCCGTGCCGCCGCGCATCGCCTGCAACTGGGTGACCAGGTCCGGGATTTCGTTGGGCGAATGCTCGGTGTCGAGCAGGATCCAGTCGAAGCCGGAATCCGAGATGATGTCGGCGGCGATGTTGCTGCACAAGCTCGACCACAGGCCGATCTGCAATTTACCGGCGGCGAGCGCGTGCTTGAAGGCGTTGGGCTGGAATTCAGTCGTCATTCGATCCTCACGAGAAAAAGCCGCTCACACGAACTGGATGGCCAGCCCACCGAGCGGTCCAAAATCGGCGTGCAGCGTATCACCTTTCTGAGCGAACACGACCCGGGTGAACGAGCCGGCGAGCACGATATGCCCCGGCTCGAGCGCGTGGCCGAGCGGCCCGATCTTGTTGGCGAGCCAGGCGACGCCGAGCGCCGGGTGGCCGAGCACGCCGGCCGCAAGTCCCGTCTCCTCGATCTCCGAATTGCGGTACATGATGCCGCCGACCCAGCGCAGGTCGACGTCCATCGGACCGACGGGCCGTCCACCCATGGCAATGCCTGCCGCGGCGCCGTTGTCTGCGACGGTGTCGACGATTTTGCGCTGGTCCTGGATGCGCGCATCGACGATCTCGATCGCCGGGATGACGTATTCGGTGGCGCGCAGCACCTCGGCGAGCCCGACCCCCGGTCCTTGCAGGCGCTTGCCCATGACAAAGGCTAATTCCACCTCGACGCGCGGCTTGCAGTAGTCCGAATGCTTCACCTTGGCGCCGTCGGCGATCATCTGGTCGTCGAGGATGTAGCCGTAATCCGGCTCGTCGATCATCGACGAGCGCTGCATCGCCTTCGATGTCAGCCCGACCTTGTGGCCGATGAGCTTGGCTCCGGCCTTGATCTTCCGCTGAGCCACCTCGGTCGAGATCGCGTAGCTGTCTTCGATGGTGATGGCCGGGAAAGTGACGTGCAGTTGCGTCGCCTGCTGCCGCTCCTTCTGGGCATTCACCAGGATGTCGGCGGCCTTCATCCGGTCGGCTTGGCTCAGCATGGCGATGTCCTCGAGGACGATGGCGTGGACGGGTACCTTGAAAGGCCGCGACGCAAAACCCGGGCGCGGCAGCGACTAGCAGGTCCTCAGGCCGAAGTCATCGGGCGGCGCACGCATGGCTCATCCCGCTCAGGCGTCCGCGAGCTTTCCGTTGATGAACGAAATGACGCGCGCCATGGGCTGCCGCATGAACGGCAGGTCGAGCGCCAGAAGCGCGAGGCCGAGCGGCAGCATCCAGAAGCCGAGGATCGGCAGGAAGCCGAGGAAGCCGCCCGCCGCCAGCGCCAGCGGGATGCGGACCCAGATCGCGCCCGGCGCCCGCGACTTCTCTAGCAGCAGCGCCAACCACTCCGGCAAATGCCCCTGAAACCGATCGAACTCGCAGTAGAGTTCGTCCTTACGGCTCATGCTCACTTAAGGCCGCGCCGGTTTCTTGTTCCGCCACGGGACCCCTCGCGATCCCTCAATAGTGCGGCGGCGGCGGCTCCGGATCGGACGACTGATTGACCTCGAGGTCCTGCATTTGCGCGCCGAGACGTGCGATCTGCCGGTTGAGGCTTTCGACCTCCTTCAGCTGCGCGAGAACAGTCGCATTGAGATCCTCGATCGTCCGATCCTGCTCGGCAACACGCATTTCCAGCGTATCGACGCGTACCGTCAGCCTCTCGATGCCATTCATGACGGACAAACCCCTGCGTTTGAACAAGCGTGTCGGCGACCGTCAGCTTTTCGCCCTTGCCGCAGGATCACCTCAAGGGCGATCACGAATGCGAAGGCGAGTGTCAGGAATTTGGCGGTCAAAGCAGAGGCGTAGATCGCGGCAGGCGGACCGAGCTTCAGGAAGATAGCAACAATCATCGCGACGATACTGAGCGAACCCACCCCGACAAAGACCACCATGATGACCGGCGGCGGTGCCGTTCCGGTCGCAGCGCGGCGACGACGCCCGTACGTGAGCAGCATCGCCAACAGTGGCAGTCCGAACAGAAGGGCCGCAATCTTCCAGACCAGACGCTCTGGCAAATCATAGAGTGCCAGGATTGAAGGGACGAGCGCACCAGCCGCAACGATCGACAGATGACTGACCACGGTGCGGGTCAGGAAGCGGTCGAGCACCGACAACGCGCTGCCGGCGGACTGCCGCAGGATGACGAGAAGCGCGGCAAATCCGGCGAAGGTCACGGCGAGCGTCGCCAGCGTATAGAGCAGCGCTGCGCCCTTGACCTCCATCGAGAACCTAATGCTTCAGCTTCGGATCGACGGCGAACTTGGCCTCTGTTTTCTGCGTGATCTCATCGAGTGTCACATCCGGCGCGAGTTCGATGAGGGTCATGCCCTTGCCGTTCTTGCGGTCGATGCTGAAGACACCGAGATCGGTGATCACCATGTCGACCACGCCGGCGCCGGTCAGCGGCAGGTTGCACTTGTGCAGGAGCTTCGGCTCGTTCTTTGCCGTGTGCTCCATGATGACGACGACTTTCTTGACGCCGGCGACGAGATCCATCGCGCCGCCCATGCCCTTCACCATCTTGCCCGGAATCATCCAGTTTGCGAGATCGCCGTTCTCCGCCACCTGCATGGCGCCGAGCAGCGCGATGTCGATGTGACCGCCGCGGATCATGGCGAACGAATCCGCCGAGGAGAAGAAGCTCGTCGTCGGCAGTTCGGTCACCGTCTGCTTGCCGGCATTGATCAGGTCCGGATCCTCATCGCCCTCGTAAGGAAACGGGCCGAAGCCGAGCATGCCGTTCTCGCTCTGGAGCTGCACGGTCATGCCCTTGGGGATGTAGTTCGAAACGAGCGTCGGAATGCCGATGCCGAGATTGACGTAGAAGCCATCGCGTAATTCCTTGGCGGCGCGCTCGGCCATCTGTTCGCGGGTCCAGGCCATGATCAGACTTTGCCTCCGGTGGCGGCAGCCGCCTCGCGCTTGCGGACGGTGCGCTGCTCGATGTGCTTGACGGCGTTCGGCACGTGAATGATGCGCTTCACGTAGACGCCGGGCGTAATGATGTGGTCGGGGTTGAACTCGCCGGGCGGGACGAGATGCTCGACTTCAGCGACGGTCACCTTGCCGGCGGTCGCCATCATCGGATTGAAGTTGCGCGCCGTCTTCCGGTAGACGAGATTGCCTTCGTGGTCGCCCTTCCAGGCGTGGACGATCGAGAGATCGGCGACGATGCCGCGCTCCATGATGTAGCGTTCACCGTCGAACTCACGCTCTTCCTTGCCCTTGGCGATGTCGGTGCCGGCTCCGGTGCGGGTATAGAACGCGGGAATGCCGGCGCCGCCGGCGCGGATGCGCTCGGCCAAAGTGCCCTGCGGGTTGAATTCGATCTCCAGTTCGCCGGCAAGAAACTGCTGCGCGAACAGCTTGTTCTCGCCGACGTAAGACGAGATCATCCTCTTGACCTGCTTGGTCTCGAGCAGCAGGCCGAGCCCGGCGCCATCGACCCCGGCATTGTTGGAGACGACGGTCAGGTTTTTGACGCCGGAATCACGGATCGCCTTGATCAGTTCCTCGGGAATTCCGCAGAGGCCGAAGCCGCCGCAGCAGATCAACATGCCGTCCTTGAGCAGGCCGGCGAGCGCCGCCTGCGGGTCGGAATAGACTTTTTTCATGTAATACCGCCTTGGGTCCTCAATCCGCGCCGGCGCCTGGCGGCGCCTCGGGGTCGGGGTGGAGAAAACATCATCCGGCGGGGCGGATGCAAGCCCGCTACTGTCGCGGCGGGGTAATGTCGCGGACCGGATTGGCCGGGCGCGCCGGCGCGGCCGGTGTCGGCGCTGGCGCGGGGGCAGCCGCGACCGGCGGTGCCGGCGCGTTCAGCGTGGTCGGCAGCGGCAGACCGTGCGGATAATAACTCCATGCGACGAAGGCTGCGGCGAACAGGATCGCGGTCAGAAGCGCGCCGGTGCCCCTGCGGCCGAAGCTCAGGAAGTTGCCGATCAGGCTCGCCACGAAGACGAAGACAGCCAGGATCGCGACGTAGAGCCAGTTCACGCTGGCAAGATCGATCGGCATTCTGTTCCTCCCTCGGCCTTCAATCCTAGCCCACCACAACTGGGCGGGCCACCGTTCACCGGACGAATTTCCGATTTCGATCGCCTCGGCTAAGGTGAGACCGGCAACAATGGGAGACCGGAATGGCGGACATCAAGCTCATCAACCCGGAAAGTCTCGGCAAGCCGCTCGGGCAGTATTCGCATATGACGCGTGTGAAGGCGTCGGAATTCCTGTTCATCGCGGGGCAGTTGGGCGTCGACAAGGACGGCAAGATGGCCGGCGACGCAAGCTTCGACGCGCAATGCGTCCAGACCTTCACCAATATCGAGGCGGCGCTGAAGTCGGCCGGCGCGGGTTGGGGCACTGTCGTGCAGTTCACCACCTATCTCGTGCATTCCCAAGACATCCCGAATTTCATGAAATTCCGCCTGCGTGAATTTCCGCGGATGTTTGCGAACGGCGCCTATCCGCCGAACACGCTGCTGATGATCGACCGCCTGGTGATGGAGTCGGCGCTGATCGAGGTGCAGGCCGTCGCAGCGCTGTAGCGCAGGCACAACATTTACGGGAAAAACACCCTGTGGATAGCGGGGAGATTGTGGCACCTGCTGTTGCTACTTATGCGCGTTGAATTTGCAATTCCCCCTGCTCCAGGGGGGACTACACCATGCGTCTTATTTCATTGGTTACGCTCGGAATTCTCGGCACGCTGATTGCCGGGTGCGCCGATCCGAACATCAAGCCTACTCATGTCGAATTTGGCGAAAGAAGCGGAACGGACGCCATTTCGATGGGCCCAACCCTTCGGATGATCACCGAACGCCCGAGATCGATCGATGGCGGTTTCCCCGTCGCAACTCAATGCAGCGAGCCAAGTCCCGACGCCGTCATTGCCTTCAGCCGAAGCTTGCAGGGCCAAGCAAGTTATGCCGAGACCGGCGGCCCGACCATCGGCGGCAATTTCACCGCAAGTGCCAACGAGGCTGCAACCCAACTTGCGGGACGGAACGCTGGCGTACTTGCGCTTCGCGATGGGCTGTTCGCGGCGTGCCAGGCCTATGTGAACGGCGTGCTGGGGCATGACGCGTATGCACTGATCCTGAGCCAGTACGGCAATCTATTGGTCGCCCTCACGGGACAACAAACGTCGGGAACGCCGGCAGCGTACACTGCTCAGGAGTCGATGGCCCTCGGACTGATGGTGGCGTGCATCAGCGAGAACGATCCGACCCGGATCAGGCCAATCCTGGCGAGCGGCAAAGCCGATATCAATCCGCTGCTAAAACCAGGAGTTTGCGCGAGCTTGCTGAAACAGATAGCAAGCGGGACGCTCCTTAAGGCCGCCAAACTCAAAGTTGCGGGTGCGAGTCCCTCAGCAAAAGGGGGCGCGCAACAGGTCACGAAAACGGCCATTACAAAAACGGTCACTAAGACAAGCGGCCCGGCGCCCGCAGGCGCAGCAGGAGGCGCTGCCGGAGCGGGCGGTGCCGGGGCTGGTGCGGGCGCCGCCCAGTGAAGGCGCCCCGCACCTTCCTTCCCTGACTATCTCTTCTCCTCCATCAGGCTCACATGCGCGGCGACGACGCGCCAGCCTTCGGAGAATTTGACCCAGGTCTGCATCTGGCGGCCGATACGGCCGGGTGCCGATGGCCTCTCATATAATGTGGACGCGACCGCGAAGTCGCGGCCGTAGGTGGTGATCACGGTGCGCGACAGCTTGCGCCCGAGCGCCACCGGCGAGCGGGCCGCGCGGAAGGCGGCGATCTCGGCGGAGCCGTAGAGGTTCTCGTTGACGCCGTAGCGGATCGTGCGCGCATCGTCGCGAAAGACGGCGTCGAGCACGGCGACATCGTTCGTGACGAGCGCCTTTTCGTAGCGCTCGAAGGCGGCGGTCACTTCGGCCACGACGTCCGGCAGATCGATATCCATTGCTCTCCCCCTTTTTTGGACTTCATCGCATACGTCACGCGGGCCCCGACGGCCAGCGCCAATGAAGCAGCCACCCGAGCGCGTCGGGAAGCGTCAGCAGATGCTGTACGTCGTCGACGCTCACCGACAGCGCCACCGCACCGGCGAGCGAGAGCAGCGTGCCGGCGACGATGCGGCCGCCGAAGACTTCGTGCTTGGGGTTGATGATCCAGCCGAAATAGATGCGAAAGATGAGGGACAGGCGCTGGATCGGCGTCACAACCGACACCGGCGCGACGGCAAGCGCCATGTAGCGCGTCATCTGCGACAGCGCGACCAGGATGCCGGAGAGCACGAACCATCGCGCCGAGACGCGATCCATCGCGCGGAAATCGGCCCAGCGCCCGGGCAAGAGAAGCATCGCCGCGATCGTGGCCGTCCCCGCCAGATACGAGACGAAGCCACCGGCCACGCCGACGCCAATCCCCTTCCGCTCGAATGCCATGCCGATCAGGATCGGGCTGAGCCCAAAGGCGACCGCCGAGAGCAGCGCGTAAAGATAGCCTTCGGCATAGTCCGGCGTGAACGTTGTCTCCCTTGGGATGACCGCGGGCCTCTCGCTCCGCTTCCGCTGCGGCCTCAAGGTCAGCGCCGGACCGGCGACCACCAACACGATGCCGATCAGCCGCAGCAGCGTCAGCGGCTCGTGCAGCCAGAGCACCGCCAGCGCGAGCGTGATGATCAGGCTGTATTGCTGCACAGGCGCGACCAAATTCGCGCCGATCGCTTTGGTCGCCCGATAATTGCAGTAGCGGCCCCCGGCGAAATGAATGACTCCGGCGATGACCAATAGGACCCAACTGCGCGCGTCGAAAGCAACCAACGCCGCGAAACCGCCGGTCGGCAGCATCGCCAGCACAAAGATCGGCAGCGCGATGGGAAGGCTGATGCCGACTGCCTGCAACACCGTGCCGGACAGCACGCCGCGCCGCACACTGGCATTGGCATAAGCGAAGGTCACCGCCGACAGCAGCGCCAGGAATCCGCCGAGCATGATCCTCCCCGAAGCGGCGGCGGCCGGTCACGACTGCGGGCGCTCTTGCGCACCTTAATGCGCCGAGCGCGAAGCCGGGCGCAAGGCTGCTCTGCAGGTGGGGAGGCACCTTTCGCAGACGCGAAAGACAATCGCGTCGCGGCTCATGCTAGCGTGCCGGCAGAAGTTTGAAACAAGAGCGCGACGATGGCCGCACCCTTCCCTCCTGCCGGCTCCGCCGATTGCCATGTGCATGTAATCGGCCCGAAGACGCGATTTCCGCTGGCGAAGAACCGTACCTACACGCCGATGGACGCGCCGACCGCGAATTTGGCGGCCATGCTGAAGCGGCTCGGCCTCGACCGTGTCGTCCTGGTGCAGCCAAGCTTCTACGGCACCGACAATGCCTGCATGCTCGACTGCATGGCGGCGCTGCCCAATTCGCGCGGCGTCGCCGTGCTGCCGGACGAGGTGCCCGGCTCCGAACTCGACGACTTGCACCGGCGTGGCGTGCGCGGCCTGCGCGTCAATATCGCGACCGCCGGCATCTCCTCACTCGATGCGATGCGCGACGGAATCGCCGCTACGGCGAAGCTCTGTGCCCGCAACGGCTGGCACGTGCAAATCTTCGTGCCCTCCTCGACCATCGCTTCCCTCGCGCCCACGCTACGAGCGCTGCCGGTCGAGACGGTCGTCGACCATTTCGGCCTCATCGCGCCCGGCAGCACAGGCGAAGCGCCCGACATGCTCGTCGCCTTGCTCGAGAGCGGCAATGTGTGGGTGAAGATATCCGGCGCCTACCGCATTGCGACCGATCCCGCCGACCCGCGCGTCGACCCGCTGGCGCGCCGCCTCGCCGTCGCCAATCCCGAACGCATCGTGTGGGGCTCCGATTGGCCGCACACGCCGCGGCACGATCTGCGCAAGGCCGGCGAGTCCGAGGAATTGCCGTTCCAGGACATCGACACCGAAGGCCTGCTCGCGCTGGTGCCGCGCTGGCTCGGCGACGATGCGCTGGTCCGCCGCGTGCTCGTCACGAACCCGGAGCGGCTCTACGCGTTCGCGTGAAGGCCGCCGCCACCATCTGGCGCATGAGGGAGCTGCGACGCTCATGCTTCACAAGGCCACTCCGGAGCGGTTGAGCGCATTCTCGGATGGCGT
>Ga0208357_1002057_pt1 | contig 13891 bp, 9 predicted proteins | sample NGESurdeep092012_6_FD_184487 | JGI IMG/M metagenome (GOLD analysis project Ga0208357, IMG submission 184487) | Arctic peat soil microbial communities from Barrow, Alaska - NGEE Surface sample F52-2 deep-092012 (SPAdes) | ecosystem: Environmental > Terrestrial > Soil > Wetlands > Peat ... | reverse complement strand
CCATGTCGCTCAGTTTCCCCGCCCGCTTCATGCTTGCCGCCGCCATGAACCCCTGCCCCTGCGGCTATTTCAACGACAAATCCCGCGAATGCATGTGCACTCCGCCCATGATCCAGCGCTACGTCTCCAAAGTCAGCGGCCCTCTGCTCGACCGCATCGACATCCACATCGAAGTTCCCGCCGTCCAGTACAAGGAACTCCGCGGCGGCGCCAGCTCCGAAGGTTCCGCCGAAATCCGTGCCCGCGTCCTCGCCGCCCGCGAGATCCAGCACGCCCGCTTCCTCGAAACCCCCGTCCGAACCAAGGGCTCCCCCCGCGCTCCCAGTCGTGCCATCTTCGCCAACGCCCAGATGTCCACCCAGCAGATCCGCACCTTCTGCGAGCTCTCCACCGACGCCGAGCGCCTGCTCGAGCGCGCCATGCAACAACAAGGCCTCAGCGCCCGCGCCCACGACCGAATCCTCAAGGTCGCCCGCACCATCGCCGACCTCGAAGCCGCCCCCTCCATCACCGTCCCCCACATCGCCGAGGCCATCCAATACCGCACCCTCGACCGCAGTTACTGGTCATAAATATTGATCTGGATCAACAAAAATCCCATTTTTAGTAAAACCTGCCCGGTAATGTCCCAAAAAAAGGATTGACCTCCATGGCCGCAGGCGGTATCGTGCAGAAGGTAGGTATTAAGGCATACGCTCCTCCCGTAAACAACTCAGAGCTATACTTTGGTCTTGGTTCGGCTGTTCAGCCGACTTCAACCCGGATTCTCCTTCCAAACTCGTCTTCTCCCGTATCTGAGAGACTTCCTGTGATCAGACGGGGGCGATCAATTTGTACTTTCGCCACTAACTAGCGGCGAAACAATAACTTGCAGAGTCTGCCCCTGCAGAATAATTTCGATGCACCTGGACACCCAGAAATGCGTCTAACGTATTAACCCGGCTTGCTCCCGCCTTCCAGCCTCAGCAAACCCCGATGCATCCGAATCTTTGGCACTACCTCGATGCCCCACGGAGCCTCGCCCACCTTAGGAGACTTATCCATGCGTTCAGATCTGATTTTCGGTGCCCTCACGCACGTGAACAACCGCTACAAGCTTTGCCAGCTCGCTTCCAAAGCAACGCGTAAACTGCACAAGCCCAACACCCGCCTGCAGGACACCACCAATGAAGTTCTCGACCGTTTCAAAGACACCATCCCGATGGATACCACCACCGACGACGGCATCGCAGGGTTTGTTCCCCCCGCGCGCCGCGCCGCTTAAAAGATCGCCGCGCGACTTCGGTCGCGCGGCTGCGTTTTCCTCATCCCGTTCTGTTACGCTTTATCCAACTTCAGCATTTCATCTGTAACAAACTTCAATCATCCTCTTAGCTGTATCCCCCCGCCCAATCACTCCTGTATCTCATCTCTCGATGATGTTCCGTTCCAGCGTGATTCCGCACCCTCCCCCGCAAAACCCCATCCTGCAAAAAACTTATGGAAACTACTCAGGTACTCATGACCATCTCCGAGTTGAAAGAAAAGAGCATTGCTGAACTCGGCAAGCTCGCCCGCGCTCTTGAAATTGCCGGCACCAGTGCCCTGCGCAAACAAGACCTCATCTTCAAGATCCTCCAGGCCCAGAGCGAAAAAGAAGGCCACATCTTCGCCGAAGGCGTCCTCGAGATCCTTCCCGACGGCTACGGCTTCCTCCGCTCCCCCGACTACAACTACCTCCCCGGCCCCGACGACATCTACGTCTCGCCCTCCCAGATTCGCAAGTTCGATCTCAAGACCGGCGACACCATCTCCGGCAACGTGCGCTCGCCGCACGAAGGTGAAAAATATTTCGCCCTCGTCAAGATCGAGGCCATCAACTTCGAGTCCCCCGAAGAGACCCGCAACAAGATCCTCTTCGACAACCTCACCCCTCTCTATCCCCAGGAACACATCAAGATGGAGACCGTGAAGGACGCCATCCCCGGCCGCGTCATGGATCTGCTCTGCCCCATCGGCAAGGGCCAGCGCGGCCTCATCGTCGCTCCTCCACGCACCGGCAAGACCGTCCTCATGCAGTCCATCGCCAACTCCATCACGGCCAACCACCCCGAGATCGTCCTCATCGTCCTGCTCATCGACGAGCGCCCGGAAGAGGTCACCGACATGCAGCGCAGCGTCAAGGGCGAGGTCATCTCCTCCACCTTCGACGAGCCCGCAGCACGCCACGTCCAGGTCGCCGAGATGGTCATCGAAAAGGCCAAGCGCCTCGTCGAGCACAAGCGCGACGTCGTCATCCTCCTCGACAGCATCACGCGCCTGGCCCGCGCCTACAACACCATCGTGCCTCCTTCCGGTAAGGTCCTCTCAGGCGGCGTCGACTCCAACGCCCTGCAACGCCCCAAGCGTTTCTTCGGCGCAGCCCGCAATATCGAAGAAGGCGGCAGCTTAACCATCATCGCCTCCGCCCTCATCGACACCGGCTCGCGCATGGACGAAGTCATCTTCGAAGAGTTCAAGGGCACCGGCAACATGGAAGTGATCCTCGACCGCAAGCTAGTCGACAAGCGTGTCTTCCCGGCCATCGACATCCAGCGCAGCGGCACGCGTAAGGAAGAACTCCTCATCCCCAAGGACGACCTCCAGCGCACCTGGATCCTCCGCAAGGTCCTCAACCCGCTCAGCCCGGTAGAGGCCATGGAGCTTCTCTCCGACAAGCTAGGCAAGACCCGCAACAACCAGGAGTTCCTGCACAACATGAGCTCGCTGTAAACTCAGCCACAAATCCGGGTACCCCACATCTCGCCTCTGAGATGTGGGGTTTCTCTTTGCACCACCCATACCCTGTCATCTCGACCGTAGTGGAGAGACCTGCAGCTCGGTCCACACCCGCACTCTCTCGAACCCTCCGCGGCTTCAATTTCCGAACCGTAACTGGAGTATGCTTGCGACCATGCTCCGTGAACCCACCATCGATCTCGTTCTGCAGGAGTGTGCCGCATTTGATAACGACCCCTTCGCAGAGCTATCTGAGAAGGCCTTGGAGGAGCTCCGTTTACGGTTTCCTCGAAATACGGAAATCTCGCACATACTGCTGAAGGTCATCGTTCTGAATCAGCTCTACAGCACACGCATCAATTACATTGACCTGGTCCCATTTGCTCTGCATATAACTGGCCTTGGTATTGACGAGACGATTGAGCGAGGTTCGCCCAGCGCTGTCGACCAAATCTGGAACTGTGAGGGAATGCGGAACTATTACTCATTTGCTACCAAGTTTTGCAGTTGGCATCATCCGGCGGCATACCCAATCTACGACCACTATGTCGATGAATGCCTCTGGGCATATAAGAAGCAAGATCAGTTCTTCGACTTTCATCGGCAGGATCTGTACGACTACGAAAAGCTGGTGAAAATCGTGACTATCTTCAGGGAGCACTATCGCTTAGGCAATTTCTCTTTCCGGCAGATCGACAAATTCCTTTGGCAAACTGGATACAAGATTCTCAGCGAGCGCTCGGCTGACTTGTAGCCGCACGAAACTCATTGCCAGTCAAACCTCGCTCCCGAATCCTCCTCCCCCGCGAAACATCTATACTTAAACGATGCCGCAGACTCAACTCCCGCGCACACTAGGTCAGCTCCGCTCCTCTGAATACACTCCCAAACGCGTCGCCCGCAGCGTCAAAGACGAGCTCCGCGACAACCTCATCGTGCGTCTGCGCGAGATCGCGCCCGGCGGCCCCCGCGAAGGCGAATCGCTCTTCCCCGGCATCATCGGCTTCGACGACACCGTCGTCCCCCAGGTCGTCAACGCCGTCCTCTCGCGCCACAACTTCATCCTTCTGGGACTCCGCGGCCAGGCGAAATCACGCATCCTCCGCTCGCTCACAACACTGCTCGATCCCCACTCCCCCTACGTCGCTGGCTCCGAGCTCCGCGACAATCCCTACGCCCCTCTCTCCAAATTCTCGCGCGACCTCGTCGCAAGCCTCGGCGACGACACACCCATCGCCTGGATGAAGCCCTTCGACCGCTACGTCGAAAAGCTGGCAACCCCCGACGTGACGGTAGCCGACCTCATCGGCGACGTAGACCCCATCAAAGCCGCGCGCAGCGGCCACGAGCTCGGCTCCGAACTCACCATGCACTACGGCCTCCTGCCCCGCGCCAATCGCGGTATCTTCGCCATCAACGAAATCCCCGACCTCGCCGGCAAGATCCAGGTCGCCCTCTTCAACATCATGCAGGAAGGCGACGTCCAGATTAAGGGCTACCCCGTCCGCCTCGAGCTCGACGTCGCCATCGTCTTCTCCGCCAACCCTGAGGACTACACCGCGCGCGGCAAAATCGTCACGCCCCTCAAGGACCGCATCGGCAGCGAAATCCGCACCCACTATCCCGAGTCCCTCGACGAGGCCATCACCATCACCGAGCAGGAAGCCTGGACGGATAGACAGCCCGCGCGCACCTACGCCCCCGACAACAAGGCCATCGAAAAAATCATCATCCCCCACTACATCCGCCAGATCGTCGAGCAGGTAGCCTTCGTCGCTCGCGAAGACAAGAAAGTCGACAAGCGCTCCGGCGTCTCGCAGCGCCTCCCCATCTCCACCATGGAGCTCGTCGTCTCGAACGCCGAACGCCGCGCCCTCATCCACGGCGAGTCCCTCGTCGTCCCCCGCGTCGGCGACATCTTCGCTGCGCTTCCCGGCATCACCGGCAAGATCGAGCTCGAGTACGAAGGTGAGCTGAAGGGTGCCGACATCGTCATCCGCGAGCTCATCCGCCAGTCCGTCGCCAACATCTACGACACCTACTTCGCCGACACCAACACCCAGCAGATCGAGCAGTGGTTCAACCTTGGTGGCGCCGTCGAACTCAACGACAAGCAGCCCGCCCAGTCCGTTTTCACCGAACTCAAAGCCATCCAGGGCCTCATGGAAAAACTCTCCCCCCTGAAGATCAACTCCCGCACTCCTGTCGAAGTCGCTGTCTCCGCCGCCGAGTTCCTCCTCGAAGGCATGACCGCCCACAAGAAGATCTCCCGCAGCGAAGCCCGCACCTTCACCGCAGGAGAAAAGCGTCGCCGCAACGAAGAAGCCGCCGCCCTCGGCGAGCGAGCCCGCGACCGCCTGCAAGAGCGAGACCTAGACGAAATCGCCCGCAACCGCACCCGCCGCGGCTTCAACTAAACCTCGTCCCCTCCATCCTCATCCCACCTGAATACCGCGTGCCGACATCCCTGTCCACGCGGTATTTTCTTGCATGCGCCCTGCCGTCCCACAAACCTATCCTCAGCGGTACACACTTCTGCTACCCTCACTCCATGCTCGCCAGGCAAGCACTTCTCACCGGCATTCTAGCTGCGATGGCACCGCTCATCTCGCCTGCAAACGCCCTCGCGCAAAGCCCCTCACAACTCCCGACCATCGCTCCCAATCTCGCCCGTACTGAGGGCGTGGATACCGTCAGTGGTATCGCCTACACCCGCCTTTACGTCTCAGCCGCCGACGTCCCGCCGTCCGCAACCCTCGACCTGACCCGCCCCACGCTCACCGCGCAATGCACCAAACGCCCCAACGGCAAGACCTTTTTCGAACTCTTCGTCAACTTTGGTGGCGTCACAGACATCGCCTTCCATCCCCCATGGACGCCTGCCGATGGAGGCCTCTTTCCGCCCAGAACGCCCAAGGTCACCATGACCATGGAATTCCTCGGCTACACCAGGGTCAAACCCTTGAAGCGCCAGTGGGAGCGCGTCCTTCAACCAGACGGCCAATATCGATACAACCCGCCCGGCGGAGGCAGTTCCAACCTCGACGACGTCTCCTACTTCTTCCGGTACCTCCGCGCACTCCCCACCTTGCGTCTCAGCGTTCAAACGCAGTCAGCCTCCTTTCTCACCACCGCCCTCATGGAGCAGCTCCACAAGGAACCCCTCTGTACCTCCGCGGGCCTCTAGCCCCCGTTCCCCTCCCGCCCGTCTTCGCAACGCTGTATCCTGAAACCAGAGAGATTCCCATGTCCACCACGCAAACCATCTTCGACATCACCGCCCCCACCTACGACGCCGACCGCGCCAAGCTCATCCCCTGCTTCGACGCCTTCTACCGCCGCACCACCGACCTCATCGCCCACGACGCGAAGAACATCCTGGACCTCGGTGCCGGCACTGGCCTCCTCTCGCAGTTCGTGCGCCAGTGGTATCCTAGCGCCCACATCGTCCTCGCCGACCTATCCGAGCCCATGATCGCGAAGGCCCGCGTCCGCTTCGCCGGCGACTCCAACGTCACCTTCGAGGTCACCGACTACACCACCGCGCCCATCGACGGCACTTACGATTCGATCGTTTCCGCGCTCTCCATCCACCACATCGACCACGACGCCAAGCGCGCCCTCTTCGCCAAAATCTTCCGCGCACTTCGCCCCGGCGGCACCTTCGTCAACGCCGAACAAGTCGCCGGCCCTACCCCCGCCCTCGACGCTGTCTACCAGAAACTCTGGCTCCAGCAGGTCCGCGAAGCCGGTGCCACCCCCGACCAAATCGCCGACTCGCTCTACCGCCAGCAGGACGACCGCTGCGCCTCCGTCGAAGACCAGCTCGACTGGATGCGCGAAGCCGGCTTCACCGACGCCGACTGCTGGTTCAAGGACAATCGCTTCGCCGTCCTCGCCGGCACCCGCCCCGCATAGCCTCCTCCCAAGTTCGCACCACAGAGCCCATCGCCTCGTTCAACTCCGCGAAGCAGTGGGCTTTCTCACGTGAGTCTCACCCTCCTGCGTCCTTCCGCCCACTACACTCGTCTACCCAATATTCCCTGAAGTATGACCCGAGGTCTCTGTGCGCAATCGCTTCGTCGCAGCCATTTTCGTCGCCCTTCCTCTCGCCCTCCTCTCGTCGACCGCGCAGAGTACCGCGCAGAGCCCCAAGCTCAGCCTGCCTTCGCTGGCCACGCCAGCCCTCTCGCCCGACGGCAAGCAAATCGCCTTCGCCTCTGGCGGAGACATCTGGACCGTCCCTACCACCGGAGGTGAAGCACGCCTCCTCATCACCGATCCCGCCGACGAGTCCCGCCCTCTCTACTCCCCCGACGGCACCAAGCTCGCCTTCGTCTCCACCCGCACCGGCGCCGGTAATATCTACGTCCTCACCCTCGCCACTGGCAATCTCCAGCGCATCACCTACTCCGATGCAACCGACAACCTCGATGCCTGGTCCCGCGACGGCAAGTGGCTCTACTTCACCTCCTCTGCCGACGACGTCGGTGGCCTCGGCGATATCTTCCGCGTCGCCAGCACCGGAGGCACGCCGCTCGAAGTCAGCCGCGAGCGCTACCTCAACGAATTCGAATCCGCTCCCTCGCCCGACGGCAAACAGATCGCGCTCATGGCCAAAGGCATCAGCTCCAGCCAGTGGTGGCGCAACGGCCACGCCCATATCGATGACACCGAACTCTGGCTCCGTCCCCTCACCAGCCCCACCTACAAACGCGTCCTCACCGCCGACGCCAAGCACGCCTGGCCCATGTGGTCGCCCAACGGCAAGACCCTCTACTTCATGTCCGACAAATCCGGCTCCGAAAATATCTGGCAGCTCGACCTCGCGTCTGACACCCCAAAACAAATCACTCACTTCACCAGCGGCCGCGTCCTCTGGCCCACCATCGCCTATGACGGCCACTCCATCGTCTTCGAGCGCGACTTCTCCATCTGGCAACTCGACACCGCGACCGGCAACGCCGCCAAGGTCGCCATCGCTCTGCTCGGCACACCCAGCTCCGACGGCCTCACTCACCTGCAGCTCACCAGTTGGAACGGCCTGGCCCTCTCGCCCGACGGCAAAAAGCTAGCCGTCCTCGGCCACGGGGAAGTCTTCGCCGCGCCAGCTAAAGACGGTGGCGACGCGCAACGTCTCACCCACACCGATGCCGCCGAGTACGATCCCGACTGGTCCTCCGACTCCTCCCGCGTCGTCTACCGCAGCGAGCGCAACAACGCCTCCAACCTTTACGAGTACAACTTCGCCACCAGCACCGAGCGGCCTCTCACCCACGGCAACGGCTACGATGTCCACCCCACCTACTCTCCCGACGGCAAACTCGTCGCCTTCGTTCGCGACAACCACGAGATCCACGTCCTCACCCTCGCCACTCTCGCCGACACCGTCGTCGCCCACGTCGTCCCCGGCTTCTCCGAGACCAAACTCTCCTGGTCCCCCGATTCCCAGTGGCTCGCCTTCGTCTCCGAAGGCGTCGACGACTTCGCCAACATCCACGTCGTGCTGGCCACCGGTGGCATCGACCATCCCATCACCTTCCTCGCCAACGGCGAGACCGGCTCCAACATCGCCTGGTCTCCCGACGGCAAATACATCCTCTTCGACACCGCCCAGCGCGCCGAACCCGGCACCATCGCCCGCGTCGATCTCGTCCCCCACGTCCCCGCCTTCCAGGAAGACAAGCTCCGCGACCTCTTCAACAAGCAAGCCACTCCCGGCGCACCCGACACCCCGCAGCAAAAATCTCCCGACACCACCACCGCGGAATCCAAGCCCTCCACCAAACCAGACAAAAAGCCCGAGCCCGTCAAGATCGTCTTCGAAGGCATCCGCAACCGCGTCACTCTACTGCCTCTCGGCCTCAGTGCCGAAGCTCCCGTCATCAGTCCCGACGGCAAGACCCTCGTCTTCATCGCCACCGCAGCAGACCAGCCCAACCTCTACTCCTACTCTCTCGACGAACTCGCCCGCGAGCCTGCCGTAGCGCATCAACTCACCACCACCGCCGGCAGCAAATCCTCCTATCGCTTCACCCCCGACTCCAAGGAGCTCTACTACCTCCAGGGTGGCTCCGGGGCGGGCGGGCGTTTCAACCCCGGCGGCACCGTCCACGTCCTCACCCTCGAATCCCACGTCTCCAAGCCGGTAGCCATCGACGCCTCCATGGACGTCGACTTCGACCGCGAGAAAGAGGTCATCTTCCAGGAACTCTGGAGCACCCTCGACCGCCGCTTCTGGAACCCCGACTTCAACGGCCACAACTGGGTTGCCCTTCGCGACCAGTGGCAGCCCTACATTCGCGGAGCCCGCACCCCCATTGAGCTTCGCCGCGACGAGAACCTCCTCATCGGCGAGCTCAACTCCTCGCACTCCGGAACCAGCGCCGCCACTCCTCCACCCGAACGAGTCGGCCGTCTCGGCCTCCGCTTTGAGCGCGAGCCCTTCGAGTCAGGCCACGGCCTCATCGTCCGCGAAGTCGTCCCGCTCGGCCCCGCCGACATCGCTGGCGACATCCACCCCGGCGACCGCCTGCTCTCGGTCGATGGCACCTCTATTGAGCCCTCCACTAACCTCGACGACCTCCTGACCGGCCTCGCTGGCAAGCGCGTCGTCCTCAGCATCGCCACCGCAAACGATCCGGCCAAAACGCATGACGCCATCGTCCGTCCCGTCACCCTCCCCGTCGAAAGCGGACTCCTCTACAAGGCGTGGGTCGAAGCGAAGCGAGCCTACGTCGACCGCATCTCCGGCGGCAAGCTCGGCTACGTCCACCTCGCCGCCATGGGTGACTCCGACCTCGCCCAGCTCTATCTCGACCTCGATGCCCTCAACGAATCCAAACAGGGTGTCGTCGTCGATGTCCGCAACAACAACGGCGGCTACGTCAACGGCCGCGTCATCGACGTCTTCGCCCGCAAAAATTACCTCATCATGACCACGCGCGGCGCTCCTCCCGTCCCCAGCCGTCAGGCCCTCGGCCAGCGCGCCCTCGGCCTTCCCACCATCCTCGTCACCAACCAGTCCACACTCTCCGACGGCGAAGACTTCACCGAAGGCTACCGCACCCTCCAACTTGGCCAGGTCGTCGGAGTTCCCACCGCCGGCTGGATCATCTTCACCGGATCGCAGCGCCTCATCGACGGCTCCCAGGTCCGAGTCCCCGGCTCCCGCATCCAGGACACCCGCGGCCAAAACATGGAGATGCACCCCCGCCCCGTCGACGTTGAGGTAGAGCAGCCCCTCGGCGAGACCGAAGCAGGCACCGACGCCCAACTACAGCGCGCCGTAGATCTCCTTTTGAAGTCGACGAAATGAATCATTCCCACGCTCTCAACCGTTCCACGCTGCAGCCTCGCCTCGCGCTTTCCACCGCATGAACGCAGATGAATCTCCGTTCATGTAACTTTTTCCCGCATCCCTTAAAATCGGAAATCAATGCGCCTTACCAGCCTCGCAATCTTCTCCCTCTTCCTCGCTCTCCTGACGGCAGCACCCCTGCGCGCGCAGGACAACTACGAGATTCAGGTCTACGGTTCCGACACCGTCGCGCCAAAATCCCTCATGGTTGAGCTCCACTCCAACTACTCCATCGACGGCCTCAAACCTGTTCCCGGCTCGCCTTACACCGCAGATGGAACCTACCCCACCAACCACGCCGGGCGCGAAACCGTTGAGCTCACCCAGGGCGTCACCAACTGGAGCGAAGTCGGCTTCTACATCTTCACCACCTACTCCGCTGACTTCGGCTACCAGTGGATCGGCGACCACATCCGCCCCCGCGTCCGCGTACCCGACTCCTGGCACTGGCCCGTTGGCGTCTCCATCTCCAACGAGATCGGCTACCAGCGCGCCCGCTTTTCCCCCGACTCCTGGACCTGGGAGCTTCGTCCCATCGTCGACAAGCAAATTGGCCGCTACTACATCGCCTTCAACCCCACCCTCGACCGCGCCTGGCACGGCCCCGACGTCCATCAGGGCATGGTCTTCAGCCCCAACCTCAAGATCGGCTACGACTTCACCAAAAAAGTTCAGGCAGGCGTCGAGTACTACGGCGCCACCGGCCCCGTCTTCAACCCCGACTCCTTCCACAATCAGCAGCAGCAGATCTTCCTCGCCTCCGACCTCAACGTCAGCCCCAAATGGGAGATCAACTTCGGTGTCGGAGTCAACGTCACCGGAGGCACCGACCACCTCATCGTCAAGGGCATCCTCGGCCGCCACTTCAACTGGGGCCACCACGCCTCCACCACCAACTAGCCTCCCCGCAATCCCTCAATCGATCGGCGCCACTTCCTTCGTCCGGTACCGCGGCTTCTTCATCAGGTATCCAATCGGAATCAGGCACGCCACCAGCAGCACCAGCACATGCACCGTATCCACATACGCCAGCGTGCGAGCCTGCACCAGCATCATGTCATAGATCCTCGCCGCCGCCCCCGCACTCGCTCCCGTCGCCGAATACCCATGCGCCCGCATCGCTCCAGACAGCCCCTTGTCCAGCGCACGATAAGTATTCGACCCGCTATACACATGCGCCGCCAGAATCCGCTGATGCGCCTGCGCCCGCCGCACCAGCATCGTGCTGATGAACGAGATCCCCAGGCTGCCGCCAATGTTTCGCGCCAGCGCCGTCATGCCCGACACCTCGTTATTCTTCTCCTGCGGCACACCCACATAGCTCATCAAGCTGATCGGCACAAACAGGAACGGCATCCCCAGCACCATCACCACCCGCCAGCTCGCCGCATCCCAGAACGTAATCCCCAGGTACAGCCCGCCAATCCTCCATATGCCAATCGTCAACAGGCTGAACCCCAGGGTAATCATCAGCCGCGGATCGACCTTCTGCCCCAGGTACCCGACAATCGGAAACATCACCATCAGCGCCAGCCCACCCGCCGACAACGCCAGCCCCGCCTCCGTCGCCGTATACCCCAGCATCTCCTGCAAAAACTGCGGAATCATCACCGTCGTCGAGTACAGCGCCGCTCCAATAATCAACATCACAATCTGCGTCATCGCAAAGTTGCGCTTCTTATACAGCGACAGATCCAGGATCGGATGCTCCGTCGTCAGCTCGCGATACAGGAACGCAGCCAGCCCGCACCCAGCCACAATCGCGCACGTAATGATGAAGCGCGAGCTGAACCAATCATCTTCCTGGCCTTTATCTAGAAAGATCTGCAGCGCCCCAATAGTCAGCGCCAGCAGTCCCAGCCCTATCCCATCGATGCCGCCCAGCTTCGCCCGCACCCTCTTCAAATACGGCGGGTCCTCCACAATCCTGCTCGTCAAAATCAACGACAGAATCCCCACCGGAATATTCAGAAAGAAAATCCATCGCCACGTGTAGTTGTCCGTAATCCATCCGCCCACCGTCGGCCCAATCGCCGGCGCCAGCACCACCGCCATCCCATACAGCGAGAACGCAACACTCCGCTTCTCCGGTGGAAACGTATCCGCCAGGATCGCGCGTTCACTCGGCTGCAACCCTCCACCCGCCGCTCCCTGGATCACGCGAAACACAATCAGCATCGGCAACGACGTAGCCAGTCCACACAAAAACGAGAACACCGTAAACAGAGCCACGCAGCTCATATAAAAGTTCTTGCGCCCAATCCGGTTCGCAATCCAACCGCTGATCGGCAGCACAATCGCATTCGACACCAGGTACGACGTCAGCACCCATGTCGCCTCGTCGTACGTCGCTCCCAGCGTCCCTGCGATATGTGGCAACGCCACATTCGCAATGCTCGAATCCAGAGCTTCCATGAACGTAGCCAGCGTCACCGTCAGCGTGATAATCCACGGATTGAACCGCGGAGTCCACGCCTCGTAGTGAAACTCGCTATCGTAATCCTTGTCCTGCTGATTCCCGGCAGAAACAACGGAAGCCTGTGCCATGCCACTCCTGAGGTCTTTTAATTGCTCAAAATGCGATGATCCCACACCACAACACGATTCAGCCAAATCTACCAGCTACAGACAACAACCGGACGATAGCCCGCCCGTCACAAGAACTCGGAACATCCTCCAATAGAATAAATACAGGATCGCCGCGCCGCGCCCCTGCACGCTCAACCGCACAATCAAGCATCCGCAGTCTTTTACGCGCGTCTAATCCATAAGCAGTTCACGTACCCCGTTCTCGTCGTTCACTATCCTCTACCCTCTACACTCTGCCTCTATGAAACTCACTCGCTACACAAAATTTACCGGCGACCTCTCCTCCAGCTTCGATCTCGAAGACCTCATGCAGGCTCTCTCCGATTTCCTGCTCGACTCCGGCTTCCAGTATCCCTTCTCGCCCTACCAGAACATGGATGACTCCATGGACAGTCTGCGCGAGGCCATCCGCCAGGCCCTCGAGTCCGGCGAACTCCTCGACGAAGAATCGCAGGAGCAGTTCGAAAAACTCGAAGACGCACAAGTCGAGGAACTCATCGATAAGATCATCCAGCGCATGAAAGCCGAGGCCTACCTCAACGCCGAAGACCCCGCCGAAGGCGAAGGCAATGCCGGCTCAGGCAACGGCGAATCCCGTTTCGAAGTCACCGACAAGGGCATGGACTTCCTTGGTTACAAAGCCCTCCGCGATCTCCTCGGCCCCATCGGCAAGTCCACCCTCGGCCGTCACGACACCCGCTACGAAGCCGCCGGCGTCGAGACCAACGGCTCCTCCAAGCTCTACGAATTCGGCGACTCACTCAACCTCGACATCACCGCCACCCTCAACTCCGTCTTCGCCCGCGAAGGTGCGCCCGACGGCTCCGGCCTCCTCAACCTCGAGTACTCCGATCTCCACGTCCAGCAAGCCGATTTCCAATCTTCCTGCGCGACGGTAGTCCTCCTCGACTGCTCGCACTCCATGATCCTCTACGGCGAAGACCGCTTCACCCCCGCCAAGAGAGTCGCCATGGCCCTCGCCCACCTCATCCGCACCCAATACCCCGGCGACTCCATCGACCTCGTCCTCTTCCACGACTCCGCCGAGCACATCCCCATCTCGCAACTGCCGCGCGTCAAAGTCGGCCCCCACTACACCAACACCCGCGAAGGCCTCCGCCTCGCCCAGCGCATCCTCGCCCGCCAGAACAAGGACATGAAGCAGATCGTCATGATCACCGACGG
>Ga0208357_1002056_pt1 | contig 13894 bp, 13 predicted proteins | sample NGESurdeep092012_6_FD_184487 | JGI IMG/M metagenome (GOLD analysis project Ga0208357, IMG submission 184487) | Arctic peat soil microbial communities from Barrow, Alaska - NGEE Surface sample F52-2 deep-092012 (SPAdes) | ecosystem: Environmental > Terrestrial > Soil > Wetlands > Peat ... | reverse complement strand
TTGCTGTCCGGGATCGGGCAGTCAATGCTCGGAAGAAGCTGTGGATTGGGGATGTGATGGTCATGGTGGAGACCTCCGTGAAAAGTGGATTCATGGAGGTACCCCAACACCCTGGACGAGGGCGGAAGTCCGAACGGCTCGCCGTTCGCACGGCTGGAGGCTGTAGCCCCACCAGACCAGGGGAGTACAGGTCAAGGAATGGAGCCAACGACTAAGCGACGGTCTCTTCTCGACCCTCCATCCCTAGAAATCTCATAACCCGAAGGTGGCAGATATCGATCAATTCTTGCGAAACGGAATTCCTAAATTCGCGGGAAAGCCAGTGCGCAGTGTGGCCTTGTAATATGGCTTAAGGCTTCCCTCGACTTGCATGATGGTTAATAAAGTCCATGTGCTACAGCTGCAGGTCAAGTCCGAAATCTTGGTTGGGCGACTCCAGGAGGCCGTCGCTGAAAGACACGTATGCAGCCTTCGCGGGTGCAGTCTCAACCACAGTGAGTGCGTAGGCCCTCTGGGCGGCACCAAGGACACGACTCCGCTGAATCTCTTGTTCGTAGTTAACAGTCGCATCGTCGAGGATGGTGTCAGGGTTGTCAATTCCCCAGCGGTCTAAGTAGGCCGAGCCCGTAGCAACCTCCAGTACCCACCGCTCATAGAGTTCACCCGTCGGGGGAGCGTCGCCGAAGTCCTGGACCCATGTTTCACCGCGTTCAATCGCGATCTTGGCTAGCTCGCGGGCTCGCTGCTCGATGGCGTCGGAACGATCGCTAAGCGCGGACACGACGTCAGGGTCGGTGATGTCGGTGGGTCGGGGGAAGATGCCGGCTACGAGTTCGCTCGCCGGTGAGTTGGGGTAGCCCACGCCGGTGACGTAGCGATCGATGCGGTGGTGCAGGACGCTAGCGACGTCATCGGCGTCGTCGAACGAGCGACCCGCGACGAGCATTGGCAGTTCGGTGTTGATGTCGAAACCCCGATTCTCGGCGTCTCGTAGTTGGGTGAGGAGCCCCGCGTACGCGGGGGAGGCCTTGGTCTGAGCGAGTTCGATTTCGCTGAGTCCCGATTCGCTAAGTACCGCGTCCCAGCGGTCACCATCGGCCATGGTGACAATGGTGTCGTACTCGGCGACAAGTACAGCGATGGACTGGGTCTGGGACCGACGGATCATGTCGGTAGCGGACACGTCGGCTCCCTCGTGGCGCAGTACGCCAGTGAGGACTTCCAGAGCACTCGGGATCTGGCTCAGCCAGTCGTGGCCGGTTGACGGATCAGGGTCGTAGTGCGTGTCCACGTAAAGGTGGTTGGACTCTGAGCCGCGTGTCAGGGCCACGTACAGTACTTCGCGAGTGGTGGTGGGACTGGCGAACGCGTGCGCGCTGTCCACGGTGCGTCCCTGGGCGCGATGCGCCGTCGAGGCGTACGCCAGTTCGACGTGCTCGGCGACGTAACTGGCCGGCAAGACCACCGTGCCGTGTCCACTCACTCGAGTGACGGTTAGAGAACCATCGGCGTGCGTCGCCGAGACGGTCCATACGTCACCGTTCTTGACCCAGCCCGTGTCCGTTGAAAGACGGCGGTTGTTCTCGCGGGTTACGACCAGATCGTTGACGCCAGCCGTCATGGCCCCAGCAACGTTGACCCCGTCCTCGATGACTTCGCCACTGGCGACACGCTCGCTACGGGCGCGAACATTGAGTTCGTTGACGGTCGCGGTACCGCTGGCCAGCATCAACGAGTGCAGACCACGATCGGTGTCGGTCTTCCACGCGGCGTAGAGCGCGTCGAGCATGTCGTCACGAGTTCCGTCCGCGATCCGCCCGTGCGTCGCGTAGGTGGCCAAAGCCGAACTAGAGCCGTTGCGGACCCCGAGGCTGGCCTGCTTCTCCCAGTTGGCCCTGAAGCGACGAACGTCCGCGAGCGTTGACGCACCTTCGCCCCGGTCACGCACGAGAGTACGAAACATCCCCCCGGCGTCCACGCTGGAGAGTTGTGCCCAGTCACCGACGAGGACGACCTTGGCCCGCGCGTCGAGAGCGGCCGACATCAGTTCATCGAGCGCGAAAGTGGAAGCCAAACTGGCCTCGTCAACCACCACCAGTTGTCCCGTGCGGAGACTCCAGCGAGTAAGTGTTTCCTCGCGTTGGCGAATGCTCTGAGCTAACGCGGGACTCGGTACTCGCCCTTTGAGTCCGACCAGGCGGACCTTTTCGCGCAACTGCTCGAGTTCGCGAAAGCGCTGGCCGTGCTGGCGGTGTTCGTAGAGCCACTTGGCGAGATTGTCAGTGTCGATGCCCATGTCGTCGCCCAGGACTTCGGCGGCCGCCGCCGAGGGCGCGAGGCCGGTGACCGAACCGGTACCGTGCTCGACTTCCCACGCCGCTCTTAGCCCCGCCATGGCCGTGGACTTTCCCGTGCCCGCCGGGCCGACCAGCACGTCCAGGACCCGGCCCGAGGTCGTGATCTGCTCGACGCAGCGGGCCTGGTCGCTTGAGAGCTTGAAGGTTCTTCCAGGTAGTCGTCGCGCGGTAACGGCCGCCACCGTGGCGCGCCTCACGACGGCCGCGTCGAGGCGCTGGCCCGCGTCGAGCAAACGTGCTTCGGCGTCGAGCAGCGTCGTGGAGGTGTAGAGCCAGTGACTGGTTCCCTGGAACTTAGAGGTGCCGTTGCTGCGAAGCAGGAAACGTGGCGTGTGGTGCAGGTTGGGCGTGTTAATGAGTAGCGCCTGGGCGACGGCCAGGTCGGTGGCGCGAGCGGCCGCGAGAATCCGCTCGGCGGGCTCGGTGAAACGAACACCCTGCATCTGGCGAAAGACCTCCGCTTGGACGTTGGCGCGAGAGAACGTTGGGCGCTTCGCGCTGACGACATCGAGGGCCGCGTTCGCAACGTCGAGCAAGACCGCGTCCTCGAACTCTTCGCTGGTGAAGGCGCGCACGTCTCTGCCACCCAACTCGTGCACCCACGCCATTGGTTCGTCATCGAGGTAGGGCGTGGCCCGAGCGGTCCACTCTTTGGTGAGGTCTCTCAAACCCAGACCCTGCTTGGCCCGCCGGGTAGCGAGTGTGGCCGTCTGGCGGAGTTTGAGAACTTCCACGTCGGTAGGAGCGCGGAAGTGATCGACTTCGAACTGGGCGATGAGTCGATCCTTTGCGCCGACGATTGCCGCTGTGCGCTGAGAGAACTCGTCCATAAGACGTGTCGACACGCCAGCCACTTCCCACTTCGGGGCGGTGCTGGAGCGGCGGGTGTGGGCCGCCCAGTCCCAGCCGAGCTCGGCGGTCAGTAGGTCGGAAAGCACGCCCTGGTGCATCTCAGAGAGCATCACCGTTGACGCGAACAACTGGCGACTGTCGAGAGTGCGCCACACGCCGTCGCTCGTGGCCTGGGCCCGGTTGAGCACGACGACGTGGTCGTGCAGTTGGGGGTCGCCGTCTCGAGAATCGAAGTGGGTGAAGCTCGCGGCGACGACGCCCACCATGTCCTCTTCGACACACCCCTGCTGGCCCGTTCGTGTGTGGAAGACCTCGCGCTCGGCGTAGGCGAGGACTTCCGTGATCGCTTTCTGGTGGCATCGGTAGATCACTTCGCGGGTCTCTCGGTCGGCCAGGGCCCAAGCGGTAGAGACACTCTTGGTGGGGCTGAACGTCAAGTCGAAACCACCCACGGCCCTCGTGCTCGGAACCCTGCCGAGCACCTCGCCGGTGATCGGATCGGCGCAGTCCTGGAGCATCCGCTGGAGGTTTTCCGCCGTCACCAACTGCCCGACAGCAACACCCAGACCGTTGTTGAGACCGACGAGTCCGGCTCCGAGAAAGACCCCCGGGGGAGTGCCAGTTTCGCTGTAGTAGCGAACGAGGTCCGACTTGTCGGTGCCTTCGGGGCCATCGCCCACGGCGATTGATTTGAGGAGGTACTTGTAACCCGCTCCGATGCTGAGGCGTCGAATCGTCATCATGTTGGAGGCACCTGCATGCACCGCAACTGTCCCCGTTAGGGGACCGTTGACCACAAGTGCCAGACGTGTGAGCCAACTAAAGAAATGGAGGGATGAGCCAAGGAAGGGGAGTGGAGTGAGGGCTAGGAGGCAGTGAGGCAAGAAGAACGAAAGTGAATACGGTGGAGAAGCACGAGAAGGGGTAGATAGGAAAAGGAAAGGGGGCCGTGGATGGAAGTGGACCTGAAGAGAACACGAAGAAGCGAACGGGAATGTCCTCGCGGATAGGTGGTCCGGGCACCCACGGGTAACGGCGTCGTTTCTGGGACCAGCAAGTCCGCAGAGTGGCGAGACCAAGCCGGAATTCACGAACGTTGGAACGTAATAGTGGTGATGGGGCCGAGGAAGAATCCCAACGTCAGCGGGCGTCGCTGGCATCGATTCTTCGAATTATGTAATACAAAGATTGATACAATGTTCCCATGATGATATTGAGGATCGACGCCGCGTCGAGAGTTCCGCCATTTGAGCAGATTCGAAGCCAACTCGTGGCCGCAATCAAGACTGGTCAGCTCGAGCCTGAAGATCAGTTGCCAACCGTGCGCAAGCTCGCCGCTGACTTGGGACTGGCTGCAAATACTGTCGCCCGGGCTTATCGTGAATTGGAGCTCGCCGGAATTATTGTGACGCGCGGTCGCCATGGCACCTTCGTGGCGGGCAGTCTGGCGCCCAAGAAGGAGGCCGGAGTTCGTTCGGCGGCCGCCTTTGTTCAACGCATGCGAGAGCTGGGAATTGGCGACGCTGAAATGCTGGCGATCATTCGCAATGAGATTGACCGCCATAGATCCCCGAGCCAGTCAAGGTTGCGTCCCACGTCATGACGGGATCCCTGGGTGTGTCGCACGTTTCGATGTGGTCATTGATCGTCGAGTTCTTCAGCATATGGGTAGTCGGAGGTGTGATTGCGGTCTCCAACCGTAAGAGCCGCTGGATCAAACGAGCCCATCGACTCGCACGGGCATCAGGCATCGAGTTGCCCAGTCGCCTTGAAGATCGAGTCGCTCGGCGACTGCGCAACGAATACCTCGCCTTCCTTGCTGTGTATCCCTTCTTTGTGCTGCCAGAGTGGCTTCTTTTAATACGAACGGCAAATCACGGCGCGGCGTATTGGACCACGTGGTTCCCGTGGCTTGCGTTGCTGCTGCCCGTGTTGCTGGTCTGTTACAGCTTCGCCAACGTCCTCGTCGCGCGTTGGAACAGCCCCGGCTCGACGCGAGTCTCGCACTTTCGACAAATCAGTATTCGCGAAGCGTTCACACCTTCAGAGAACCTCACGCTGGCCGCTGGGGTGGGTGCGACCTTTGCCGTGATCATGTGGGGTCTCGTGCAGGTACACGCGGGAACACGTTGGTGGATCTGTGACTTCGTAGCGGTAGCAGTGGCGACGATGCTGTGGTGGCGCATGGAAGTTGCGATGATGCGTCGCCCGTCGATGGCGAGCGACGCGACCGAACTTGATTGGGACGACGTTCTCCGATTTCGTAGAGTTCGTAGCCTGGCGGTGAATGCCGCGTGGCTGCCACCCTTCGTCATTTTTCTTCTCGATTTCTACGTTGACCAATCGCTGACCCACTTTCAGCACTTTGCGATGCTCCCCATCTACATTCCAGTTGCGGCGGTGGCGGGGGTCTATCTGATTTTCCGACAGGGTCGTCAACTATGGCGCCTTGAGGGGCGTTGACAGTGAAGACGCGTTCCAGAACATCTAAGTGAGGTCCCCAAGGCCAAGTTCCCTCGTGCAACTGTCCGGGTCATTCGAGAAGCTTCGGTCACGACTCAAATTGCGTCCAGACTGTGGAGGTGACTCAGCTGGTCGACCTCATCGATGACCGCGGGGCTGATTGGTAGCCGGCGCTCGAGCGAGCGCTATTCGGAACCAGCGTCGGCCGCGAGAACGCTGCCACGTTGGCAATCCCGTGGCCAGTCCCCATCGAGGTCGGGAGTTGGTCTCAGATATCTGAGAAGGACCCTTCGGCGATCAAGTGGGACGAAATATGCTGGTGGACCGTTCCGATTGAGATGCTCCCTCCCGATCTCTGCGATAAACGTAATAATCAATGAATTGAGTTGGTTGAGCGTGCGGGTTCACGTCGGGCCTCGGAAACCATTTCCGGGGTTACCATGCGGTCATGCTCAGGCACAAGCGTTTGACCAATCTTCTCGGAGCCGTGCTCATCGTTGCTGTCTCAACAACGATGAGCACGCTCAACGTCGCCAAAGGTGGAGCCGCAACCAACCACACTTCGATTCCGACGTGCATTCAGGGACAATTAAGCGTCGCCATCGAAGAGGGTGGCTACCTCCAACCCAACATTCCACAGGGATATACCTTCCTCGTAGCAAATGACACAAACCACGAGTGCTCGATGAAAGGTTTCCCGTGGTGGATTGTCTTCTCACACTCCAATGGCAGCATCACGAAGGTCAACATGTTTCACCGTTCGAATTCTCTCTATGCTCAACCATCCATCAAGCGAGTGATCCTTGGAGTGCGAGGAGTGGCTTCATTCGGAATCAGCTACACGTATCTGCGTACCCCATCATTTACCACGGACCCGGCCTGCCAGGTGAGCCTCATTGATGTTCGTCTTCCCGCAACCGATGGTCATGAATTCTCGTTCGAGTTTCTTGTGCATATTGATGTCTGTGCCACCAATCGTGAGTTTGACTCAACCCCTGTCGAAGCTAGCGCTATTCCATTGGCTTAATTGGAATCGACCACCCAATGAAATCAGGACTTCCAGGGGCGGATGCGAATCCCCTTAACTCCGGCGAAGAGTCAACCCACAAGAGGCCACTTAGCAATCCGCCAGTGGGAGATTGTGCACGTCCCCGGGTTCTTGAACCCACACGGTTTAATCGAGTCGCCAATGCGAGGTGGCATTTCCGTTAAGCCGGGCCACCGACCTAAACAATCTCGCTGCCGATTGATGTCTTGGGCAGACCTTCAAGTCCATGGCCCGACTCAACTCGCCATCGGTTTGAATGCGTCGGCTTTCAGTCGAGACGGGTCGCAGGCAGCGTTGGCAATCGCCGAATGAAGCTCAATTATTCGGTCCGAGGTCGCCCACGGAGCCTATTTCTAAGTCCCGGACATGATGTATCTATGAACGGCGAATTCGAAGGGATGCCTGACGGCGAGCTCTGGAATCGAGCCGCCGCGCACGATGGCGCGGCCTTTGGCGAACTCTTCGAACGTCACTCCTCCGCTGTCTACAACCACTGCTTTCGAAGGACTGGGTCGTGGTCGACAGCCGAAGACCTGACGAGTGTGGTCTTCCTTGAAGCGTGGCGCCGAAGGAAAGAAGTCCAACTCTACGGCGACTCCGTTCTCCCCTGGCTCTTGGCCGTGGCCAACAACGCCACACGAAACTCCAATAGGTCGACGCGTCGCCACCGTCGGCTTCTCGCCAAACTGGTGGGCGCTTCACCTTCGTCGAGATTTGACAATGACGCTGATCAGAGGATTGACGATGAGCGGGCGATGACATCGATTTTGGAGAAACTTTCGACGCTGCGAATCGAGGAGCGAGAGATCCTTGCACTCTGCGACTGGTCGAATCTCAGCTACGCCGAAGCGGCGGCGGCGATCGACGTACCAATCGGCACGGTGCGTTCCCGGCTTTCACGTGCTCGCGAACATCTTCGATCCCTCATCGAAGAAGACGGCGTACAAACTCCAGCCATCGAAGTACTTACGACGAATTCCATGAAGGAGACCGATGAACGTCCTTGATCAACTTCCACCTTCACGGCCCATGCCCACGGCCCGCCACCACGCCGCCCGCCGTCAGCTAGAAGACGTGGTCGTTAGCGCACCTCGAACGTGGTGGCGCGTGAGTCGAGGAGTCACCGGCGCCGTCGTCATTGGACTCGTCATCGCGGGAGGTGCAGCGGCGGCCGTCCTGCTCACGAGCAAGGGTCCGATCCCGTTCACCAGCAATGGTTCGATCGAATGGAACAAAGTGCCTAACTACATTTCCGTCTACTCCGGGGGCAAGGTGGTGGGCTACGCACCTCGCGCCGATGTACTCCTGCCGCCCACGACAACCGGCGGTCCACTTCCGAAAGGCTTCGGTTCGACACCAATTCCTGTCTATTCGAACAATCTCCATACGCTGAAAGATCATCTCTACCCAGACCTTGGTTACGTCGCATTGGGCACCGCTCCGTCTTCGGTGGCGTGTGAGCCGATAACGGTCTACGAGGGAACGTCCAAATACAACATCGCGTGTCCTTCAGTGACAGTCACACTTCCCAACCTGATTGGAATGAGCACGCCAACAGCAGCAGGGAAGCTCTCCGGTCTCGGCGTAGTTGTCAACGTCATCAACACCCCTTCAAGTTTGGCGCCAAAGGGCACGGTAATCTCCATGACGCCGGCCCCAGGTTCAGTTGTTGCCTCGCGTTCAATTGTGACGATTGAAAACTCGTCAAAGTCCAATGGCTGAGTACGAAACGTTGGGAACTGCGCCTTACGCACTACTCCAAGAGCCGCCAATGAAGGTTTGCAGTTCTGTCACGTCGGGGCGCCGAACTGAACCCTCATTCAATTTGGCTCTCGTACGGAGTAATCGCGAAACTCCCACGACCGAGGTGTGACTGTTTGACGTGATTGACGACGCGTCTCGCTGTATTCGAATATGTGCGAGTTGAAAGCCTGTCCACGTGTCTAAAACATCTTGCTTTACCCGGCACTACATACTACTGTGTACAGCATGGTAACGGCCGACACGGGCAAGCTCCTGGCACAGATGCGTCGTGGCTCCATTGAGTACTGCGTCTTGGCACTTCTGGAGTCCCGCGACCGCTACGGTTTCGAGATCACCAAGGTGCTCACCGAAGCCGACGGGCTGGTCACAAGTGAGGGCACTATCTACCCACTGCTCACGCGGCTTCGCAACGACGGTCTCGTTGACACCTATTGGATGGAGTCGACCGAGGGACCGCCGCGTCGTTACTACCGAATCGCGAAGAAGGGGAATCAGGCGCTGATTCCCTTCCGTGAGCAGTGGACTCGATTTCGCGACTCCGTTGACGACATCCTTACGAGGGGGAACGAATGACCGTTAGGACACCCATCCCGACGCTGCCGAAGGATTCATAGAGCAGCTTCGACGCAAACTGCGCCATGCGCGCAGGACCGACCGGGACGACTACATCGCTCAGATTGCCGACCACATCAGGGAGAGTCGCGCCGACGACGACGCCAATGATCCAGGGACCCTCGACGCTCTGCTGATCCGGATCGGAGAACCCTCGGTCTTGGCTAAGGCGTTCTATGCCGCGGAGCGAGTCAAGCTGAACGAAGCACAGCGCGTACTCCTTTGGGTCCGCCGCTGGTGGATTGGATTGGTGCTCGCCGCAGTCCTCGTCGCCGGGGTGTCGTTCTTGGTGTGGGCCAGTACATACCAGCCCTTAAGCCTTCGGTCGAGTGGGGAATACAGCGACAGCGTGGTCGCTCTGAGCGGCAAAGCTCCGATGAAACTGACTCAGGGCAATCTCCAACCGGCGGCTTGGAAACTCACAGAGGGCCACTACCGGTTGTCAATTCTGTTTCCGGTGGACAATCTAAATTCTCTCGCGGTGAACATCTCACCACCGCAGATCGTGCAAGGATTCCCTCTTCCAGAGTCCTGGCACTTGGAATCGAACGATTCGGAGAAGCAGGGACCTTTCAAGTCTGTGCTAGTCAAGGGCCAAACGTATCGGGAGATCGTCTTTTCCACGTCCTACGTCTGCAAGGCGTGGCCGACGGGGAATCCGAATGCGAGCAGCTTTAGTTCGCAAACCATCACGAATATTCCGATCGTGATGTCCTTCTGGGGCTTTCAGCACACGCTCGAGGTGAGCATTCAACCATTCACTCTCGAAATCGCCGGAGATTGCTTCGGAGAATAGAGCTGGTCGTGCTCTCGAGTGCTCGTTCGTCGTAACGGCCCAGAGTCGTCGAACGATTCTGAATCGCCCTCCGGCAGGTGCGAGACATTCTTTCCGATTATGCCCGCAGTTTGCCCGAAGCTTCTAGGAGCAACGCCCATGCCACGCCGCGACCCTCCAGTCGGATTGTGTAGGTCGGCCCTCCGAAACTTGATCGGGGCCAGGTCCATTCGACCTAAGAAAGGGACTTGACAAATGGTAGAAGTTACTGTACCTTCTCATAAGTACTAGAAGTACTAGAACTTATAAGAAGGGGTGGCTAGATGAAATTCATTGTTGGCCGCAGGGAGTTGGAACTGACTCAATCGCAAGTGGTTGAGTCAATGATCGGACAAGATCCAGAACTCGTCAGGGAATACTTTGTAGAACTGCCTTGTGGTTGGTTCCCTCCAAAGCAGGTCCTGGAAGTAGCCACCGAATGGGAACGCAGTTCGTTCACGTCGCACGAAGCGATCAGAGTCTTGAGCCGGTTGGGATTGGTCTGTCGAAGGGCAGACGAACTCCATCGCGACGTTGAGCCAGACGACAAAAGTGCCGTTGAGCCGAACGCGGATTCTGTAGACGATCGCTTGCTCGAGATTTTTTCCAGTATCAAGGTCTTGGAAGCCGCCGTGGCGGGCATTACGGATCGTCTCGGCGAACTGGAAGGGCTGGAGTAGCCCAAGAACCTGGATATACAACTTTCAGTGCCAATGATTTGTGCCAAACAAAGAGCGGCAGGATTTCTGCCGATCTTTCCTGATCCCAAACGCCGTGCGGCTTCAGGGGCTTTCGAAGGCACTCCGCTACGCCAAGTTCACCCCCCAAAATAACCATTAAGCCGTGTTAGCCTCCAATGCAGGGTTGCAGTACTGATGCGTCGGGCCCCCGATGCGAACGAAGTCCGCCCGCCAGGCAGTGCGCCCCAATGGCAATACGTCGACTCATTCGTTTTGAAATCATTCTCGGAGAGTCAAAAGACCACGTTGTCACTTTCTGAGCAAATCTGGTGGCGCGTAATGTCATCAGGTGGACCTCAATGACGACGACTACGTCCGCAATCAATATCGCACCACTGAGAAATTGGATACGCGATCCTCGGTCTGGAGCGCGGATGACCCAGAGCGGTCACCGCAAGATGTCGCAATTCTTGCGCTGGGTGAAGTGCATCCGCAGCGCGTTCTCGAGGTCGGTTCTGGCAAAGGAGGTCTCGCCGCCCACATCGCTCGAGCGATTCAGTGTGAACTCGTCGCTCTCGACTCCTCAGCGGCGATGGTCGCGGAGAGTCGCTCTCTCGGAGTCAAAACGATTCTGGCGGACGTTCGCGACCTCCCATTCGCGGACGATTCATTCGATGCCGTGGTCGCCGCCTGGATGCTGTATCACGTTTCCCCTCTGGACCAGGGATTGGCGGAAGTTGCGCGAGTTCTTCGTCCGGGCGGGAGATTGGTTGCCATTACAAATGGAAAAGCTCATCTCGAGGAACTCTGGACGGCCGCGGGTGCCGAACATGACGAACCCGCATTCAGCGTCGAAAACGGCGCCGACTTCCTTCGCCGGTATTTCTCAACCGTGGAGCGAATTGACATCGCCACGCATGCGGTATTCCCGGACCGCAACGCAGCTTCGGCGTATCTCCGAAGCATCGACCGGAGCGATCTGGCAAGTCAGTTACCACTCTCCGATTGGCCGCTTCGAGCACGTGGTTCGACCGCAGTCTTCGTTGCAGATCAGCCACTTTGACGCCGGTCAATGAGGCGCCTTTGGGACTTAGCCCGGAGCGTGGGCTAGGACCGTGAACGAAAGTGGAATTCGAGGACGGCCCTCGGGACTGACCAGCAACCCTGTCGCGGTCTCCTCAAGCCACGGGAATCGCGGAAAGAGTGTCCAGTCGTGTTCCGTTAGTGAATCAAGCACAAGACCTCGACCAATTAATGCCGCGACGATCTCGCCAATGGAGTGGTTCCACTCATATGTTCTGGTGGCACTGAGTTCTTCACCGTCGGTATATGTAGAAGAACTGTCCGAGACAAAAGGATCACCGGGTTCTTCGAAGTAGCTGTAGATGATTTGGTTCCCGTCATCGTCGAAGCACGAAGTGAACGTGTGGCCGTCGTGGAAATACAACCGGCCTCCCGGGGCGAGGAGGTCCGCCACAACCGCACCCCACGCGGCCACGTTCGGCAGCCAACAAAGAGCTCCAAGGCTGACGTAAACAACGTCGAATCGCCTCCCCGCGAGCGCTTGGGGTGCGTCATAGACATTGGCGCAAACGAAGGACGCACGCTCAGATAGCCCGGCGCGTTCCGCGAGTGAATTCGCTTCGTCAATGGCCGCCGGCGAGAAGTCGATTCCGGTGACGGTGGCCCCGGCTCTGGCCCATCGCAGCGTGTCCATTCCGAAATGACACTGCAGGTGTACGAGGCTCTTGCCTGCCAGGTCCCCTAGGGCCTCGATCTCTCTGGATGGGGGTCGCGGCGCTTTGAGCAGCCAACCTTCAACGTCGTAGAACCGAGACTCGACGTGAACCCGGACGCGATCGTTCCAATTTAAGAGGTTGGCTTCGAGTTCCTGATCCATTCGCTCAGAGTACTTTCACCAGTTAGAGCCCTGAGAAACCTCTGACACAAACGTATTCGCAGTGCCCGTTGGCTACTTGACAACCGATCAGCACTGTCAGCGGCCCTAGAAGGAAACGGTCGGGTGCGCTGAAGGAGTTTTGATATAGAACGAGGTCATTGCGCGACCAAATGGCTCCCGAGGGACTCTTGACAATTCGACAATTACCAATTGGATGCGTTGCGGAGTCGGATCCCGCTGGCATGCATCGTCGTTGACCACGCATCCCGTAGCGACGTCAGTTCGTTCATGATACGCAGTTCGACGTTTGCGCGCCGAAGTGCACTAAGTAGGTCGTCAATACGATCGACTCGAATTGGACGTACAGGGGCTTTTGACACCCACATCCACGAGTCCTCGGTTCGTTCAAATTTACCTGGCGCGAACTCGTAGCGAAAAAGTGTCTGCCGTTCGATTCGCTGAAGCCATTGCCACTCCACGTGGGCAATCATTGCGCAAGTTCGGTCACCCCACCACTGCTTGAGGTCCGTCATCGAAGTTTCTGGGGTAGGCCACATAACGATACGGGGGCAATCTCGGGGGAACAGGTACGTCGCCTGAAAGGTCTCTTCGACAGCCCACACCAGTGGACCATTTAGCCACTCCTGGCCCGCCTCTCGGTTCGATGGGACTTCGACGGGCCTCGGCTCGAAAAGCTCAATCGAATGATCTTCGCTGAAGTGAAAAAGGCGTGTGTCGGCCATGAAAGCAGTTTGTCAGACTCAAAAGTACATTGGAGAGTTCGGTATCCCTCCCGCTCGTGGGCCAGGCGAATGCGATGATTTGTCGGGGGCGATGCGGAGGTTTCCATGACGAAGTATCGAGTGGAGTTAACTAATGCTCGCTCTTGGGCTGAGGTGCAGATGGAGGCCCTGTTCGCTGAGGGTTTTCCAGAGTTCATACGTGGGGACAAAGAGGTCAGCAAATACATCGCACGTGTGCGCGAGTCGTTCCGAGAGTATGACCTCATCCTCACGGATGAAGACGACCAACTTGCTGCAACTGGCTGGGGCGTGCCAATCGTGTGAGACAACTTTCAGAAGAAGGTGAAGGGGCGACGAAAGTCCTGTGAAACGAGGGACAGGAGGTGCGAGGACGGAGATGTGTTGGACAAGGCCAGATCGAAAGAGTGGGAGAAGTGTCAAGAGTGAGAGTTTGAGAAGAATGGATTCATAGGGAGTGGAGAGGGTGTAATCGAGATCAATAGATCGCGTGGGGATTCACTTCAGGTCCGTGATGTGAGCCCAGACCGAACACCGCACCCGAGGGGTCCCGAGTTTTCCGAAGTCGGGCAGTGTTCTTTAATGTCAAAGAGAACTCGGTACGATGAGTTGTTCAGACGACCAACCTTTGGGCTCGGAAAGG
>Ga0208357_1002055_pt1 | contig 13896 bp, 11 predicted proteins | sample NGESurdeep092012_6_FD_184487 | JGI IMG/M metagenome (GOLD analysis project Ga0208357, IMG submission 184487) | Arctic peat soil microbial communities from Barrow, Alaska - NGEE Surface sample F52-2 deep-092012 (SPAdes) | ecosystem: Environmental > Terrestrial > Soil > Wetlands > Peat ... | reverse complement strand
ATGACTTGCTGTTCAGCTACCAAGCCCCGGACCGGACCGCGGCCAGGCGCCGCCTCGGCGTCATTGAGACAGCAGGCCTGACGGACCCGGACGCCAGCGGCCGGCGGTACCGGCATGGAACGCTCACCGCCTACAACGCCGCGAGATGCCGGTGCGAGCACTGCCGTGGCGCTTACGCGAGCTACCGGGCGGCCCGGCGAGCGGCCGGTAAGGACAGTCCCCGCGAGCCCCGGGTCAGGGAAACGGACGGGCACATCCCAGCCGACTGGTTCCGCCGCCAGGTGTGGTATCCAGCGCGTGACGGGCCGGGCTCGCCGGGCTCGCCGGGCTGCGGGTGCATGACCTGCGTCACGCGCACGCGTCCTGGCTCCTGGCCGGTGGGGCGGACCTGCAGGTGGTCAAGGAACGCCTCGGCCACGCCAGCATCGTCACCACGGAGCGGTACCTGCACAGCCTGCCCACGGCCGACGAGACCGCACTGGATGCGCTGTCCCGGATCCGCAGCCCGCAGCTCGCCATGCCCGCCTGAGCTCTCGGGGCTTCGGCCGCGCTCTTGAGGCGCTGGTTCAGGCCACTCCCATGCGCAGCGCCAGTTCGACGAGGTCGTTCTGGCGGCGCGAACGGAGCAGGTGGCTGACGACTTCCCGGGCGGCCGGGTTGATCCGGGTCTTGTGCGGCGCGATCCGCTCCGCCTCCAGGATCGAGCTGAGCGCGCGGTCCCGGTCGGCGCGGTAGTGGTAGGCGCGCCCGACGTCGATCCAGTGCCGGGACAGCCGCTCCCGTGAGTACCGGCCTGGCGCGATCGTCGCGGCCGGGATCAACGAACCGAGCACCGGATTGACCTGACGGGCCCGTCTGACCGCCTCGGCGCCATCAAGCATCTCTACCGGCAGCGCGACGGACCAGATAGCCACGTTGCTCGGGCCGAACGCCAGCGGCTCGTTCAGGTCGCGGCCGATCTCCTCGCCGATCACGCGCGCTCGCTCCCAGCGCTCCCACGTCGCCACGGCGTCCCCGGCCCTGGCGGCCACCAGCGACGCCTTGAGTTCATAGGCGCCGGTCAGCGCGGCGGCGGTGACATCCTCACGTGCCAGGGGACGCAGCTCCCGCAGGCCGCCTTCGATGATGTCGGCCGCGTCACCCAGCTCGCCGACCCGGATGAACTCCCCCGAGTAATGCCACTCCACGGTCAGCGCGCGCAGCGGGTCACCGGATAGCTGGGCCGCCCAGCGGGCCCGCTCGATGGCCGCCGTGGCGTCTGCGACGAACCCGGTCTGCTTGAGCATGTCCATCGCCGCCTCGTACGCCTGCGCGAGCAGGCCGTAGACGGTGGCACGCTGTGCGGCGGGCGCGGCGTGCCGGGCGACTCGCAGGTCATGCAGGAGCGCCGGCAGATCATGGCCCATGCTGGCCAGCGCCGCTGACCGGTGACGGCCAGACATGTTCTCCACGCGGCTCCGGAGCGCGGGAATCGAGACGGTCCCTGCCTGCGCAGCGTCGATCCTGGGCTCACGTTCGGCGAGCAGCAGCTCGCGGCGGATTCCCGCGACAGCGCCCTGCCCGGCATCCTCCTCGGGGCCGCTGACCGCGTACGGCTGGCCAGTCAGGTCGGTAACCGGCACGTCCAGGGCACGGGCGAACGTCAGCAGCTGACCCATGTTGTCCAGGCTCCGGCGGCCCTGCTCGATGGCCCGAACCGTGGCCAGGCTGAAACCCGACTCCCGCGCCAGCCGTTCTTGTGTCCAGCGGCGCCGCAGTCGCGCCCGGGCCAGCCGTTGGCCATTATGGTCAGCGCTTTTGCCCATCAGACCCCGACCTCCCGGCGCTCGATATCACCGTCGTCCGGTCACTGCAAGCATTAGCTGTCCTACAGATTGTCGCACTGGTGCCGTCCGCCAGTGCCTAATCTCCCCGCGTGGCACGACCAGACGCTCCAGGAGCGCTCTCAGTTGAAGGAGAAACGGCCAGTTCAGAGCACTGGCCGCTGCGCAGCTACCTCGAACTCGCGGCGCTGCCCACCGCTGTGCCCTGCGCCCGGCTACACGCTAAGAACATCCTTCATGAGTGGCGGATGGCGCCCCTGGCCGACACCGTCGAACTGCTGATCTCCGAGATCGTCACTAACGCAGTCCGAGCCTCTGCGGAACACGCCCGCCAATCGCAAGACCCCCGCCAGGCGATCCGCGTCCCCACGGTCAGGCTCTGGCTCACGTCGAACGGCCACCGTGTTCTGATCCAGGTGTGGGACCCCGATGACCGCGTCCCTGCACCGGAGACAGCCGGATTAGCCGCCGAGAGCGGACGCGGACTTCTCCTCGTCGATACCCTCAGCAGCCAGTGGGGCTGCATCGCGCCAGACAACCAGGACGGCAAGATCGTCTGGGCCATGTGCGTAGCCGACGCCCAAGATCCATATTGACGGCGGACCCCCCACTGAAGTCGACCGGATCTGGCTCCCCTCTATGTCAAGGGGGGTCGTTTCCGCCCTTGTGAGTGTGTGCCGGTCCTCGCCGCTGTCAAGCAGAGGGGCGCTTGACAGCGGCTGCGGTCCGGCGTGGGGCCGGGGCGGCGGAAAGACCTGAAAAACGGTCCGGCCTGGGAGGGGTAGGGTCGCTGGTGGCGGGCCCGGGAAGTGACTTCTCCGAAGTGCCGGCAGCGGGGTGCGAGCCGGCCGCGCTGGAGCCAGTAGCCGTCCCCAGGTGTCCTCCCGGGCCCGCTGCCTTCGCCCGGGCGTCGAGGATCATCTGGTGGTAGACGATGTCGGAGAGCCTGCGCTTGAGGGATCTCATGGCTTCCATCGGTGTCTTCCCGGCGGCGACCTTGCGGTCGTAGTAGGCGCGTCCCTCGCTGGTGCGGTGGCGGAGCTGGACGACGGCCATGATGTGCAGGGTGCGGTTGATCTGCCGGTTCCCTGCACGGGACAGCCGGTGGCGGACCTGGTCGCCGGAGGACGCGTCGATCGGGGCGGTCCCATTCCAGGACGCGAAGTGCGCTTTGGAGGGGAACCGGGTGATGTCGCCGGCCTCGACCAGGAGCCGGGCGGCACCGGAGGGGCCGATCCCGTTGAGGCTGGTCAACGTAGTGCTGGTCTCCTTGAGCAGGTTCCGCAGTTCTTTGTCGGCGGCTTTCTTACGCTGGTAGATGCGTTCCAGGTCGCTGATCAGCTCAGCGGCCACCCGGCGCCGTGCCTGGCCTGCGGCGTCCCGCGGGCGGACTGTGGCCAGCAGCGCCTTCGCCTGGGCCGCGGACAGGTTTTTCTTCGCCCCGCCGGGGATCAGCTCGAGCAGCAGCTGGTGCAGCTGGGAGATCATGCGGCTGTGGTCTTCACCCAGCGACCGGCGGCGGTCAGCGAGAATCCGCAGTACTGCCAGCTGCTCGTCATCAGCCACCTCGCGCAGCCCCTTCATCCGGGTCGCGGCGAGCGCGACGGAGTGCGCGTCGGTCGCGTCGGTCTTGCGGCCCTGCCCGGTGGCGAACAGCCTGGTCCGGGCGGACAGCTTGGGCGGGACGTCGACGACGCGTTCACCGTCGGCGATCAGCCGGCGGGCGATGTGCCGGCCGATGCCCTGGCATCCCTCGACGGCCCAGGTCCGTTGCGGCCAGTGCCGCACCGCCCGGCGCATCGCCCGGTACCCAGGCACGTCAGTGCCATACCGGCCCGTGCCCAGCACGGCCTCATCACTGTCCATGATCTCGATCGTGGCCGACCGCTTGTGCGGATCCATCCCGATCACCACTGCGCTCATGACACCCTCCCGCCTGATCCCGCAGGTTGACGTACGGGGCGAGGGAGGGCACCGCTACTTCGAGCCTGGGCAAACCCCTCTTGAGCCTCTCCCTGCCCAAGACAGCACCCGGCCCGCGCAGGCCAAATGAGAGCCACACAACCAGCGTGGGCAGCCGAAAAGAGAGCGACGAGCCGGGCGCCTAGACCGAGCCTGGCCGGGCATCGGTCCTAGGGCAAGTCAACAAGTAGCCGATGAGCGGACGTTGCAGCCACGCATAGTTATCCGCCAGCCCGTATGGTCTGGCGAAGTGTGACGATCACTGGCTCGGCATCGTCCTTCGCAACCAGGGCGCGCCTATCGCCGAGCATGCGCTGATGGATTCCTAAAAGTCCGAGCGTGGAATGGCGCGCATATTTACTGTTCGGTGTGGCGCCTAACTGCGACGCACGGGCCATGGGCCAACCTTGCAGCGCTAAGCGAAAGCTGGCGGTGGCTGAGAGCCAGGCTGCTCTTGGCGGAGGCTGATCAGGCGCCAAGATCAAGGATGCCCCTCCGTCGGGGTTGGGTCACTTGATTGCAGAGGTACCGAGATACGTCTGTAGCCGGGCATGCCGAAATTGGTACACAGCTCCTTGCTGCCGGAGAACGCCGAGCTGGTGGGCGTCTTCAAGGAACGGCATGAGTGACCACGGGAGCTGTCGCCGGCACGTGAATGGGAGCCGTTGACAGGCCGATCATCTGGGTTCACAGCGGCAGCGTCGGCGGTCACGCGCGGTGTCCGCCGAGGCTTTCACGCTCGGCGGTGTCCTCACGCTGTCAGCCCGTCCGACCGTTCGCATTGGCTGCGGCCGCGTACTCTCAGGCGGCCGGCGCCAGGCAGGAGTAGTGCGGGGATCACGGTAGTAAGGGAGTTGCGGGGATGCGGGTGATGCGGGCATGGAGGCGGCGATGGCAAGCGAGGACGGGGCTGGGCAGGGGAGTATCCCGGTCGAGGTCGAGAAGCGGATGGTCGTGGAGTACGGCATCACGCTGGATGGCGTGTGGCTGCCGCTGGCCCTGCTGCGGCGCCTGGAGGCGCACGGGCCATGGAGCGCGCCGTACACCGGGGCCACCGCTGACCAGGAGGGCGTGCTCGTCAGTCATGCGCTCGCGGAAAGGCACAACCAGGCCGGGCTGCATCGTGGCGGCGGGCTGCCCGGCTTTCTTGCCGCGATACCGTTCGAGCCGACGGCTCCGCTGGAGAAGGTCCCCGGTGCGGGGGCGGAGGATGAGGGCCTCCCGGCCTGAGCAGCCGCACAGATATCCCAGTCCGGACGTGATGCAGAAAGGCGCGCCTCTAACTGGATTGGCGACCAGATCGGCGGATACGCGAGTCTAACCTAAATTAGACAGTGAAGATGACCGAACGTAACGGTTCTATCGGCCGATCCTGGAGCACGGTGCGCCGCTCCCGTTGCTAAACCTGTATGAGCCGCGGTATAGGCCCAACATCGGCAGGGCCGCGATGCCCAGTCAAGATCCTGATCGGTCGGAGTCAGGATAGCCGAGCTGGGCGGGCTGCCGCTGGGGGACCCTGAGGGTGACACCAGTCCCTTCATCGCCCATGCTGGCACCGTGTTCAGGGTAACAGCAGGCAGCACTGAGTACACCGTCCTCCTGAGAAGCCAGTCGGGCGCTCGCGTGCGCCGCGGCTACTACATCGACCTCAGCGATTTCCCCGATGGTTTGGTGTCCATTCAGGGGTGTCCGCTGCCTGCGGTTTTACGCTGCAAGCGAGTCGGCTGGCGGGACTGCGGGCAGCCAGGGCTTGCCGGCCAGCGCGGAGCTGACGGCGTCGAGGGCGGTCAGGCCGTGCGCGACGGCGGAGTCGAGGTAGCTGCGGATGCGGCACCAGCGGGCAAGGGTGGCCTGGGTGTGCCAGTACCCGGAGACGGCCTGATGGCGCTTGGCGGCCTTAGCGCCTTGCTCGGAGACGTTATTAGTCCACTCCACAGGCTCGCGGGTGAACAGCCACACCTGCTCCTTGTGCTCGCGCAGCCAGCAGCCCAGCACGTACCCGGGGTGGTTGCCGCCGCCGTCCCAGTCGCGCAGCCGGTTGTGGATGATGCCGAAGGCCACGGCCTCGTCGTAGCGCTGGCGGAGCTTGTCCAGCTGCTCCGCGTCCGGGGGATCGCCCCTGGCCCGGGCTTCTCCGGTCAGACGGCGGGCCTCGCGCAAGATCTCGATGACGTCGGCGGCCCAGGACTGCAGCCCGCCGGGGCCGAGCTTGGTCACGGCCCTGCAGCGGCGGATTATGTGCTGGCAGCATTGCTGCAGGCCCGCCAGCTGCGGCAGCAGCTTGGGGTAGGCCTCGTAGCCGTCGCTGATCAAGAACCCGGTGAAGAACGCCAAGATCTTGATGATGGCCTCGTGCCGCCGCGAGCCCATGGCCCGCAGCCAGGTCAGCTTCCCGCCCGGGGGGCGGATGATGAGCACGTGCGGGGATCCCGTCTCCGGTTCCCCGGTCTCCGGATCGGTGTCCTGGGCCAGCACGTTGACCGGGGTCTCGTCCGCGCCCAGGACCGGCTCTTCCGCCAGGGCGGCCTGCATCGCCTCGTCGAACCCGGCCTCCTGAAGCCGCTCATCGAGCCGGCTGCTGGCCTTGTCGACGAACCCGGGCGAGACCGGCATCCCGAGCAGCATCGCGATCAGGTGCGCGGTCCGCTCGGCGGGCACGTTCCCGTACCCGCTCAGCAGCACCGCGGCCGTGTTGATGCCCGGCCCGTAGAAGATGGTGCCCGGGTGCAGCCCGGGCGGCGCAGCGGCCGTGCTCACCTGCCCGCAGCACGGGCACTCCAGCGCCAGCAGCAGCCACTCCGTCACGAGCCGGGTGATCCGCACGTCCCAGGCCTGCGCCCACGACGAGCCCGCCATCCTCGCGCCGTCCAGGGCGGTCCCGCACCGCGAGCACTGCGCCGGGGGATCCGCGGTCTCCTGCTCATCCGGACCGGGATCACGGGACAAGCCCGTACCCGGGTGGCCGGGCTGGCCGCCGCGCCTGCGGTCCCTGCGGCGCTCCCGCTCCGAGGAATCCCGCTCCTTCCGCTCCGCCTTGCGGCGCTCCTTCGCCCCGATCTGCTCTTTCGAGCTCGGCGTCCCGGAGTTGCTGCTGTCCATCCCCAGGCGCCGCTCCAGCTCCGCGACCCGCAGCTCCAGCCTGCGCCGCAGCCCCCGCTCCGCGCCCAGCTCCGCCCGCAGCACGGCATTCTCCGCGTCCTTCGCCTCAACCACGGCACGCAGCCCCGCCAGCAGCTCACGCTGCTCTGCGATCACATCAGCCAGGCCAGGCTCCTCAGGCACAAGCCCCAAGCGTGCTCAACCCGAACTAAAGGTTCAAACACCGCCACACACGGCGCGCCGCACAAGGCCTGACCCCGCTTCGCCGGGGGGTGCCCTGGCGTGGTGGCGCTAACGTGCAGACGGCCGCCTCACGCTCAGTTAGTGATCTCGGGCCTGGTGGGGGTTCGGTTCTGAGCGGTAACGTTCCCGGAACGGTCCCGGCGTAGCGTTGCGCTCCGTGGGGGAGAAGCGCAGCCAGCAGGCGGGCAGGCACCGGTGACCGCGGGCACGGCCGGGCGCCGTTCCCGGATGGCGGCTCCCGCGGTGGCCGCGTGGTCGCTGGGTGTGCTGATAATCCTGTTCTGCGCCGCGCTGGTGTCGCTGGCTTTTGCGGTCCGGGAGGCCGAGTCCGACATCGTGGTCGTCATCATCATGATGTCGCTGGCAGCCGTCGGGATCGTCGTGGCGCGACGCCAGCCCGGTAATCCGCTGGGCTGGATGTTTCTCGCGCTGGCGGCGCTGTCAGCGCTGGGCGTTAGCGCGGGGGCCTACGCGGTGCTCAGCTACCGGCTCGGTCATCACCTGCCGCTGGGCGTGCCAGCCGTGTTCCTCGCACTGTACTGGTGCCCGGTGATCGTGACATTCCCGCTGGTGATCCTGCTGTTCCCGGACGGCCGTCTGCCCTCGCCCCGCTGGCGGCCGGTGCTGTGGGGCTACTTGGCGGTCGGCGCGTCCTGGCCGGTGAGCGTGTACGCGGTGGCGATCGGCGCCGTCGCCACGGGCGATCTGCACATCCTTCCCGGCGGCGACCTGCAGGCCGTGGACCACCCGGCGGGCAGCTCGGCATGGCTGGGCTCGGTCGAGGCGGTCATCTTGCCGGTGCTGGCGGTGTTCTGGCTGGTGTTCGTAGCCCGCCAGGTGCTTTCCTGGCGCCGCGCGGACGGCGAGCGCCGCCAGCAGCTCAAGTGGCTGATGAGCGGTGCGGCCGTGAGCATGGCCGCCACGACGGTCATCGCCGTCGGATCGACCCTTGACACCTCGGCATCACCCGCCGTCCAGGCGGCGTTCAACGGCGCAACTATCGGCATCGCGGCGCTGCCGGTGTCGGTCGGGGTGGCCATCCTGAAGTACCGGCTGTATGACATCGACCGGATCATCTCCCGGACGCTGGCGTACGCGATCGTGACCGGGCTGCTGGTCGGGGTCTACGCCGGGCTGGTGCTGCTGACCACCCAGGTATTCCGGGTCCACACGCCGGTGGCGGTGGCCGCCTCCACGCTGGCGGCGGCGGCGTTGTTCAACCCGGTGCGGCGGCGGGTGCAGCGGGCAGTGGACCGGCGGTTCAACCGCGCCCGCTATGACGCGGACCAGACGGTGGCCGCGTTCGCGGCCCGACTGAAGGACGCGGTGGACCTGGACTCGGTCCGGGATGACCTGGCCGGTGTCGTGCACCAGGCCCTGGAACCCGCCCACGTCTGGGTGCGGATCAGCCAACGCGACTGAGGCCGGCTTCATCGGCATCGCGGCCAATCAATCACGCCCCGGCTGGGCGCGGCATCACTCATTCAGCCGATCCAAGATCGGCACGATGTCACAGCATCGCAGCCACCTCTTACGAAGTGCGGTCGCTAACCCCCGTGAATGGACACATGGTTTGGGCGGTCAGGTTCAGGTCCAGATATCCACACGCTGGGAGGATCTGGGTCTCGATTATCCGGTTCCCAGAGAGCTCTGGATGGCGATCCGCTCCCCAGCGTCCGGGGTCGACGCGGCTGTACGCAGCGCCACGAACGCTGCGTCGGCAATAGCGATGATCATCAGCTTCTGTGTGAACGCGGTAGTAGAGCCACCGGCGCTTCATATCGTGTTGAACTCGACAGCGGGCTTGACCCGGCGCGAGTTCATGGAGATATTCGTGCCGGACGAGCGCGGCCTCCCTCGGGTGGGGAGGTGGATCGATGTTGAAAGCTTCTTCGCGTTCGGCCAGGCCGCTTTTGCCACTCCTCAGGCGCCGCGGCTGTTCCGGGCACTAGCGCAGTATCAGGCTGCCCTGCGGTACTGGAACACCGGATCGCGGGTACTTGTGCTAGCGCACCTGTACATCGCGTGTGAAGTCTTGACCAAGGCTGTCCAGCGGATCCACCAAGCCCGTCTCGGGCTGAGCGATCGAGAGCATGCGCGGCTACTTGGCGTGGACGTCACCCAGAGCAACTGGCAGATGATGGCCGGAAATTTCGCTCGCCGGGAGTACATCTTCGAGGGCGACAAGCAGGTTTACGACGCTGCCCGGAAGGCTAGTGACGACTTCGAGCACGGTAAAGCTGACCTCGGCGGCGTCCGCCAGGCAGCTGACAGCGTGACACGAGAACTGTTCGACCTCGTGCGCTCCGCGATGCTATCGCTTGTGCCATCGCTCGGCCAGGCCGTCGCTGACCAGCTCATGTCGAAAGGCCCAGTCGACATATCGCCGCTGTACAAGCAGGTCACCGGCTACGTCATCAGCGACGAGCCGTCTGACCCTCTCAACCTCGGCGCTGCTGGTGAGCTGTTCCCGACCTTGCGATGGTGCTCGGGCATCAAATCCTGTCGGCTCGAAGACGACAATCTACTCGTCGAGCCAGAGGATACATTCACGGTTCAGTTCGCCCCCGGTCACAAGTTCGGAACCCGTGACTTCGCGATTTACGGCGGGCTGAACCCAGGCTGAACCCCAGCCCTGCGGATGTCACCGTTTCTCGGCCAAGCCGCTGGGAACAAGGCGACTGGGCCGCCCAGCAGACCACCATCGGTCAGACTGTGCTGCCGGTGAAGCATGACCTGCTTGCCGCTGTGATGCCCCTCGTCGAGGGTGGCGCAGCGACCGGCGCTGAAACTGCCCAGACATTCCCGGCTGTGCTTGCCTTCCAGCTCTTTGGGCAAGGTGTCTCCTACTTCCAAGGCGCCCGGACCCTGATAATCAGCCGCCAGCCCGCCGAAGCTCTGCCGTTGTTGCGTGGACTCGTGACTATCGCAGCGCCGTTCGAGCAGATGACCGAAGAATACGGCGAAGGACTCAGTCTCGTATTCCGGCTAGCTTTTGACTCGCTCGACGACGAAGTCCTTGAGGATGCCCTTGCCCAGATAGATGCCACTAAAAGGAACCTCCTGCAGATAGCCGACACAGCAGGACTAACCATCCCTGACCAGCTGCGGGACGTCCAAAACTCGGAGATATGGCGCACCCTAACCACCGAGATGCAGATGGCACAGCACACCGCCAACCATGACTATGGAATGGCTAGCCTGCACATGAAGGATGCCGACCAGACCGGCACCGTCGGCTTCGAGACCGGACAGAGGCCAGGGCCATTCACTGACCTAATCGAATCCGCCTGCGTCATCGCGCAGCTAGAGTTGCTCCGCCATGCCGCACCGATATTCAGCTGGACGGTAGACGACGAAGCCATCAACGCGCTGATAATTGAAGCGAAGGAACTAAACCAGGAATCAGCAACCGACCTTGAGCATAAGATCTAATATATGTATCGTGTGATGGCCATTTAACGGGCAGGGGTCGCCCAGATCGGCGGCTACACGTGCGCAGTCAGGGGCGCTCCCGGGCATCCGCTGATCAGGATTCCGCCGCAGCCTGACCTTGCGTTGCCGCATAACCATGCACGCGGCAGAACACGGCGAACATCCTGATCTGCCGCTGATCGGTTCGGTCGCGAGGAGTCGCATGTTCATCTGGCAGGCTTGCGTCATGACCGACCAGCCACCGGATGGCCTGCCGCGCTACCGCGTCCTGACCGGACCTGATGACGAAATGTTCTGCCGTCGGGTCAGTGAAGCCCTCGACCTCGGATTCCACCTCCACGGCGGCCCGGCGCTTACGTTCGGCGGGGGGCGAGTGGTCGTCGCACAGGCTCTTGCCTGGCCGGGCAACGCAGAGCAATGAGTGCTTCTGGCACGTGCCAGTAGCCCCGGCTCGACGCTCCAACGCACTAAATTGCCGCTCCCAGTGCGGAAGAAAGTGGCTGCCATGTCGTCCCGCTGGACGCCGGCCGGGTGCTGATCGCCGCGTCTGCTCCCCGCACCGCCCAGCTCCAACCTGGGCTTCATCCCGGTCGTGGCAGACATCAGCGAATTCGAGAAACTCGAAGGCTGCGTCATCTGCCTGAGCGTGCTGCCGCCCAGACGGTAACGCCGGGGCCCCTAGCAACCGTGGGTATAAGGTCCCCCGCCTGGCCGGCCATTGGCAGTAGTCCGTGTCCCTGGCCCGGCAGATGATCGGGGTGAAGGCCTTCGGGAGGCAGGTCACGGGGTGGGTAAGTCCACCCTGCTGACCCCTCTGCCGGGTGAGGCGATCATGGGAGTGACTTCATAGCCTGCGAGATGGTGGCTGAGGTCACGATCGTGGCGTGATTGGAGGTCGGCCTTGCTAGGACGGGACAAGGTGGCTACCGCGCTCGTGGCACCGGGTAAGGGCATTCTCGCCGCGGGCGAAACCATCGCGGCCCGCCAGCGAGGCGGCGAAGGGCAGGTCACCATGGCAATGAGGGTCTGAGCAGGCATGCGTGAGGAACGCAAGACACTGACCCGTTACACCATCGAGTGCGAACACCGTCATCCCGGTTCGACTGGCGACTTCTCGGGGCTGCTTAATGCGGTGGCGACGGCCGTGAAGATCATCAGTAACCAGGTCAGCCGCGGCGCGCTGGCCGGCGCACTGGGAAGCGCGGGGATGGAGAACGCCCAGGGCGAGGTGCAGAAGAAGCTGGACCTCATCAGCAACGAGGTAATGGTTGGGGAGACGGAATGGACCGGGCACCTGGCCGCGATGGCGTCGGAAGAGATGGAGAACATCCACCCCATCCCGGCATCCGAGAGGCGCGGGAAGTACTTGCTGGTGTTCGACCCGCTGGACGGCTCGAGCAACATAGACGCCAACATCTCGGTTGGCACCATCTTCTCCATCCTGCGCAGTCCCGACCCGGGTGCAGAGCCGCTAGCGGAGCACTTCCTCCAGCCGGGGACCGCTCAAGTGTGCGCAGGCTTCGCCCTGTATGGGCCATCGACGATGCTGATCCTCACCACCGGCGACGGCGTCGACGGATTCACGCTTGATCGCGACATCGGGGCGTTCGTGCTCACTCATCCACGGCTGCGCATCCCCGAGGACTGTGGGGAGTTTGCGATCAACGCCTCCAACGAGCGCTTCTGGGAGTCGCCGGTGCGCCGCTACATCCAGGAGTGCCTGGCGGGCAGCACCGGGCCGCGGGGCCGGGACTTCAACATGCGCTGGATCGCCTCGCTGGTGGCTGAGACGTACCGCATCCTTACCCGCGGCGGTGTCTTCCTGTATCCCAGGGACAGCAAGGAACCAGCCCGGCCGGGGCGGCTGCGGCTGCTGTATGAGTGCAATCCGATCTCCTTCATCGTCGAGCAGGCCGGCGGCGGCGCCAGCACGGGACGCGAGCGCGTCATGGAAATTCAGCCCGCGAGCCTGCACCAGCGCGTGCCGCTGATACTTGGATCAAGGAACGAGGTCGATCGGATCGAGCGCTATCACCGCGACCAGGCCAGCGAACAGGGATCGGCCTTCGATGACTCGCTCTTCAACAGCCGTTCCCTATTCCGGATCCCCTGAGCGCAGGAGGACTGGTGTCAGCCAAGCATCCGATCGTGGTCATTACCGGCTCGTCCGGCGCGGGCACAACCTCGGTGACCAGGACCTTCCAGCACATTTTCCTGCGTGAGCAGATCAACGCGACGATCGTCGAGGGCGACTCGTTCCACCGATACGACCGGGAGCAGATGAAGGCCGCCACGGCGGACGCCGCCAAGGAAGGCAACCACCACTTCTGCCATTTCTCCCCCGAGGCGAACCTGCTCGAAGAGCTTGAGACCCTGTTTCGCGAGTACGGCCAGGACGGTCGCGGCCAGGTCCGCAAGTACCTGCACGACGCACACGAGGCCAAGCCCTTTGGCCAGCAGCCCGGCACCTTCACGCCATGGGCAGATATCGACCCCGGCAGCGACCTGCTCTACTACGAGGGATTGCACGGTGCCGCGGTCACTGAAAAGGCGGACGTCGCCCAGCACGCGGACCTGCTGGTCGGGGTTGTCCCGATCATCAACCTCGAGTGGATCCAGAAGCTGCACCGTGACAAGGGCACCCGCGGCTATACCAGCGAGGACGTGGTCGGAACGGTGCTGCGGCGCATGCCGGACTATGTGAATTACATCTGCCCTCAGTTCTCCCGGACGCACGTGAACTTCCAGCGCGTCCCGACGGTGGACACGTCGAATCCGTTCATCGCCCGGCACATCCCGAGCGCAGACGAGAGCTTTGTCGTCATCCGGTTCGCCAGCCCGAAGGGCATCGACTTTCCCTACCTGCTGTCGATGCTGCACGACTCGTTCATGTCAAGGCCAAACATCATCGTCGTCCCAGGCGGGAAGATGGAGCTGGCCATGCAGCTGATCTTCACTCCGCTCATCCTGCGGCTGATGGAGGCACGACGCCGGGCCTGACGCAAACACGGCCGCGGCACGAGCCCCGACGCGCCCTACCACCCCGACCCCCCACAGGAGAGGGCCCAGATCCGACTGATCTGGACGGCAGCGCGGTAACCAGCCGCCAAACGATAAACCGCCCATCAGGCGGCTCGGCGAGCGCGCCTCACGGTCAGCTACCTGGGCAGATCGCATGGCGTCCAAGGATCTTGCATAAGCATGCAGTGTGGTTCGCGTAGCGAACTCACTCATTTGCCGCGCCGAGTGCGTGATGATTCGAGGCTTCGTGGCTCCCGCGGGCGGCGCGGGCCGCACCTATCCTGCATGAGTGAACTTCGTGGTGTGCCCCTAC
>Ga0208357_1002054_pt1 | contig 13896 bp, 20 predicted proteins | sample NGESurdeep092012_6_FD_184487 | JGI IMG/M metagenome (GOLD analysis project Ga0208357, IMG submission 184487) | Arctic peat soil microbial communities from Barrow, Alaska - NGEE Surface sample F52-2 deep-092012 (SPAdes) | ecosystem: Environmental > Terrestrial > Soil > Wetlands > Peat ... | reverse complement strand
ATAGGCGGTCTGAGGATGCACCCCATGCAGGTTGGCCCACTCACTCAAGTTCATTACTTCATAGTCTTGCGGTGTGGTGTGACATCAGGTGGTAACCCTCCAAGCTGGCCATGCGGGTTCGATCCCCGTCACCCGCTCCAAAGTGCCAGTAATCGATCAAACGATACGATCAGCCGGTGAAGCGGATCGCGACGTTGCAACGAAACGATGACACGCTTTCAGCTCGAGAGGCGACGAGAATCTCTCTTCACGCTCAAGCCATGCGCGGCCCTCGCTTGAGCGGCGGACCTGCGGCCCTCGTGCACCATTTACGAGGTGTCCAGATCGACACGATTTCAGTACTCGCCCGTTCGCACGAGCTTGTTGCCTACGCCCGACTGGGAACGGTTGCGCGAAAGAAAATCGAGGCGGCCTACTGGGGTCCAACGAGCGACACCTTCGAATATTGGTCGCACGCCGCGTGCGTCTTACCAATTGAGTTGTGGCCGGCGTACGCAGCGAAACGTCGAGCGCGCATCGAGCGCGGCTATCGCTGGCACCAATTGAAAGACCAAAAGAAGAGTTGCGCCGAGGTCGTTGCGCGACTTCGAGTGGACGGACCGCTCACCTCGCGAAAACTTGGTGGCGCAAAGAAAGGCGGCCAGTGGTGGGACTGGTCAGAGATAAAAATCGCCGCCGAGTGGCTTCTCGACACGGGCACAATTGTGTGTCGCGAACGTCGTGGCTTTGAGCGCGTCTACGACCTGGCCGAGCGAGCCATTCCTGAAGAGCTGCTGCGTCTAGAGCTCGATGACGACACGTATGCGAACGTGCTCGTCGACTCCGCTCTTCGCGCAATGGGCGTAGCAACGGCTGTAGACCTCGCGACGTATCACGGCATGCACGTCAACGCTGTCCACGCGGCGTTGAAAGCGAAACCACCGCGTCAAGTACGCGTCGAGGGTTGGCGCGACGTTGCGTATCTCTCTCGGGACGCCGAAGCGGGTCTTCGCCCGGGGCTATGAGGGCGGACCGTTCTCCTCTCACCGTTCGACTCGCTGCTGTGGGACCGCGCGAGGTTAGAGAGACTCTTTCACACCACGTACCGCCTCGAGGCCTACGTTCCAGCGCACAAGCGAGCCGTTGGTTACTTCGCTATGCCGGCGCTAGCGAACGAGAAACTCGTCGGTCTCGTCGGTCCTAAAAGGATCAACGACACACTGCACGCGCGTCACGTTGTCGTCAACACTTCTTCAAACATCGATCAGATTGCCATCGCACTTCGCGAGGCCGCGTCGTGGGTGGGATGTGCGAACGTTGCCATTGATCGGGTCACTCCAGCGTCGTCAAAGAAGGATCTACTTGCTTCACTTTCGGCGAAGAGTTAACAGTCGTACGCGCGCGATGATTCGAGCACTTCCAGGAGCCAACATGTTGCAGTCGAAGCGAAGTAACGGAATCGACGAGTCGCGCGTCAATCCAGCGCTAACTGCGGAGCCGTAGCGAGCGAAAGCCCCACCACCTGCGCGCCTTTGCGCGAACCAATAGGAAAGATCATCTCTGGACGAAACGAACGCCCCTTCATTTCGCCAACGCGACCACCTCGAACTTCGATCCACTCGTCGCCGGTCGCTTCATTCACGACGTGGGCGACAAATGTCCACTGTTGACGGCGTTCCTTGGGTCCATTGACGACGACGAAGTCACCCGCTCGAACGCCGTGCCAGGCCTTGGTGCGAACAATCTGACCATGGCGAGTGACGAGTGGTTCGCGGCGCATACCTCCATTGTTATCGAGAGCGAATGGCCGTAACGTCACAGCGTTGACCTAGCGTGCAACCATGGCCTTTGAGCAACCCCTACCGTCGTCCCTTTCGCCGTCGAGGCTCTCTGACTTTCAAGCCTGTCCACGTCGCTATCAGCACGCGTCAATCGAGCGACTCCCCCAACCAGCGAGTTACGCCAGTACCAAAGGCCGATTTGTCCACTTCGTCTTTGAGCAACTCTTCCTCTTAGAAAGCAACGACCGCACCATCGAAAAAGCGCGCGAATTCGTTGAACCAGCGCAAGTCGAGATCCTCACTGATGACGTTCGTGTCGATATTGGACTTGATGACGCGCTGCTCGCCAAGCTGCACCGTGAGACCGAGGCCATCATCGCGCGCTACTTCGAGATGGAAGATCCGAAGGCCGTGGCGAGCGAGGGCGTCGAACTTCGCCTCGGCGTCGAGGTCAACGGCGCACCGCTTTTTGGGATTCTTGACCGCCTCGACCGCGACCCCGACGGTTCGCTCACCATCGTTGACTACAAAACTGGTGCTTTGCCGAATCGCAACTACGACTCCAACACCTTCGCGAACACCGAGCTCTACGCCGCACTCTGTGAGGCCAAGTTGGGTGAACGGCCCTCGACCATTCGACTCATGTACGTCGCCCACGGCCAGTCCATCGAGCGCAACGTCACCGACGTGGTGGTCAAGGCTCGTGCGAACGCCGCCGCCGGAGCCTGGACCAAGATCAATCGCTACTACGAGGACGGCGACTTTCCCGCGACGCCTTCGTCGAACGCTTGTCGTTTCTGCTCTTTCAAAGACCTCTGTCGAAGCCAAGGTGTGCCCGTTCCCGCGCACTAGTCCTTAGGCTGGAATCGTGCTTTCATTTCAACTTTCTTACGACTATCGCTGTCCGTTCGCGAAAAACATCCACCTTCATGTCGTCACGGCACTGATCGCTGGCGCCGACTTTGAGGTGACGTTCGTACCCTGGACAATGAGCCAGGGATACAAGACCAGTGGCGCGCCCGACGTATGGGATGACCCGAATCGCGATGAAGAGATGTTGGCACTCGCGGTCAGCACGTCCATCCGTGACCTTCAGCCCACGTACTTTCTTGCCGCGCACGAGGCACTCTTTCGAGCCCGCCACGAACGAGGCGTTCGTCTCGTTTCGCAAGATGAAATCAATGAGGTGCTGAAATCAACAGGGGTAAATCTCGATCTCGTCGCTGACGACGTTGCCTCACGGCGACCTCACAAGGTTATTGGTGAGAGCTTCATCGAGTTTGAACGCTACGAAGCCTTCGGTGTTCCAACATTTGTCGTGGGCAAGGAAGCCACGTTCGTTCGTTACATGGAGCCGCCCACAGCGGACGCCCAAGCGTCCATCACATTGATCGAATCGTTGCTGAACCTTATGAGCAGTCAGAGCGCGCTCAACGAGTTCAAGCACACACAAGTGCCTTTCTAGTCCTAGTTGGACAGGCGAAAGATGAGCTCGAGCAACGTGAGTATCGCAATCGCGAGAGCGGGCGCATAGAACTTAACTGCGTCACCCTTTCGAAGGTGAAAGACCACCGCGAGCGCCATCAGTACCACGAGGCATCCGGCCGCGACGTCGTTAAGAATCGCTAAGAACGACGAGCCATGGGCTACGCAACCGATAAGCAGCGCGAGTCCACCGAGTATTTCGAGGAGACCAATGCGTTGATAGGCGCGCTTGGAGAAACCCATGTGGTCCGCGGCCTTGCTCATGGCGGGGTTGAAGGACAACTTTTGAGCACCGGCTGAGCCGAAAACTAAAAAGAGCGCAATGGATAGAAGAGCGGCGGCAACCGTCATAGTACTTTCACCTCGTTTTATTCCACTTTAATGAAATGGCAATGATTATTCGCGATGGTTGGTCTTATGCCATCTTTTGGTAGTCGAGCAGCACTTCCAGGGCGCCTTCGCGTTCGTCGCCCGTGCCTGAAGGTGCGCCAGAAAACTCAGTAACGCCAGCCTGAGCCAGTCCGTGGAGCTGCTCGAGAACCTGTTCCCTTGATCCAAGGAGACTTACGTCAGCGGGCGATGAGGCGCCTTCGCGTTCGATCATCGCCGCATAGCTCGGCAACGTTCCGTACACCGCGTAATCCTTATTGAGGCGTTCGCGTGTGCCAGCAACGTCAGAGGTCACGGCGATGGGTAGCGAGCACACGACGCGCGGCGCGGGTCGACCTGCTTTTTCAGCCGCCGCTCGAATCGTTGGCGAGATGTGCGTGGCGATGGTCTTGGGTCCGGTCATCCACAGTACGGTGCCGTCGGTGCGAGAGCCGGCAATGTCGAGCATCTTGGGACCCAACGCCGCGATCAACAGGCTCGGCGTCGCCACGTCCCTAGGGCCAAGGGCACTCATGGTGACCGTTTTGACGCGCTCGCCTTGCACGTTGACCTTTTCACCGCGCAGCATTGGCGCAAGCGCGTCGATGTACTCACTCATGTAGGTGCCGGGCTTGTCGAAGGAGATGCCCCAAAGGCCTTCCACTACTACCTGGTGCGAAAGGCCGACACCGAGCGAAAGATGGCCACCGATGGCATCTTGAACGGTGCGCGCTTGCGCGGCCAGCATCGAAGGATGACGAGGCTGAATCGGTATGACCGACGTGCCCAGGTCGAGGTCGGACAGCTCACGACCAACGATCGCGAGGACGGTCAGCGTGTCGGGCCCGAAGATCTGTGACGACCAGAGGCTGCGAAAACCTCGGTCGTAGAGCCGGTGAGCCCGCTCTAAGGTTTTTTCAATCGACCCGTCAGCGTCGAGTCCAATAGCAATGCGCATTTTCAATGCCCCCCAAGACCACTAGCGTTTCGTTCGTGTCGAACGTCAACCAACCTACTGTCTTGAACCGAGTGGGCATCGTGGGTGCCGGACAGCTCTCTCGAATGATGGGCGAAGCATCCGACCAAGCCGGCGTACTCGTCAGTGTGCTCGCTACCTCAGAAGAGGACTCGGCAATCTCGACGACGTTCGACTTCATCCTCGGCGCGCCCGACGACGCCGTCGCACTTCGAGCGCTCGCTGAAAACGTGGACGTCATCACCTTTGACCATGAGCTCGTTGACCTCGAGCTCCTTGAAGAACTCGAAGAGAGTGGGTACGTCCTTCGACCAAGCAGCGCGGCGCTTCGCTTCGCGGTCGACAAGGGTTTTCAACGCCACGCCTTTCGCGACGCCACCATTCCAGTTCCGCGCTTCCTCGTTGTGAACTCTTCGAGTGACACAGGGCTGCGCGAGTTTCTCGACGAGCTCGGAGCGCTACCGGTAGTCAAGGCGTCACGGGGAGGCTACGACGGACGGGGCGTTGTCTTTCCCTCGTCACCCTCTGAGACACTCAGCCTTATCGACCGCATGAGCAAATCGGGCGACGTCGTGGTGGAAGAGCGTCTCGCGTTAAGAGGTGAAGTCGCGCAACTTGTCGCGCGCGCCGTCGATGGATCGCTGATGTTCTACCCCGTCGTTGACACCCTCCAGCAAGACGGCATGTGCGTGGAAGTTCGCTATCCCAGCGACCTCGACGACGCGACGAAGCACGCCGCTCAAGAACTGAGCCAAAAGGTTGCCAACCTCGTCAAGGGTGTGGGCGTTATGGCCATTGAGTACTTCGTCACGGAGCGAGGTCTCATCGTCAACGAAGTAGCCCTTCGTCCCCACAACACCGGCCACTGGACAATTGAAGGTGCCGCGACGAGTCAGTTCGCCCAGCACCTGCGCGCGGTGAGTGGCCAGTCGCTTGGCGACGTGACGCCCCTAACAACTCATGCCGTCATGGTGAACGTCGTGGGGGCCAGTGAACCGGGCTCACTCGACGCCGCGCGCGGCGTGTCCGACACGTTCGTCCACGACTACGGGAAATCTTGGCGACCCGGGCGCAAACTCGGACACGTGACCGCCCTCGGTGACGAAGCAGCAGATCCGCACGTGAGAGCATGGACGAGTGCCCGCGCGTACGGCACCGCAACCCAGGAGGCGTAGTGCAACCAGAGGTAGGTATCGTCATGGGCTCGTCGTCAGACCTTGAGGTAATGAACGACGCGGCGACCGTCCTTGATCGCTTTGACGTCAAACACGAGGTGCACGTTGTCTCCGCGCACCGCACGCCCGAGGCGATGATTGACTACGGCAAGACAGCACTCGGTCGTGGGCTCAAGGTTTTAATTGCCGGTGCCGGTGGCGCAGCACACTTGCCAGGAATGTTGGCCGCCGTGACGACACTCCCGGTGATTGGTGTTCCGGTGGCGCTCGCGCGCCTCGACGGACTTGACTCACTTCTTTCTATTGTCCAGATGCCCCGCGGCGTACCAGTCGCGACCGTGGCGATCAATGGAGCAACGAACGCAGGATTACTAGCTCTTCGAATACTGGCAACGTCCAATGACTCGCTCGCGGCGCAACTTGAGTTGTATCGTCAAGAACTCGCCGCGCAGGCCACCGCACAGGACAAGGATTTACCAAGAAATTAGGGCGCGAACGTGCTTTCGGCCAAGAAGTGTTGACTTTGATGCAGTCCATTCGCTCTAGTCTGGACAGGTAGCAAAAGGAGGCCCTCGTGGGCATAATGAAACGTGTTCAAACGATTTTTCAGGCAAAGGCGAACGATCGCTTAAACAAGATCGAAGACCCTCGCCAGACTCTCGACCTCTCATACGAACAGCAGTTAGAGAACCTGACCAAGGTGAAGCGCGCCGTCGCCGACGTCGCCACCGCGCGCAAGCGCGTCGAAATTCAGGCCGAACAACTCAAGAGCCAGGGCGACAAGTTGGGCGACCAGGCGAAGGCCGCTCTCGCCCAAGGCAACGAACCCCTCGCTCGCGAGGCACTTACCCGGCGCGAGGCCCTCACTTCTCAACTCAAAGACCTCGATACCCAACACGCCTCCATTGCAGAGCAACAGCAGAAGCTCGAAGACACCGCCACCAAGCTCCAGAGCGAGGTCGAGGCATTTCGCACAAAGAAAGAGACCATCAAAGCCACGTACACCGCGGCTGAGGCCTCCGCGCACGTTAACGAGGCAATTAGTGGCATTTCTACCTCAATGGGCGACGCTGGCGCGGCCATGCAGCGCGCGCAGGACAAAGTCGCCGAAATGCAGGCCCGCAGTGGCGCCTTGGACGAACTGCTCGCCTCGGGCGCGCTGACTGATCTCACGACCAACAGCGACGACATTCAGGCTCAACTCGACAAAACCTCCTCTACAGGAAATATCGACGCGCAGCTCGCGGCACTGAAGAGCCAAGTAGCGTCGGGCTCGAACGAACTGCCCTCGAGCACGAGCGTCGGCGAATCCTCCACCAACGAAGGAAATTAATCGTGGCGAAAACAAAGATTGAAACTGATCACAAGTTAAACGTTCGAATGTTCATCACGGGCCTCGCGCTCGTCGCCCTCTACGCCATCATCGTCTCGGTGATGTTGAGCCTGGGTGTCTCGACAGTCCTGGTCATCGTCATTGCGGGTGCGCTGATCTTCTCCCAGTACTACTTCTCGGACAAGATCGCGATGTACTCGATGCACGCGCACGAAGTCACGCCAGCCCAGGAACCCAAGCTCCACGAAATCGTCGATCGACTGTGCCTGCTGGCGGACATGAAGAAGCCCCGTGTTGGCGTTTCTGACATGGACATGCCTAACGCTTTCGCCACTGGTCGCAGCCCCAACCACGCCGTTATCTGCGCGACGCGCGGCCTCATGAACCGACTCAATGATGAGGAACTCGAAGCGGTACTGGCCCACGAACTCAGCCACGTCGCTCACCGTGATGTGGCGATCATGACGATCGCCTCGGGTGTCGGGCTCTTGGCCGGTCTGGTTAGTCGCATCGCCATGTTTGGGGCAATGTTCGGCGGCGGCGGACGAGGCGGTAAAGGCAGTCAGAACATCGTGCTCTTAGAGATGGTGACAATGCTCGTCTCAATGCTCATCTACGTCGTTGCCTACCTCTTGACCATGGCGCTCTCGCGCTACCGCGAGCTCGCGGCCGACCGATCAGGCGCAATCTTGATCGGCAAGCCCAGCGTGCTCGCGAGCGCGCTCGTGCATATCACCGGCGACATTGGCAAGATTCCCCGTACCGACCTTCGCAAATCTGAGGGCATGAACGCCTTCTTCTTCGCGCCGGCCCTCGCCGGTGGTACGGCGGCCACGCTCTTTTCAACACACCCTTCGCTCGAGAAGCGTCTCGACCAGTTGAGCAAGCTCGAAAAAGAACTCAACGGCTAGTGGGTCTTCGCGACTCACTCTTTGGGCGAACCAAGCAGGTCGCACCCAATCTTGACAATCTCTTCGCCTTACCTACTGCAGCGCTGACGCTCCAGAGCGAGCTCGATCTCGTCAGTTCCGGCCAGGCCGGTCTGTGTTTTAAGTCCGGCAGCGGCGAGAGCACCATCACCACGGACGACGACATCAAAGAGTTGCTCGACTTTGACGAGACGACGAACAAGGTCACCTTAACGACGGACGATCTTGGTTTTAAATGGCTTGTGGTGAGCGACCCCGACTTTGAGGCGCTGGTGACACGAATTCACGCGGCCAACACGTCAATGGTCGAACACGGACTCGGTCCACGTTTGCTGTGCGCGGTCTTTGGCTTCGTGCCAAAGACCCCACCGGGCGAAGGTTCAGTTCGCATTGTTTATCTGATGAAACAAGGAACCTTCTACCCCTTCGCTCCAACGGGACCTTCGCAACGCAACAACGAACTCGAACTGCGTGTCAAATCGTTTCTCGGCACTGATCTCATCTTCGAAAAGGATCTTGGGCGATGGATGGCGCTCTGGAATCTGCCCGTGAAGTAGGCGATGACCAATATTCTCGCCTCGCGAGTAGTTTGAACCTTAACGGCGATACCTCTCGCCGTCAGTGCCCTGGAGGTTCTTATGGAGCAGTCGCGGTCGCTTTCCTCGCCCGGTACGTCGCTGTCTGAAATGCCTACCGACGAAGAGTTAACCGCCATCGCGCTGGCGGCCGATCCTGCGTCGCCGATTGACCCAAGCGTCGAGCCCTACCACTTTGGCCGCGGATTCGCGAGCAGCGCACTCCCCCATTGGTACATGCCAAGTCCCATTGCTGCAGGTCGCGGTCGTGGCACCAAGGCCGTCATTGTCGTCGTGGTGGTTGGCATGATGATCATCGGAGCCTTTGGACTTTGCATCACCTCGGGCTTCCTCCAATTCGCCTAACGCCGCCATTCATCTACGCGACGGAGATCTCGGCGCTCAGGAACAACCGTCGCCACGCGCTTCTTGCACGAAATCACTCAACACTCGACGAAGTTCGAGGGTCGTCTTATCCGCGCGCGTGTGAACTTCGGCCGTCACGTCAAGGGGCAACGACAGAACCTCGTAGCGAGACTGAAGCTCCAGATCTTCATTGACGATCTCCATCTCAAAGTCAATCGCCTCGCGCATTCGCTCCACCGAACCGTCAAGGTCGTTTCGCCAAATACTCGAGTAGATCCGAACAGTCTCGTCGTCAACGGGCGTGAGAAAGAAGCCAATAACATTTGAACCGCCGGCGTCGAGGAAGTCGATGGCGAGCTCAAGGTGAAAGGGCGCGGTGTAGCGATAAGTCAGTCGACGACGTTGCGTGAGGGGTCGAAGGCCCTGCGCGACACCGGGGTCTTCACGGTGCGCGAAGTCATGTTCATAGACAGCCTCAAAGGTGTAGCCCTCGCGCGTGACCGTGTAGTTAGGCACTTCACGGGCTTCGTCGGCGCCAAACGTTTTGGCGTGAATAAAGGGAAAATGCGCCATATCGAGAAAGTTGTCCGCCAAGAGACCGGCACTTCCTCGAGTCTCAATGACGGGAAGATCGCCCTTTTCAAACGTTGGACTATTCGCCGCGAAAATTGTCGGCACGGGCGTCAAGGGCGCCTCGGGCGCTACGAAAACCATGCCGTGTGATTCAAGGACGCCCGCGGGACCCTCCAGCTTGGCGCGAGGAGGCAACGTGGCGTCGTCGCCGAGCGCGGGAATCTCGATGCAGATGCCTTGATCGTCGAAGACCCACCCGTGGTACACACAGCGCAACGCTTCGCCTTCACACGATCCAAGCGACAGGGGCGCGAAGCGATGAGGACATCGATCATTAAAAACTCGTACCTCGCCGTCGCTGAGGCGGTACGTCACGTAGCGCTGTCCTAAGAGGACGAAAGCACGAGGAGTCGACGAGACGTCGCTTGAGCGACACAGGGGGTGCCAGGCGCTGCGCAGTGCAACGTCGAGGTTTCCTAATGCGATGGACATCTCAAAAACTTAGTAGAGACGAAACGTTGAAAACTTCGACGAAGAGAACGGCCACCCTCTGCCTATCTCGCTACGGGTGCGTCATCTCTTCAGGAACCACCGCCGCGTCGAACTCTTCGGAACTCAAAAAGCCCAGCGCGAGCACCGCCTCACGAAGCGTGGTGTGCTCTTTGTGCGCCTTCTTCGCTACCTGAGCGGCCTTGTCGTAGCCAATGATGGGATTGAGTGCCGTCACCAACATGAGTGAATTATTGAGGTGATGCTGAATCCGTTCGTAGTCGGGCTCGAGACCCTCGACGCAGAACTCACGAAAACGGTCACACGCGTCGGTTACGAGATCGATCGAGTTGCAAAAGTTGTAGATAATCACCGGCTTGCAGACGTTCAGTTCGAGATTTCCTCGAGCGCCCGCGATTCCTATCGCGGCGTCATTGCCAAAGATCTGCACGCCGACCATGATCAACGCCTCACTTTGCGTCGGATTTACTTTGCCCGGCATAATCGAACTGCCCGGTTCGTTCTCGGGCAACTTCAACTCACCCAACCCCGACCTCGGTCCTGAGCCGAGCCAGCGCAGGTCGTCGGCGATTTTCGTCAGGCTCACCGCGAGCGTCTTGATCGCTCCGTGAGCGAACACCAGCGCGTCATGGGCCGCAAGAGCGGCGAAGTAGTTCGGCGCGGTGACAAAGGGTTTACCGGTCAGCGAGGCAATAGCCGCCGCGACGCGCACGCCGAATTCGGGGTGTGTGTTAAGTCCCGTGCCCACTGCGGTGCCACCCGCGGCGAGCTCGTAGAGGCCGCCAAGGACCACATCAAGCCGATCGAGGTCGGCGTCGAGTTGGGCTACGTAACCAGAGAACTCTTGTCCCAGTGTCATGGGAACTGCGTCCATGAGGTGCGTGCGACCAATCTTGGTGACGTTGACGTAGGCCTTTGCTTTTACGTCCAACGCGTCACGAAGTCTCGCCACCGCAGGAACAAGTCGATCGGTGATCTCACCAACGGCGGCGATGTGCATGGCCGTGGGGAACGTGTCATTTGACGACTGGGACATGTTGACGTCATCGTTGGGGTGGACGGGAGTCTTCGATCCCATTTCCCCACCCGCCAATTGAATCGCCCGGTTGGATATGACTTCGTTGACGTTCATGTTGGTCTGGGTACCAGAGCCAGTTTGCCAAACGCGAAGTGGGAACTCCGCGGCCAATGTGCCATCAACGACTTCGCTCGCCGCACGCTCGATAAGACTTAATTTCTCATCATCAAGCTTGCCCAACGCATTGTTCACTTGGGCCGAGGCGAGTTTCAAGACGCCAAAGGCACGAATGAGTGCCGGCGGCATCGTCTCATGACTAATCGCAAAGTGATGAAGACTGCGCTCGGTCTGGGCTCCCCAGTAGTGATCATCGGGAACCTCAATCGAGCCCATGGTGTCGGATTCGGCACGCATCTTGGTCATCTTCTCTCCTACTTCTTCGTCTTTTTCTTGGCGGCCTTTTTCACCGGCGCGGATTTCTTAATTGCGATCTTTTTTGCTGCAGTCTTTATGACCGGCGCGGACCTTTTTCTTGCAGATTTGTTGGCGATCGCGCCCTTCTTGACCGCGCCCTTCATTACGGTCGTCGACTTCTTCGACGGCGCAGTTTTCTGCTTTCCCTCGTACAGCTTGATGCCGGCCGTCACGACTTTTCTTGCGGCGATGACGTCCTCGGCTCGAGGGCCCTCGCCGGTACCAGGCACTTCAAGCAACAGTGGGAGGTCACGAATCTTTGGATGTCCCACAAGTGGCGCGAGACCCTTGGCACCGATGGTTCCCTCGCCAATGTTCGCGTGTCGATCTCGATTCCCACCGAGTTCGATCTTCGAATCATTGAGGTGAAAACAGCGCAAGCGACTGAGGCCCACGATCTTGTCGATGGCTTTAATCAGCTTCTCGGTGCCGGCAACGGTTGAGTAGTCAACACCGCTCGCCCAGAGGTGTTGGGTGTCAATGCACAGTCCCAATCGATCGTCACCATTACAGGCGTCTATCAAGAAACCGATCTCTTCTAATGAGCGTCCCACCGTGCCGCCAGCGCCCGCCGCATTCTCGATGAGGATCGGACAGTCGGCCACACCATCAGGAGCCGGATCGGCGTCTTCGAGCGCGCGCTCAAAGGCCACGGCAATCTGGCGCACGACTTCATCGAAGCCGGCCCCTTTATGAGAGCCAACGTGCAAAACAAGTCCGGAGGACCCCATACCTCGAGCGACCGAGAGGTTGTGCGTAAGCGCTTCGACGGATTTCTCGTAGAGCTCAGCGTCACCCGACGCCAAGTTAATGAGGTACGTCGCGTGACAAAAGGTGTCCGTAATCGTTGGATGGGCCACCTGTGCCTCGCGAAACGCCGCCAGCACTTCGGGCGAGTACTGCGAAGGCTTCCACATTCGAGGACTCTGGGTAAAGATCTGAATAGAGGTGACACCAATCTCCACCCCGGCCTCAAGCGAGGGAACAAGCTTGCCGCCTCCGCGGACGTGCGCACCAATGTTCATTACAGTAAAACTAGTAGCCAGATCTAGAAAGAAGGACCGTAGCACCATGACCGAAACCTTTAGCCCCGCCGCTCGCTCCATCTTCGCCAAGAACGTCCTCGCCCACGTCGCGAGTCTCGACGCCGACGGTGGACCGAATGTGACCCCCGTGTGGGTAGAACTCGACGGTGACGACATTGTTATTAACACCGCCCTCGGGCGTGCCAAAGCACGCAACCTCGCCGCGGACGCGCGCGTTGCGGTCTCCTTGACCGATCCCGACGACCCCTACGTCTGTGTCGCCGTGCGCGGGACGGTCGTGGGCTTTACAACCGAGGGCGCCGACGAAGTAATCGATCGCCTCGCAAAGAAGTACCTCGACGTTGAGTCCTACCCCATGCGTCGAGAGGGCGAAATTCGCGTCACGGTGAGAATCCATCCAGACCGCATTTCAATCCAGCCAGCCTGAGCTACTCGAAATACGTGAAATCGCCCTCGTCAGTCGATTCGACTCGGCGCTGCGTTAAAACAACGCCCTCGCTCACTAGGCTGTCGCCACGTGAACTCCACACGGTGATTGGCGTGGGCGGGGCGGGACGATTGTAGGCACCCGAGAGTACGGCAACGTCGTTCGCAAAGTTGACTTCCTCGTTGGTAAGCAACGCTCGAAGAACGTCCGCGTGAGCATCTGCGTATTCTTCGGCTTCCACCACAACGTGGCCCAGTCGAACAAGTGACGAGAGCGTCGCCACGTCGCGGGCCGCTAGCTGGGCGCGATACCCCTCATGGATAAAGAGCCATACCCCGATGGGTGCAGAAAGCTCACGAGCGAGCGACGCCGTGGTGATCACCGTGTCGGCGTCAGAGCATCGAAAGAGCACGGGGCGCTCTCTTGTGGCACGGGCAACGCCAGAGCGCTTGGCGAGGGGCGCGACAAGTCGTACCAACTCCATGGTCAGGGCTGGAGGTCTTCTTTAGGGAGTCGCTCAATGTTGACGTCGCGAAAGGTCAAGATTCTCACCGACGGCACGAACCTGGCCGCTCGGTACATGTCCCAGACCCACGCGTCGTGCAGCGTTATTTCGAGCAGCGTTGGGGTTGCGTTGGACTTCACCTCAACGGCAACGTCGTTCGCGAGGTAGAAACGCCGGTCAGTTTCCACGGCGAAGTCGAACATTCCAACGACCGCTTTGTACTCCTGGACTAACGCGAGTTCGAGGGTCGACTCGTAGTCGTCGAGCTCTTCTTCGCCCACCAGCGACTACGCGCGCTCGTTGACGCGCAGTTCCTTGATCTTGGCGGCCTTGCCGCGAAGGTCGCGAAGGTAGTACAACTTGGCGCGTCGTACG
>Ga0208357_1002052_pt1 | contig 13901 bp, 10 predicted proteins | sample NGESurdeep092012_6_FD_184487 | JGI IMG/M metagenome (GOLD analysis project Ga0208357, IMG submission 184487) | Arctic peat soil microbial communities from Barrow, Alaska - NGEE Surface sample F52-2 deep-092012 (SPAdes) | ecosystem: Environmental > Terrestrial > Soil > Wetlands > Peat ... | reverse complement strand
CTCATTCGTGGGCGGAGGTCTTGGATCCGTACGTCGAGGGTCGCTGGCGGCTCACCGAGTTGACGGTCAACTACCGCACGCCTGCCCAGGTCATGGCTTTGGCATCGGCGATGCTCGAGGCTGCCGGCGTCACGGCGACCGCCCCGCGTTCGGTGCGCGACGGTGACGTGCCGCCGACGGCTCATCGCGTCGAGCCCGGTGACATCGACGCGATCGTCGACGTGGTGCGTGCCGAATTCGACGTGCTCGGCGAGGGCAGGCTCGCCGTGATCGCCCCCGCTACGCAGGTTGGCTCCCTTCAGCTCGCCCTAGCCGCGTCGTTGCCGGCCGGGGTGGTGGCGTCGGGATACGGCGCCCTCGACGCGCCCGTGGGTGTGCTCGTCGTGAGCCAGGCCAAGGGTCTGGAGTTCGACGCCGTGGTGCTCGTTGAGCCGGCTCGGATCCTCGCGGCATCGGCCCGCGGCGCAAATGACCTCTATGTCGCGCTGACCCGCCCCACCCAGCGCCTGCGGATCGTGCACAGCGAGCCGTTGCCGGCCGGGCTCGGCACGATTCTTGAAAGCTGATTCTTGAGACCTGAATGGTCTGCTGCGATACCTTTTGAGGGAACGTGCGTGGCAGTTTGAGCAACCGAAGGACAAGGGTCATGAGACGACCGATCATCGGGCTCACGACGTACCGTGAGAACGCGCGCTGGGGCGTGTGGGACCGGTTGGCGGACATCCAGTCGACGCTGTACACGGACGCCATCGCCGCAAGTGGGGGCGCGGTCGTTCTGGTGCCGCCCGCCGCTTCTGGAGTGCTCGACGTGCTGCCTGCACTCGACGGTTTGTTGATTAGCGGCGGTGCAGACGTCGACCCAGCTACGTATTCCGCGGAAGCGCACCCAGCCGCCGGGCCGTTTCGGGCCGACCGCGACAACGCCGAGCTTGCGCTCGTCCGTGCGGCGGTCGAGGCGGGTGTGCCGGTGCTTGGTATCTGCCGCGGGCTCCAGGTGCTCAACGTGGCGCTCGGTGGAGATCTGATCCAGCATTTGCCTGAGATTGAAGGGGTTTTGCCGCACGCGGAGGGCAGTGGGATCTTCAGCACCCGGGCGGTCACACTCGACCCCGATAGCTGGATCGGCCGCACGTTGGGCGCCAGCGTGCCAACCGCGTGCCATCATCACCAGGCCGTCGACCGGGTTGCACAGGGGCTTCGGATTGTGGGACGAGCCGACGACGGGACGCCGGAAGCGCTCGAGGCTGCAGACGGCCGACCGGTGTTCGGTGTCCAGTGGCATCCGGAGCAACTCGACGACCGCAGGCTCTTTGAAGCCTTCGTTGATCTCGCGGCAAACCGTGCGGCCGCGTTGCCGTCGACATCGGTGTAGCAGCCGCATAGCCGCGCGCGCCGCCGACGTCCCCGCCGCTTGTCTGGCTGTCGTCTGTCCGTGCGAACGTTTGCGTTTTTGGTACCCCTTGCCGTTGAGGGTGAGCGGGTCTATGGTCCGCTACCAGACCAATAAGCCACCCCTCTCAGCGAGGAAGGAAGCGGGATGTCCGAGTTCACGGAGTCTCGTCCCACCAGTACGCCCGGCGTTGCCGTCTTGAGTGCCGACGAGAAGAGGTTGCACGAGCTCGGCTACGCGCAGGAGCTGCATCGTGGCATGGGCTGGTTCTCCAACTTTGCCGTCTCGTTCACGATCATCTCGATCCTGTCCGGCGGCATCACCACCTACTACCTCGGCATGGTCGCCGGTGGCCCACGAGTCATCGTGTGGGGCTGGCTCTTCGTGGGCGGCATGGTCATGCTGGTCGGCGCCGGGATGGCCGAGGTGTGCTCGAGCTTCCCGACCGCGGGCGGCCTTTATTACTGGGCGGCGAAGCTCGCGCCACAGGGCAAGGCTCCGGTCTGGAGTTGGTTCACCGGGTGGTTCAACATGCTCGGCCAGGTTGCGGTCACCGCGTCGATCGACTTCGCCATGGCGACGTTCTGCGGGTTCTTCTTGAACCTCACGACCGGGTTCCAGGGAACCGCAAAGAGCCTGTTTGGGATCTACACGTTGGTACTCATCGCACACGGAATCCTGAACTCGCTGGGCCTCAACATCATCGCCATGCTGAACAACATCAGCGTGTGGTGGCACCTCACCGGCGTCGTCGTGATCGTGGGCGCCCTGTTCATCTTGCCCGACGCCCACAAGCACCAGGCCATATCGAGCGTCTTCACCAAGTACTACGACGGTCTCGGTTGGGGTTTCGGTGGGCACGCGATCTGGGTCGTTCTCGTCGGCCTCATGATGGCGCAGTACACGTTGACCGGGTACGACGCGTCCGCTCACATGACAGAAGAAACCCGTGACGCCTCAACTAGTGGGCCGCGCGGCATCATGACGTCGATTTGGGTGTCGGTCGTCGCCGGTCTCGTCTTGATGATTGGGCTCACCTACGCCATTCCATACGCTGTCGGCAGCGACAGCTACGTTGCGGCTGCCGGAGCAGGGATCAACGCACCCGGAGTCTTGTGGGTCGCCTCGATCGGTCGCCACGCCGCCGAGTTTCTGATCTTGATCTGCCTCGTCGCGCAGTTCTTCTGTGGCATGGCATCGGTGACTGCGAACTCACGCATGATCTACGCCTTCTCCCGCGACGGTGCAGTGCCCGGCTCGCGGCTATGGCACAAGGTGAACAAGCGCACCCGCACCCCAACGAACTCCATCTGGTTCGCCGTGGTGGGCGCGTTCATCCTCGGCTTGCCGTCGCTGTATCAGAACAAGGGGTATTCGGTTGCGTTCTTCGCGATCGTGTCCGTTGCGGTCGTCGGTCTCTACGTCTCGTACGTCATTCCGGTTTTGCTGCGCCGGATGCGTGGGTCTGACTTCGCCCCTGGTCCGTGGCAGCTGGGTAAGTGGAGCCCGATCATCGGGTGGACCGCTGTCGTGTGGGTCGTCATCATCTGCTTCCCGCTGATGCTGCCGCAGTTCCACCCGGCCGGGGTCAACAGCTGGAACTTCGCTCCAGTCGCGGTGATCGCGGTCATCGGATTTGCTGGCATCTACTGGCTGGTCTCTGCCCGCAAGTGGTTCACCGGACCGAAGGTGCAGGGAACTGCGGAGGAACTCGCGGCGATCGAGGCGGAACTTTCGTCGCTCGGCTAAGGGTGTCTGCCCGCCCGGTTAGACGGCCTGACTGCTTAGACGGCAGGGTCGGGTATGAGGCGTCGACAGTCAGGAGGTTCGCGGTGTCTGAACATTCCCCGCGCCAAGGTTTGATCAGCGTCGAGCAACTGCGCATCGAGGTCGACGCCGGCACGATCGACACAGTCTTGATCGTGCTGCCCGACATGCAGGGCCGTCTGCAGGGCAAACGCCTGACCGGGCGCTTCTTCCTTGACGAGGTCGTCGAGCACGACACCGAGGGATGCAATTACCTGCTCGCAGTGGACGTCGAGATGAACACGGTCGACGGATATGCGATGTCGTCGTGGGAGTCAGGCTACGGCGACTTCGTGATGCGACCCGACCTCTCGACGCTGCGACGGGTGCCGTGGCACGAAGGCACCGTTCTGCTGCTGTGCGACCTCCTTGATGTCGAGGGTGTGCCGGTCGTGGCTTCGCCTCGTGGCATCTTGCGGGCGCAGCTCGATCGGCTACAAGAACGTGGCTGGCGGGCGATGGTCGGCACCGAACTCGAGTTCATCGTGTTTCGCGACAGCTTCGAGGACGCGTTCTCCCGGAAGTACCAAGACCTCGTTCCGGCCAACCAGTACAACGTCGACTACTCGATTCTGGGTACCAGCCGGGTCGAGCCATTGCTGCGGCGCATTCGCAACGGCATGGAGGGCGCCGGGATGCGGGTCGAGTCGGCCAAGGGCGAGTGCAACCTCGGACAACACGAGATCGCGTTCCTGTACGACGAGGCTCTGGTCACCTGCGATAACCACAGCATCTACAAGACGGGTGCGAAGGAGATCGCGGCGCAGGAGGACATGAGCCTGACCTTCATGGCCAAGTACAACGAGCGCGAAGGCAACTCCTGCCACATTCACCTGTCATTGCGTGAGATGGACGGCGGGGCGGTGTTCGCTGGCGACGGGCACGAAGACCAGCAGAGCGATCGACACAATTTTTCTTCGGTGTTCGAGCACTTTCTGGCCGGCCAGCTGTATGCGATGCGCGAGCTGACGCTGTTCTACGCACCGAACATCAACAGTTACAAGCGCTACGTCGATGGCAGCTTCGCGCCGACCGCGATCGCCTGGGGTCGTGACAACCGGACCTGCGCGCTACGCATCGTCGGCCACTCCCCGTCGTCCCTTCGCTTGGAAAACCGAGTGCCGGGTGCCGATACCAATCCCTACCTGTCGGTCGCCGCGATGATCGCCGCAGGCCTGTACGGCATCGAGCACGAACTCGAGTTGCCGCCCGCGTTCACCGGTAACGCGTACGTCGCCGACCTCCCTCGATTGCCGTCGACACTTCGCGGCGCCCTTGAGCTGTGGGAGAAGAGCGAACTGGCGCTGTCGGCGTTCGGTTCCGAGGTGGTTGCGCACTACGCGAACAATGCGCGCGTCGAGCTCGCGGCGTTCGAGCGGTCGGTGACCGACTGGGAGCGCGTCAGGGGATTCGAGCGACTGTGACGAGTGCTGCGTCGGAGCTTGCAATCGAACACGACGTCATCAACCCTGCGACGGCACAGCTGGTCACGACGGTTCAACTGGTGGGCCTGCACGAGACGGACGCCGCAATCGACCTTGCGGCTGATGCCTTCGAGTCGTGGCGCGAGGTGGCGCCGGCCGATCGTGGGCGGTTGCTTCGCCGGTTCGCCGACGCTGTCGACGGTGCGCTCGAAGAGTTGGCGCAGCTCGAGGTTGCGAACTCAGGACACACCATCGGCAATGCTCGCTGGGAGGCCGGCAACGTCCGAGATGTGCTGACCTACTACTCCGCCGCGCCCGAGCGGATGTTCGGGCGGCAGATACCGGTAGCGGGCGGCATCGACGTCACGTTTCGCGAGCCGCTCGGTGTTGTCGGCGTCATCGTGCCGTGGAACTTCCCGATGCCCATCGCCGGCTGGGGTTTCGCACCCGCACTGGCAGCGGGCAACACGGTCGTCTTGAAGCCTGCTGAACTCACACCGTTGACAGCGATTCGGCTCGGTGAGCTCGCGCTGGAGGCCGGGATCCCCGAGGGTGTCTTCACCGTGTTGCCGGGCCGTGGGTCCGTTGTCGGGCAACGGTTTGTCACCCATCGCGCGGTGCGCAAGATCTGCTTCACCGGCTCGACCGAGGTGGGCAAGGCGATCATGGCCGGCTGCGCAGAGCAGGTGAAACGCGTGACGCTAGAGCTAGGCGGCAAGAGCGCGAACATCGTGTTTGACGACGCCGACCTTGCGGAAGCGGCCGCGACTGCACCGTATGCGGTGTTTGACAATGCAGGTCAGGACTGTTGTGCGCGGTCGCGAATCTTGGTGCAGCGCAGCGTCTTCGATCGCTTTCTGGAGCTGTTCGAACCAGCGGTTGCGGGTGTGCAGGTGCGCGACCCACGCGACGAGGCGAGTGAGATGGGACCTCTCATCAGTGCTGAGCAACGCGCGATGGTGGCCGCTTACGTCGACGACGCCGAGGTCGCGTTTCGTGGCTCGGTGCCCGATGGCCCAGGATTCTGGTTCCCGCCGACCGTCGTTCTCCCGAAGGACCATACGGCGCCGGTGTTTCGCGACGAGGTGTTCGGCCCCGTGGTCGCAGTGGTTCCGTTCGACGACGAAGCAGAGGCGATCCGGATCGCCAACGACACCGACTACGGGTTGTCGGGGTCGATCTGGTCGCAGAACATCGGTCGCGCGCTGCGCGTTGCTCGCGGCGTCGACTCGGGAAACCTGTCGGTCAACTCGCATTCCTCGGTGCGCTACAGCACTCCGTTCGGCGGTTTCAAGCAGTCAGGCCTCGGTCGCGAACTCGGCCCGGACGCCCTCGATTCCTTCACCGATCTCAAGAACGTGTTCATCTCGACGAAGGAGCCGAAGTGACGGGTCGCTTGCAGGACAAGGTCGCCGTGATCACCGGTGCCGGTAGTGGCATTGGGCTTGCGTCGGCACGTCGCTTCGCCTCCGAAGGCGCGAAGGTGGTCTGCGTCGACATCGACGATCTAGCCGGCAAAGCGGCGGCGGACGACGTCGGTGGCATCTTCGTGCATGCCGATGTGACGGCCGACGCCGACGTGCAGGCGATGTACGCGACGGCGGTCGACACGTTCGGCGGCCTGGACATTGCGTTCAACAATGCCGGCATCTCGCCACCCGACGACGACTCGATTCTCACAACCGAGATCGATGCCTGGCGGCGGGTGCAGGAAGTAAACCTGACCAGCGTCTATCTGTGCTGCAAGTACGCGATTCCGCACATGCAGGCGCGCGGCGGCGGGTCGATCATCAACACGGCGTCCTTCGTTGCCGTGATGGGATCGGCGACATCTCAGATCAGCTACACGGCGTCCAAGGGGGGCGTCCTGGCCATGAGCCGCGAACTCGGCGTGCAGTTCGCGCGTGAAGGGATCCGGGTTAACGCTCTCTGCCCGGGGCCGGTCAATACCCCGCTGCTGCAGGAACTGTTCGCCAAGGATCCCGAGCGGGCAGCGCGGAGGCTGGTGCACATCCCGGTCGGTCGCTTCGCCGAGCCCGAGGAGATCGCGGCCGCGGTTGCCTTCCTCGCCAGCGACGACTCGTCCTTCATCACCGCGTCGTCGTTCCTCGTCGACGGTGGCATCAGCGGCGCCTACGTAACGCCGCTCTAGGATGCGAAGGTGAGCCTGTCGCGTAGGGCCGCAGCATCAGCGGCTCTCGACGTCTCGCCACTTGAGATCGACGCGCGGGCCGTCGACGTTCCGCGCTCCGATGTGCCGGGACCCGACGCAGGCTCGTCGACCGAGCTGTCCTTGTTTGCTCCGGTTCTGCGGCCGATCCGCAGCGGCAATGCCTTCGAAGAAACCGTCGAGCGGCTGCTGCACACCATCAAGCTCGGCGTGGTGCGACCAGGCGAGCGGCTGCCTGCGGAACGCGATCTGGCGAACCGGCTGCGGGTGAGCCGCGAGACTCTGCGCGAGGCGATCGGGTCACTCCGTGAGGCCGGGTACCTCGAATCTCGACGCGGGCGCAGCGGGGGCACGTTCGTGGTCACGGACTCCGTACCGGGCGCTCGAAGTCGGCGTCTCAAGCCGTCAGCTGCCGCTCGCAACGACCTGGAAGATGCGCTGGCTTTTCGGCTCGCCGTCGAGTCGGGTGCCGCCCAAAGTGCGGCACGGCGAAGCCTTCGCGCGGGGGAGCGGGCTCGACTCCTGCGCCTGCAGAACGCGTGCTTCGAGGCTCCGCTTGCCGGTTACCGGCCGGTCGACTCGCGGCTGCATTTGGCAATCGCCGAGCTGTCGGGGTCGCCGTCGTTGGCATCCGCGGTTGCTGACGCGCGAGTGCGCGTGAACGATCTTCTCGACGCGATTCCGCTGCTGCCGCGCAACATCGTCCACTCGAACCAACAGCACGCAACGATCGTGCAGGCCGTACTTGCAGGCGATCCGAAGGCCGCGCGCGACGCGATGGCCGAGCATCTCGACGGCACCGCCGCGCTCCTTCGCGCCTTCCTCGCTTAACTGGTCGCTGGCTTGGGCGGATCGATGATCGAATGGGTCCATGACGAGCGCTGAACCTCAGCACATTGGGATCCTGCTGTTCGACGAGGTCGAGGAGCTCGACGCGATCGGCCCCTGGGAGGTGCTCTCGTGGTGGACGCAGAAGCATCCAGAAGATGGGTATGACGTCTTCTGCCTATCCAAGGACGGCGGATTGGTGCGGTGCGCGAAGGGTCTGGTCGTCCAGGCCAACTACTCCTACGCCACGACGCCACCCTTGGAGGTGCTCATCTACCCAGGAGGCATGGGAACTCGCGCTCACTTGCAGGACGCGGCCCAGTTGGATTGGGTGCGCACGCAGCGCGAGAACACCGCGCTACTAACAAGTGTCTGCACCGGTTCGCTCGTGTACGCCGCCGCCGGTCTGCTGACAGGTCGTCCCGCGACCACCCACTGGGGTTCGTTGGACCTCCTTGCTCAGATCGATCCCACGATCGAAGTTCGCACCGAGGAACGCTTTATCGACGACGGCAATGTGATCACTGCGGCGGGCGTGTCTGCGGGCATCGACATGGCGCTTCACCTGGTTGCCCGGCTAGCCGGTGCGGATCGCGCGCGCGAGGTGCGCCGCGGGATCCAGTACGACCCGTTGCCGCCGGTCTGAACACGACGCCGACCGTTCGAAGCGATGCCAGAGATCGCCCCCCGACGTGGACGCTCTACGCAGTGGTCGCCGACACCGTCGAGTTCTGGCAGGCCAACGAAGACCGACAACACGTACGCGTGCAATATCGACGCGACGGTGACCGTTGGACTCACACGATGTTGTGGCCGTAGCCGGATGTTGTGGCCGTAGCCCCATGTTGTGTCGGTAGCCGAGTTCCGGGCGACGACCGTACGCACTGACGGCGATTCCGGCCGAGGACGATTCCAAAATGGCAACCGTTCCGCCCCACATTTCAATCGAGTTGGCGTGGTGGGTCGGAGACGAATTCGCGGCCGCCGGGTGATGTCCACAGGCAGGAGCCGTCGGGTTTGAGTTGCACTGTCCAGCCGCCGAAGGTTTTGAGTTGGTGGTGGCGGTGGCACAGGCAGCAGCAGTTCTTCGCCGAGGTGTCGCCGCGCGGGGCGGGAATGTTGTGGTCGATGTCGCAGACGGTGGCGCGTGTGTTGCAGCCGGGGAACCGGCAGCGCCGGTCACGGGCCATCACGAAATCCGCGAGTTCGGCCGGTGGCCGGTAGATCACGGTGCCGTAGTCGAGCAGGTAGCCGTTGACAGGGTCGACGACGAGCCGCAACCAGTCCGCCGCTGCCGATCTGTCGCGGACCAGCGCCGCGGGGATGGGGCCGAAGCCGAGGAGGTCAGCAGGGTTGTCGGCCAACCCGAGCAGGCTCGGGAGGTCGGTGACGAACTGGACCTGATGGCGCCGCCCGTGCCGTCGGGGTGCCTTCGGATCAGCCAGCGCGTGGTTAGCCCAGACGACCAACGCATCAGCGCGGTAGGCGTCGATGCCCTCATCCATGAGGCCGGCGGTCTTGGCGGCGGCTTGCAGCTGCATCGCGGTGGCATCCATGGCCAGCCACACCGTTTGCGCGTCGATAGCGGATATCTTGATCTGCAGTTGGCTCATCACGGTGTCGTGGAAGTCGACCTTCTCCACCCAACGGTGCTTGAGCGCCGCCGCGTGCTCGGCAAGCACCAGATCAGGGTTGGCGGCCACCACGGCGCGGCGCAGGGTGCGGCGAAACGCCGGCCAGCTTTGGCCCTTGATGCGAGACGCGACCCTCGCGTCGACCGCGGCGATGCCCAGTTGACCCAGCCCGGCGTCGTTGACAGCCTCGGCGACCAGCTGCGCCTGCCGATACCCCATGAACCCGGCCGCCATCATTGCCTGGCAGTGCGGCAGCGACTCGGTGATCTTGCGGGCCACGCCGGCTCGGGTCTGTGCGCCGCCGGTGGTCATCCCCAACGTTGCCGCGACAAGGTTCACCCCGCCGTCGATGATGTCCCGGCCCAACGGATCCCTGCTGTCCGGATCCGGTGGTGGGGTCGGACCAGCGACCTGTGCGGTCAGCCGCACCGCCAACTCGGCCAGCCACGCCTGCTGGCGTTCCACCAACGTCAACGCTACCGACGCGGACCTCTCATCGAGACTGTCTACGTCCAGCAACGACAAGTAGCTGACCATGAAGCGACCTGGCTCGAATTCCAGCAGGTCTTCCACCGACCACCCCGCGCCGGCGTCCGGCAACAACGACGCGGCAGCGGCGCTGTCATCGACATAGACGTCGACATCGGCCTCAGCGATCAACATGCAACGAAGCTATTCGTGACCACTGACACTTTCTGCAGACACGTTCGAGCCCCGAAAGTTGTGCACGAATCTGCAGCATGTGCACAACTGCACGCGTAACCGAGGCGGCGCTTCCTCCAGCCGAGGCTGGATTTCTTCGCTGGCTTTCATGTTTGTCACAGGAAACCTCCAGCTTCTGCGGGCACGTTAAGTCGTAGCGGTCGCCGGTCTGTTCTCGCGGCGACATCGAAACGGTGACGAGTATGAGGAGCGGACGTGGATTCCAGCGACGAGATCAGGCCGCACGGCGAGCGCGACGAGATCAGGCCCGACGTGACGGCTGAGCAACCAGCGACGCCCTTCGCGCCCTTCGCGCCAGGTACCCCGGCCACCCCGGCCGTTCCGGTCACGCCGGCCACCCCGTGGTGGTCGCGAATGGACGAGGCACCCACCCAAGTACGAGCCGACGACACCGCGTCGGCGGACGGCGCCGCGGCTGCTGCGGCGCCCCCATATGACACAGCCTCGTTTGCCGCCGCAGCGCCGTACGACCCCGCAGCGCCGTACGACCCCGCAGCGCCGTACGACCCCGCAGCGCCCTACGCAGTCGCACCCGCCGACGTCATCGCCGGTGGTGGCGGAACCGACACCCCAACGAGTGACGCAGCAATAGCGGACGGCGCGAAGCCACGCCGCGGCGTCCGCACGGCGGCTGCACTTGTCGTCGCAGCTGTCGTCGTCTCCGCCGCGGCTAGCGGAACTGTGGTCCACATTGTCGACGACCACTCCGGCAAGTCGACCGCGGCCGCAACAACTCCAGCCGTCAGCGCACTGCCGCAGGCCGCAGCGGTCACCGCCGACGTAAAGACGGCGCTCGCTCGCATCGAGCCGTCGGTCGTCCTCATCAACGACACGATCACCTCGTCGGGCGCGGGTGGTCAGGGCGGCTTCGGCGGCTTCGGTGGGTTTGGCGGCTTCCAGGAGAGTGGCGCCGGCACCGGCATCATCATCACCGCAGACGGTGAGATCGTGACGAACGCTCACGTAGTTAACGGCGCGACAGCCATCACGGTGACGCTGCCGAATAACGGCGGGACGCACCCGGCGTCCATCGTCGGAATCGACACCACGCAAGACCTTGCAGTCATCAAGATCTCGGGTGTCACGAACCTGAAGCCTGCGACGTTCGCCAACTCCGACACCGCTGCAGTAGGCGACAGCGTTCTCGCAGTCGGCAACGCGCTCGGCTACGGTGGCGCGCCGACGGTGACTGAGGGCATCTTGTCGGCCAAGGGCCGCACCCTCACGGGCACTGACGACAACCTCTCGAACCTGCTACAGACCGATGCCGCAATCAACCCCGGCAACAGCGGTGGACCGCTGGTCGACAGCACGGGTCAGGTCATCGGCATCAACGTCGCAGTCGCATCGGGTACGACGACTGAGCCTGCACAGAACATCGGCTTCAGCATTCCGAGCAACACCGTGGTCAATGACCTTCCCTCGCTGAAGGCGGGCAAGGGCGCCAACAGCCAAGGCGGTCAGACGACGCAGAGCGGCACCTTCCTCGGGGTGTCAGTGGCCGACGCAACTGGCGGCGCACTCGTGCAAGCCGTCGAAGCGGGCAGTCCTGCCGCGGCCGCCGGAATCCAGGTAGGCGACCTGATCACCTCGGTCGACGGCAAGGCGATCGCTGACGGAACCGTGCTGCAGCAGGCGATCCGGTCGGAGAAGTCCGGGACGACGGTCACGATCGGCATCACGCGCAACGGCTCGCCGACAACAGTGAAGGCGACGCTCAGCACCGCGCAGGTCAGTTCATAGCTCCAATCTCAAACGGACGGCGGCACTGTCGATTAGGCAGCGCCGCCGTCCGTTTGTGTGGGCGGCCGTGCGAGAAGATGGCGGATGGCCGTGACGTGCGGTCAGCGGGCGCGCACTGGAGGCTTCGATGCGTGACATGGTCACCGTCGCAGCGACCTCGTCCGAGGGCATGTCCGCCGCCGAGCTCGACGCGTTCATCGTGCGACTGCCCGAACCGGAGCAGCTGCGCGCAGCCGGTATGCGGCTCGATTCGCGACGACGCTCCTTTGTGCTCGGCCGAATATTGCTGCGTTCCGCGGTTGCGCGTCTGGCCGGTATCTCACCCGATGATGTCGTCGTTCGCATCGAGCCGAGCGGGCGACCCGTCCTGGCAGGCTCGCTCAGCGAGTTGTTCGTGAGCATTGCGCACAGCGGCTCGTACGTCGTCGTCGCTGTAGCGAATCGCCCTGTTGGGGTGGACGTCGAACGGGTGCGGCAGGTGGCTTCCTTTCGGCAGGTCGCGGCCAGGGTTTGCTCATTCCAGGAGATGCACGTGATCGCGCGCTCGAGCAGCGCAACCGCCGAAAGGCGCTTCTTCGGGGTCTGGACTCGCAAGGAGGCGTACGGCAAGGCGCTCGGCCTTGGTCTCGACTTTCCGTTGCGCTGGGTCACGGTCGGTCGAAGGGTGTCGGTCGGCGAGGGGCGGTGGGGCGTTCACGATCCAGGTGTCGATCCGGCGCGGGTAGCCGCCGTTGTCGCACAGGCACGCGGTTGGCGGCTTCGGCACGTCGATGTCGACCCTGGCTACGTGGCGGCCGTCGCAACACAAGGACGACGGTGGCGGGTGCGCCTCGAGCGGCTGGACCGAGCCGCGTTGTAGAGACCGCCGAGATTGACCGCGGCGCCCCCAGCGTGTCTAGGGTGATCAATGCGGAACTGGGTGAGCGCGCTTGCGGGCCTCGCGTTGGGCGCGCCGCTCGTCGCCGTTTCGACCAGCGTGCCGACCGCTGCCGGCGCAACGGGTCTCGCCGTCACCCGGGTAGCTGGGGCTGATCGCTACGCCACCGCCGCGGCGGTCGCCGACGCGGGCTGGCCGAATGCGCTCCCAGCCAACAGCACCTTGCTGCTCGCCACCGGGTCTACGTTTCCCGATGCAGTGGCCGGTTCCGCAGCAGCCGGACATCTCGGCGTCCCACTGCTGTTGACCGCGAGCGGCTCACTCTCGTCGTCCGCTGCTGCCGAGATCGATCGTCTCAAGCCCGCCCAGGTTGCGCTGCTTGGTGGTACGTCGGCAATCAGTGCTGCGGTTGCGCAACAGGTTGCCTCGCACGGTGCAACCGTCGTGCGCTGGCAGGGCAGCGACCGATACGCGACCGCCGTCGCGGTCTCGCAGGCGACCTATCCGAGTGGTGCGACGACGGCGTATCTCGCCACCGGTACCAACTTCCCCGATGCCCTCGCAGGTGCGGCGCTCGCTGCCGTCGCGGGTGGCCCGCTGTTGCTGACCGATCCGACAACGATGCCCGCTGAGACGGTGAACGAGATCATCAGGCTGCATCCATCGGCGATCGTCGTGCTGGGTGGGACGAACGCGGTCAGCGCTCAGGTTGCGGCGACTGCAGTGTCAGCCGCTCATGGAGCGGCACTGTCGCGCCTGCAGGGTCCCGACCGTTACCAGACCGCTGACGCCGTCGCGTCGGTGCTCGTAGCAGTCAAGGGCGGGACGACGGCGAGCAACGGCGTTCTCCTCGCGACGGGTCTCGATTTCCCTGACGCACTCGCCGGCGCCGCATGGGCCGGTGAGAGTGATCGGCCGCTGCTATTAGCGCCGTCGTCATACATCACGCCGCAGACGTGGCAGACCATCCGGTCGCTTGCCGCACCCAGCGCGGTCGTGCTCGGAGGCACGAGTGCGATCAACGCTGCTGTCGCATCGGGCCTTAGTTCGGGTAACCCGCCGACCTCGCCACCCGCACCTGTCGTCGGCGGTGCGACCGACTGGCCGACGTATCACCACGATGCGCAACGCACCGGCCTCGCAACGGCAACGCCGGCATTCGCCGGTTTCTCTGCAGGCTGGAATGCGTCTTTGGACGGCGCGGTGTACGGCCAACCGATCGTGCTCGGAACGACAGTCGTCGCTGCGACCGAGGGCGGCTCGTTATACGGGTTGTCGCTGTCGACCGGTGCGGTGCTCTGGCGGG
>Ga0208357_1002050_pt1 | contig 13903 bp, 9 predicted proteins | sample NGESurdeep092012_6_FD_184487 | JGI IMG/M metagenome (GOLD analysis project Ga0208357, IMG submission 184487) | Arctic peat soil microbial communities from Barrow, Alaska - NGEE Surface sample F52-2 deep-092012 (SPAdes) | ecosystem: Environmental > Terrestrial > Soil > Wetlands > Peat ... | reverse complement strand
TACCGGACCCCGCAGCAAGTCCACGAGGAATACCTGGAACGGCAGTCCGCAGCGTGAGTTAACCACAAATCCGCTGTCCGGAATGTTCGGGGCAGATCAGGTCACTTCCGGGCCTGGCCTGCCTGCTTCCGCACAGAGCCGGCGCACCTCAGTCAGCTGCGCCTCGAACTCGGCTAGGTCCTCAATTTGAACTCGGCTAGGTCCTCAATTTCTGGCATCCACCCGTCTCCGTATTCGGCCGCCGCGCGCAGGCTTAGCGGCCCGCTGCCACCAACCAGCACAGGCTTAGGCTGATGCGGCACCTGGACCGGCTTCGGCCACAACAAGATCGGATCGAAGTCGACGAACTGCCCGTGGAACTCAGCCTCGTCCTGGGTCCAGATGGCCTGCATCGCCAGGATCTTCTCCCGCATCAGCTTCCACCGCAGCTGCGGCTGGACATCGTGGTTGCGCATCTCCTCAGCAAGCCATCCGGCAGCGACGCCAAACAGGAAGCGCCCGCCAGAAAGGTGATCGATCGTCGTGACTTGCTTCGCCAGGATGATCGGATCACGCTGGGCCGCGATACACATCGCGGTTCCGAGCTTCAGCCGCGAGGTGACCGCTGCGGCAGCGCCAAGCGCAGTGAACTGATCGAGGATGCGCGGGAGCTCGCTGTGCAGTCCGACGAGCACATCACGCCTGCTCACTGGCACATGTGTGTGCTCGACCAGGAACAGCGACTCCAGGCCTGCCTGCTCCACAGTGCGCGCGACGTCGGTAATAGCAGCCGAGAGGTCGGTCGGCGAGACCAAGACACCCACCTCCATGGCCCTCATGCGCCGAGCCTACGCCGGACCTCACGGTTCTTAACCGCGTTCGCCCGCGCGCTGGCACCCTGCGGCGCTACACATCGACGGCCGCCGGCCGTCACGTGATCCGGGGACCTGCCCGCGCCGCGGCCTGTACCGCGACGTCGCTCAGCACCTGCGATTGCTCCGAAAAGTGCCCCGCTCCTCGCCATCACCGGCCAGCCCTACGCCCACGCCAGCGACGATCCCGCGTCCGGACCGATCCGGCCGGACTCATCGGCGTCGGCGGCTGTGTTTGCAGTCCTGCAGGCGTTCCACCCAGCACAGAAGGGGCGAAGCGGTATAACGATGGCTACAGGCGGGCGATCGTCCTGAGCCAGGGAGACGTGCGCCAGCACTCACCGGGAAATGACCAAGCAGGCCGACGAGACCGAATCCTGCGGTGCTTGCGACAGGGATCCCGCAGGGTTCAGCAGAGCGTCATGCGTGCGGTGGCTGGGGGAGAGACCATGGCCGACGCGAGGAACAGTCTGACTGTACGAGGGAAGCGCGTAGTCAGACCGGCGTCCACCCGCCTGCTCCGCGCTGCTCGTCCCCGCCGTAGGGACAGGAGCGGTGTGGACGAGCCCGGCAGATGGCGGGCTCGTCCTCTGATCTGGATCCTGACTCTATTCACCATCCTCGCGGCACTCGCATTCCTCCTGTGGCTGGCCTGGTCCGTATATGTGCTGATTCACGGGGAACCGTCGGCTTTCCGGTTCGACCCCGACCGTAGATGCGCGCAGCTCGGCTTCTCCTGCGGAGCTCTTTCCAACTTTGCGACATCGGGCCTGCTGCTCGCGATCGCGTCGGCCTTCCTGCTGGGGCGGCTCTACACATTGCTGCGGCGCTACCAGGCCAGAGCACGAAGCGAATCCCGCGAGCTCGTACCGACGGCCGGGACAATCCTCGACCAGGTCGTGGGCCGCGACGAGCTGTGCAAGGTGCTGATGGTCGATCTGCACGATCGCCGGACGCGTCCACACATACTTGTCGGTGGTGTAGGCACGGGAAAGACTGCGGTGCTTGTCAGGCTGACGGAGTTCCTGGCCGACAAGGGCGCGGTCCCAGTGCCGATCCGGCTACGGGACGCCGGGAACGAACTGGACTTCGAGAATCTGGCCCGGGACCGCTTCCTGAATGAGGTGAATCAGTACCTGCTCTCCTCGGCCGAAGGCGAGACCATCTGGCGTCGGCTGCGCAAGGACGGAAAGATCGTTGTGCTTGCCGACGGCCTGGAGGAGGCCCTCGTCGGGAGCAGCGCAGAGCTGGAGCGGGACAACGTCATCCGCGCCGCGATTCGGAAAGCGCACCAGCAGCAGCTGCCGCTTGTCATCGCTTCGCGCCCGCACGATCCGCTCCGGGCCACGGAGGCGGCGATCCTCGTTCTAGAGCCGCTGAGCTATGAGGCGGCGCTGGCGTACATCGGAAGCGGCGGAACGCGCGAGAACGATCGCAGGCTTGCCTGGATCGTGGAAACCGCCGATGTGGTGGAGGCGCCGCTATACCTGCAGATCACCCGTGAGCTGCACGACAAAGGCTTGCTGGAACCCTCCTCGGCAGGCCCGCACGGGGTGGTTGACACTCGTGGCGCCGACCGGTCCACGCTGCGGCTGGGACTGCTGCAGACATGGGAAAGGGCGCTCATACGGGGCCACCTCTACGAAGACGTTCCCCTTAACCGAGCCGAACGGCACGCGGCGGTCGAGCATATGTCGGCGCTCGCCTGTGTCGGGCTCAGACACGACCGGCTTGACGTCGAGTTCGACGACCCCATTGGCGACAAGATCTCCGCAGAAGTCCAGCGGAGACTTGTGAAGATCGACGAGCAGGCGGGGCGGACTACCGGAGTTGGGACCGTAGACGTGCGGCTGGCTGCGGCCTGGGCCGCCCAGCTGGAGCTTGTCGAGCTGCGCGGGAACAGCGTCCGGTTCCCGCACAGCCTCATGCAGGCATATCTCGGATCGCGGCTGCTGGACGCGGCCTTGCAGGACCCCGACTACTGCCAGGAAGCCCTGCAGCACCCGCAGCCGGGCCGGGAGTTCCTCATAGCACTCGTCCTGCGCTCCCGGGCGGCCGGGCGGACCAGCGCCCCGCGGCCGGACGGCCGCCGCCAGGCCCGCACCGGACTGCAGGTGGCCCGCCGGGCTCGCACGCCCAGTGTTCAGAACGACTCCGCCGGGCTCGGGTTGCTGCCACAGGCCGCCGCCGCCCGCGATGACAACAAGGTCCTGGACATGTACGCGGCCGCCCTCGAGATTGATTGCGTCGCGGCCGAACCTGCGCACACCGCCATCGCCGAGCAGATCAGAAAGCAGTGGCCCCAGATCCACGCCCACGATCCAAGGACCCTTGAGGAAGGCAAGCTCGGGCTGGTGCGCCGCTTCGGTGAGGCAGCGCGCACGATCGATGCTCGGCGGCGCGGAGATGGCTGCTCCGCCGAGCCAGCCTATGAACAGCTCTACGCGATCGCCTGCCGCGAGCGAATCTATCCGGTTCAGCTCGCCGCGGCGCAGGAGATCGGAGCGGGAGGCGACGCTGCATACGAGGCATTGCGGCATGTGCTCACCGCACCGTGCCAGACTTGCGAAGACGAGCGGGCCGGCGGGCAGGCGAACAAGACCAGCAGCCATCCTTTCGGGCCTTCGGGCGACAACGACAGCTGGCGGGCATGGATCATGAGCGCCTGGCTGGCGCCGATGCTTGCCGGCTCGGTCGACGCGGCAGCCGGCGGGCAGGCGCACCAGGTCCTTGAAGAGCAGGCGCGGGCCGATCTCGCCCAATGGCTGCGGCACATCGGACACGACGCGCGGGGGCACGGAGAAGAAGACCTGCCCATCTCGCTGGAGATCGCGCTTGCCCAGGGGTTCAAGTACGCCGCTAACCGCCGGTCTCCGCATGCCGATGACGGCAGGGAAGCGCGCATGTACCTCGCGGAGCAGGCCCTGGAAATGCTCAAAGGCACCCGCTACTGGTTCTCCCAGCTGACCCTCATCCAGGCGCTGTGCTTGCTGAATGTGTCCGATGGCCCGAAACACCCCGGCGACAAACACGCCGCCAAGCCGGAAGCCATCGTCCAGCACTGGCTCGACGTCACCGGCCGCGAACGGGCGGACCACGACCAGCTGGCTGGCGCGCCTGCCGGCCCGCACCCATTCGTCCGCGAGGCATCCGATCTCGCCGTCCTGGCACTAAAGACAGGACACCCTCAGCGGTACTGCTGGATCGACGAGAGCGGTGTCGTCGCTCAAGTGGGCTCCCGAAACACGGGCATCAAGACAGAGCAGCGCAATCGCCAGCTGTGGATCCCGCCGTCCGCCGGGTGGACTGCGCTTAACGGACGTGCCCAGCGGCTGGTCGCCGACGTTCTCCTGCTGCTGAACCTCGCCGAGCGGGGCGACCAGCCACGCGAACGCGAGCGGCGCCTCAAGCGCGCGAACCGATCCGACCTGCCACCGTGCATCACACGCTCCCGGGCTTCCCTTAACCCAGGGCGTACCGTCGGAACGGCTACGTCATCGGCACCGGGAACGACCTGCGTGGACGGCTGCGCGTTCGAGCTCTGCCCTTATCCGCCGAAGGGCGTGCAGCCGAGGGTGGAGATGACCGAGGCGTTCTGCCGTCGGCAACAGACCCTCCTGACCAGGCGTTCCCCCGGCCGCCGCAAGGCCCCCTGGCAGAAGATGGCCCCAGCGCAGCTCACCACGTTCTGGGCAGAAATGGCCGATCGCGCACGGGGCTCGCGTCCCCGCGCCGCGGCTACCGATCGGAGTCGCGGCCACTGACAGACTGAGGGACAGCTTCCGGACCGGCCCGAGCTGGCGCCCAGCCGCCGGTCCCGGCTACACAGGACTCATGTCACGCCAGGGCGTCCCGACTCAGCCCGGCGAGCCGTACCGCCCGGCCGTTCCGCACGAGCAGTCGCAGTCGCTCCCGCCAGGCCGTCATGGTGCTCGACGCAGTGACTCATGATTTCGGTATGGGCATAAGGTCCGTGATCAGCCCCCCGCGAACTTTAGACCTCTTCCCGATACGGGAGAGAGTGTTCAGATACCTTGACATTGCCCCTCGATTGCCCCCGCAGAAAAAAGGTCTTCGGTTCTACAATCGAAACAGGCCTCTGAGCTGGAGCCCCCTTACGGAATCGAACCGTAGACCTTCTCCTTACCATGGAAGGCCGCGTCTTTGCATAATCCCAGGTCACGGCCACCGACCAGGCATAACACAAGCTAGCGCTAGCACCCGCTGGCACCTGAACAGCTGGCGCAAGCGCGGTTTTGCCACTCAATCTGCCACTCACTTCGATCTTGGCCTGGCAGCGGGACGAGTCCCAGCTAAACGGCGACAGGACCGTCCGACTACCCGTCAGCGACACCGCGACCGCCGCATGACGGCACCCTCGTGACAAACTCGAACGGGAATCCAGGGAACTAAAGATGGAGCTTGACTCCCTGAAGAAGCCGCAGCAGCCGCGCTGATCACGCGTGAACGCACATCGGGTCAATCACGAGGTGCCGCCGGGCGTGCCGGACTGGGGGCTGGGTTCCATTTTTCCTCGATGCGGGCGTAGCGCCAGATGAGCAGGGCGGCCAGCCAGGTGGCGAGGAACAGCCCCACGATCACGAACCCGGCGGTGTTGATGTTGAACCGGGACATCAAGCCCCAGAAGCCGGTGGTGCGGCTGAGCCCGTGGATCTCCTGCGGTAGCAGGCTGAGGGCCTCGACCGCGCCGATGACGAAGCAGATCGCCACGGACAGCCCGGTGATGGCCAGGTTGTAGTAGACCTTTCGGATCGGGTTGAAGAACGCCCAGCCGTAGGCCAGGTTCATGAACAGCCCGTCGGTGGTGTCCATGAACGTCATGCCCGCGGTGAACAGGACCGGCAGGCAGATGATCGCGTACCAGGGGATGTGCTGGGAGGCCAGCAGCGCGGTGGTGGCCAGCAGGGCAACCTCGGTGGCGGTGTCGAAGCCCAGGCCGAACACGACCCCGACCGGGTACAGCTGCCACTCCTTGGTGATGACCTTCATCCAGCCGCCGAAGAACCGGTAGAAGAACCCGCGGTTGGCCAGCTGGCGCTCCAGCTCGGCCTCGTCGTACTCGCCCCGGCGCATCGAGGCGAAGACCCGCACGATCCCGGCTAGGACCACCAGGTTCAGCAGCCCGATCAGCAGCAAGAATGCCGCCGAGACGATTGTGCCGAACAGTCCCCCGAACCGTTCGAGCCCCGAGCCACTGTCCGAGACCGCGCCGAAGACCGTCTTCTCCGCCACTACGATCCCGGCCCCGATGGCGACCACGACGGTGGAGTGCCCCAGGGAGAAGAAGAACCCGAACCCCAGCGGGCGCGGGGCTCCCGTGCCCTGCCGCTCGCCCAGCACCTTACGCGTGCAGTTATCGATCGCCGAGATGTGATCGGCGTCAAACGCGTGCCGCAAGCCGAGCGTGTAGGCCAGCACCGCCACCCCCACCCCGAGCCCCTTGTAATGCGAGGGCAACACGAACACGAACAAGATGACGAACCCGGCCACGTGCAGGCTCGCGATCACCCCGTACATCGCGATCAGCCTGGCTCGCTCCCGGGCGGTCATCGCCGCGAACGACTGCCGTAGCAGCTGCCCGATGTGAGGCCACCTAGATGCGCTCGCGGCTGCGCCGCGGGCGGGAATGCTATCCGGTAGGGCATTCATTTCAGTCGCCGGCCTGTATCAGCGGAGGATGCGGAGTGCGAGCCACGGAGGGCAGCCCCGCTGCACCAGCGCCGCCATCTGGTGCCAGTCGACATGGCCGCCGGCAGCTTCGGCCACCGGCCAGGGGATGCCCAGGCGCGCCAGCCGGGCCACGCGCCACTCGTGCACCGGGTCTTGCTTCTCGATGGTCTCGTGGCGTACAGGCGGCAGCGTCAGTTCCATCGTTTCCTCCGGCCACTCGATCTGACGGCGGATAAAGGACACGGCCAATTCAACGGACGCGGAGAATCCAGCCTGCTTTTCCTCGAGCAGCCTGCGCACGTATTCCATGTTCTTCATTGCCTGCTTGGCGGTATTCATTGCCGTCGCCCATTTCCAATAATGTGTCTATTGCCGACATAGCCCGGGCCGGTAATGGCCGGGAGGGCTTGGTGTCCTGGCTTCCACGGTCGCGTGCGGCGGAGGTCACTCGCACCCGTAGGGTCCCTGGCCCGTGCCCCGGTCTGCGGGTCGGCCCGGGCGCACGCCGGTACCGGTGACCAGCCGGCCGACGTCCGTCCGGTGCTGGGGCGGACTGATGCTACGGACGTCAGGAATCCGCTGTCCTGGCTCCGGGCACCGCCACATCTACGGGGCCGAAGGGGTGCCCGCCAGCCGCAGACCCGGGCACCCGCCAGGGTCTGTACGGGTGCGATGTACCGCCCGGAGCGCGACCGTGGTTTTAGTGCCAACTTGCAGGCGAAACCGCCCGGCTCCTGGTCCGCGGCCTGGGGCCGGCGGGTCGCCGTTAACGGAAGGATGTCTCATGCCCACAGTCACCGTCGGCCGGGAAAACAGCTCAGACATCGAGATCTACTACGAGGATCACGGCGCCGGCCAGCCGGTGGTGCTGATCCACGGGTACCCGCTCAGCGGCCGGGCCTGGGACAAGCAGGTCCCGGTGCTGCTGGAGGCCGGGTACCGGGTCATCACCTACGACCGGCGCGGGTTCGGCAAGTCCAGCCAGCCGGTCGTCGGCTACGACTACGACACCTTCGCCGCTGACCTGAACACGCTGCTGGAGTACCTGGACTTGCGCTGCGCCGTACTCGTCGGGCACTCGATGGGCACCGGCGAGGTCACCCGCTACCTGGGCCGCTACGGGTCGGCGCGGGTGGCCAAGGGCGTGCTGGTCTCCCCGATCCCGCCATACCTGCTGCAAACCAGCGACAACCCCGACGGGGTACCGCAAAGCCTGTTCGACGGGTTCGCCCAGGCCGCGCGGGCCGACACCCCGGCCTGGATGAAGGGATTCCTGGACACCTTCTACAACGTCGACACCCTGCGCGGCACGCTGGTCAGCGATCAGGCCTTCCAGGCCAGCTGGAACCTCGCCGTCAGCGCCTCGGCCACCGCCGCGGTGGCCTGCATCGGCACCTGGACCACCGACTTCCGCGACGACCTGCCCCAGATCGACGTGCCGGTGCTGGTCGTGCAGGGCGACGCGGACCAGGTCCTGCCGCTGGGCAAGACCGGCCAGCGGCTGCCCGGCCTGATCAAGGACGTGCAGCTGGTCGTCGTCGAGGGCGGCCCGCACGCCATCGCCTGGACCCACGCCGCCCAGGTCAACACCGCGCTGCTGGACTTCCTGGGCAGCTAACCGCCCGGCCGCCCGGCCGCAGCATCACCGACCTGGGCAATCATCACCAAATCGCAACCGAAGGAGCCACCATGTCGAACCACTTCAGCGCCGACAATCTCAAGTTTCCCGGCGACGACAGGCGCCTGGACTTGACCGACGTGTTCGTCTTCAAAGCGTCAGACAACCCCGAACATCACCACGCGCTATTTCACCGTCACCAGCCCGCCATGACGGTGCTGATCATCGACTCGAACCCGACCAGCGCCCCGCCCCCCATACCCGCGCCCACGACCGGCCCGGAATTCCACCCCGACGCGGTCTACCGGATCAACATCGACACCGACGGCGACCTGCAAGCCGATATCGCCTTCACCTTCACCTTCTCCGAGTACGAGAACGGCACGCAAACCGGGACCGCCTGGTACGCCACCGGCGCCGAGGCCCGCCAGCCCGAGCCAGCGGGCGAACAGCTCACCGACTCCCTGCCGGTCAGCTTCGACGGCACGGCCCGGCCCGTCCAGGCCGGCACGATCCGGCTGTCCGCCGGGCTGCGCAGCGACCCGTTCTTCGCCGACGTCGAGGGCGCCCTGCACGGATTCCAGTGGACCGGGCACGACGACTTCGCCGACAACAACGTGGACTCCATAGCGCTGGAGGTACCCACCGACATGCTCGGCGACGGGCCGGAGATCGGCGTCTGGGCCTCGATCAGCCTGCGCCGCGATGGCACCCTGGTGCAGATGGACCGCGGCGGACACCCGACCATCAACCCGTTCATCAACCCCGACGGCGAGAAAAACCTCTACAACTCCCGGCAGCCCGCCGACGACGTCGCCAACTATCTGGGGCCGTGGTCCAAGATCCTGGAAAACAGCGGCTACTCGCCCGAGGAGGCCAAGGCGGCAGCCCTGCAGGTGCTGCCCGACATCCTGCGCTACGACCGCACCAAGCCCGCCATCTACCCCAACGGCCGCGTCCTCACCGACGACGTCTACAGCATGCGCTTTGCCTGGCTGACCCACGGGAAGGTTCCGCCGAGCGGTCTGAAGCCGCACGACGACCTGCTGGCCCAGTTCCCCTACCTCGGCCCGCCCAACCCTAGCTATAGCTAGATCGACGGGTTCGACCGGCGGTGGCCGGCTTGCTCGCCAAGCACGGCTTGGCGAGCGAGCCGGATCGTGCCTCGGTCCGCCCTGAGGTCGCCGTCCCCGATCACTTCGCCGTCACTCGCGCTCGGCGGCGGGCTCTTGATCAGCCGGGCGAGGTCGGCTGTCCGACAGGCGCTAGACGACGTAGCCCGTGACATGTGCCTCGCCTTTGGCTAGGTCGACCGTGCCCCGGGCCCAGATCTGAAGTGGGTTTACCCACGCATAGTCGGGCTCGGAAGTCGTCATGGTCACGTTTTCGCGCAGGTCGCCAACGGGTGGTCCTTCCGTGAAGTGGGCGACGCCATCGGCATAGAGCGCGATCTTCTTGCCATCCTCGGTCGTGATCTCTGCATGGATGTGGAGTTGAACGCGACCATCGGGACGGATGTGGATGTAGTCGGTTAGCTCAACCGTTCCTCGTAGCCTCTGGCCGACGATCGGCCCCTGGAAGGCGAGGTCGTACCGGGCCCCTTGCGGAGGGATGTCTGCGACACCGGACAGCAGAGCGTCCAGCGCGGGCACACCGTACGAGGTCGCCCCGGTCGACTGGATGGTGTACTCGTAGATCAACTCGCCGGGCATCTGTTCCGTCATGACCGAACGCTCCTGCTTCTCAGGGCCTGGTCGAGCTCGCGGCGGGAGCTGATGTCCAGCTTGACGAACACCTTGCGCAGGTGCCACTCCACGGTCCGGCCGCCGATGAACAGCTGTGCGCCGATCTCCGGGTTGGTTCGTCCCTCGCGGGCCAGCTGGGCGATCTCCTCCTCTTGCGGAGTCAGGTCGGCGCGGGTATGTTCGCTGCGCTTGCGCACCTTCTCGCCGGTCGCCTGGAGCTCTCGCCGCGCGCGTTCGGCGAAGGCCTCGGCGCCCATGGACGCGAGCGCGTCGAACGCGGGCCGCAGCTGGTTGCGGGCATCGATCCGCCGGTTCTCCCGGCGCAGCCATTCGCCGTAGACCAGGCGGGCGCGGGCCAGGTGGGTCGCCATCCGGGTTCTGCCCAGCAGTTCGATCGCCTCGCGGTACTCCTCTTCGGCGGCGTGTCCCCCGGATACCAGCGCCCGGGACCGCGCCGCCGCCCCGCGAGCCCAGTTGCTGGCGCTCGCCACGGCTAGCTGCGACAGCTGATCAGCCGCCGCGCAGGCACGTTCCTGCTGATCGCTTCGTGCCGCGGCTTCCACCAGCTCATACAGGGCCCAGGGCGAGATAACGATCTCGTCGACGGCGCTGGCACCGTGCGCCGCCTCGGCGGCGGGCCCGTAGTTGCCGAGGCCGTTGTACAGCACCGCCTGCGCGTAGTCCGTGTAGGTCAGTGCCGCGCCCTCGCCCCGGTCCGAGGCGCCACGGGCCATCTCCTCGGCCAGTTCGGCCGCGGTCGGCGCGTCCCCGCGCCACGCGGCGAGCAGCAGTGGGATGTAGGGCAAGGTGGCCTCTCTGGTCCCCGGGTCGACGCGCTCACGCTCCATCAGCAAGGCCGCCGCCTTCGACAGCTCGCCGGCCTGGATGTGGATCTCGGCGAGATAGTCCAGCGCGAACGGAAGCCAGCTGAGGGTGCCGTTCGCTCGCGCCAGCCGGACCTGGCCGGCCGCGAGCTCGAACCACGCCTCGTCGTCCCACAGGTCCATGGCGACCATGTTGTACGAGACGGACAGCCAGTCCAGCTCGTGCGGCTGCGCCCGGTAGCGGCGCAGTGCCTCCTTGAGCGTGGGGGCGGCGGCCAGGTACCCATCGGCCAGGCGCACGGCGAGGCCGTGGATGAGCAGCTGCGAGTGCGGCAGCGGCTCCGACCCGGAAGGCCCCAGCGTTGCGGATCTCGCGGCGCGCGCGACCTGCCTCACGTCCTGTCCGTGGGCGAGTCGGCCGGCGTAGATCGCGGCTACCAGGGCTTCGAGATAGGTCTGCCGGGCCAGCTCGGCGTCCAGGCTCTGTAGCCGCTGTGCTGCCCGCAGAATGAGCGGCGGCGCGTCGCCGCCCCGTCTCAGCGCGAACGCGATCTGCGCCCGCATCCGCTGCACGCGCGCCTCGCCGAGTTCGCCAAGCGGTCCGAGCTCAGCCGTTACCAAGAGGGCCTGAGCGGCCTCAAAATCCCCGGCTGCGTACTTCGCCTCGGCCGCCGCCAGAGCCCGTGAGGCGCGCTCGGCCGGGTCCGGAGTGAGCGCCACGGCTCGCTCCCAGAAGGCCGCGGCGGCGGCTACCCCGCCGCGGCGCAGGGCACGGCTGGCCGAGTTGATGAGCTCCTCGGCCACCGCCTCGTCCGGCCCGGCCATCGCGTGGGCGCGGTGCCACGCCCGGCGGTCGGGGTCGGCCAGCGGATCGGTCACTGCTGCCAGCGCCCCGTGTACGGCTCGCCGGTCATCGGCGGCGGCGGCCCGGTAGGCGGCAGAACGCACCAGGGGATGCCGGAAGCGCACGTTCGCACCGAACCCCAGCAGGTCGGCCGCGGCGGCCAGGTTCACGGTTCCGGTGTCCAGGCCGAGTACCCGAGCTGCCCGGAGGATCAGCGCCGGATCCCCGACCGGATCGGCCGCCGCGAGCAGGACCAGCTGCTGGACCTCGTCCGGCAGCTCACCCAGGCGCGCTGCGTACTGATCTTCGATGCGGCTGGGCAGATCTCCCGCGTCCGGAAGAGCGAACCCGCCGGCGAGGTCGGCGGCGCTCCGGCCTCGGTGGAGCTCGAGCAGGGCCAGAGGATGGCCGTGTGCCTCCGCGAGAATCCGGGCGCGGACGCTCTCGTCGAGCGGACCTGAGGTGACCGTCGCCAGCAGCGCCCGAGCCGACTGTTGATCCAGTCCGCCCAGCCGGAGTTCGGGCAGACCCGCCAGGTGATTCGGCGAGGGATCTCCCGGGGCCGGTGTCCGGACCGCGAACACCAGCGCTATCGACTCTGCCAGCAGGCGGCGCCCGACGAATCCGAGGACTTGGGCCGAGGCCTGGTCGAGCCACTGCGCGTCGTCCACGACGCACAGCATCGGCTGCTCCTCGGAGGTCTCCGCCATGAGGCTGAGCACCGCGAGGGCGACCAGGAACCGGTCGGGGCTATCTCCGGAGGCAAGCCCGAACGCGACGCTGAGCCCGCGACGCTGAGGCTCGGCCAGCGACCCGAGCCGGCCGAGCATCGGCGCGCACAGCTGGTGCAGCCCGGCGAAGGGGAGCTCCATCTCCGACTCGACGCCCGCCACGCGGGCCACCCTGAAACCGGACGCCTCGGCGATCAGATGTCGCAGCAGTTCCGTCTTGCCGATCCCCGACTCTCCCCGCACGACCAGGACGGCGCTCTGACCGCTTCGCACGTTCGCGATGAGCCGTCCCAGGATCTCCAGCTCGCCGGTCCTGCCGAACAACCGGGGCGGAGGATGCACAGTCACGCCCACCATCCGGAATGAAGGCTCACGGAGACGCTTCGGGTTGAACGCTACCCGCCCCCGTGGACGAGCCGCAACAGAGCAGATTAGCAGTCGGGACACCGGCACCGCCTCGGGAATCTACTGCTCGGACAGGGAGGCCTGTCGGCCTAGCGGCCCGCGATCTGGCCGCCGTCGATGTGCAGGATCTCGCCGGTGATGTAGGGCGATGACTCCAGGAACAGGATGCCGTCGACGACGTCGCTGACCTGGCCGACCCGCCCGAGCGGGGGAAGCCGGTCGCCGAGTCCGTCGTAGCTGTCCGGCGGGTGCACCGGCGTCTCGATGATGCCGGGCGAGACAGCGTTGACCCGGACGCCCCGGGAGGCGTACTCGACGGCCAGCGACCGGGTGGCCGCAGCCAGGCCGCCCTTGGTCAGCGCGGCCAGGACCGAGGGCGCGCTGGAGTTCGCGACCTCGGCGAGGGTGGCCGAGATGTTGACCACGTGGCCGCCGTACCGCGTCACCATCTCGGCGATGACCCGCTGGGTCAGCCAGAAGAACCCGGTGAGGTTTACCCCGACGACCATGGCGTAGTCCTCGGCGGTGTAGTCAGTGAACGGCTTGGAAACGAACACGCCGGCGTTGTTGACCAGGGTGTCGATGCGGCCGAACCGCTCCAGCGCTCCCTCGATGATCCGGTCGGTGGTGGCGGGCTTCGCGATGTCGCCCTCGACGGTGAGCACGTCCGGGTCCTCCGACGGCTTGATCGTGAGGGCGTTGGCCACCACCGCCCAGCCTCGCCCGCGGTACCCGGCCACCAGACCGGCGCCGATGCCCTGAGAGCCTCCGGTGATGATGGCGACCCTCCGGTCGTTCCCGGTCATGGGATGATCATCGCCGGGTCGTTCGGGTGCCGGCTGAGCGGCGTGGTCTCGACGGTCATCCACGGGTCCAGGGGCAGCGACTTCAAGATCGCCTGCATCTCGGCGGGGTTCCCGGCGTTCCACACGCCCAGCGCGCGCGACGGGCCGGGCAACCTCCACAGCCGCAGCAGGTGCCCCTGCTGCGCCAGCTCCTTCGCGCGCTGCGCCTCGCGCGCCTCGGTGTCGTCCACGGCCTGGCCGGGCGTGCCCTCCGGGACGCTGATGGTGAAGGTAGTCAGGAACTCCGTACCTGCGTTCCTGGCCGCCAGCGCCGGGTCGTTCGGGTGCGGCGCGAGCGGCGTGACCTCGTCGGTGCGCCACACCCGCAGCGGCATGGAGGCCAGGACCT
>Ga0208357_1002049_pt1 | contig 13905 bp, 13 predicted proteins | sample NGESurdeep092012_6_FD_184487 | JGI IMG/M metagenome (GOLD analysis project Ga0208357, IMG submission 184487) | Arctic peat soil microbial communities from Barrow, Alaska - NGEE Surface sample F52-2 deep-092012 (SPAdes) | ecosystem: Environmental > Terrestrial > Soil > Wetlands > Peat ... | reverse complement strand
ACCCAGTCGCCGGCAAAACGAATTTCCCGTTCCATCAGCCACCCGGCGGCCTTTTTCAATCGCGGATCATTTTCGGAGATGCCGGATTCGTGCAGGCAGATCAACACAATCGCCGTATCCCAGACCGGCGAAAAACAAGGCTCGATGCGGACGGCATTCTTTTCCTCATGCTCCAGTTTTTTCAATTCATGCGCCGCGCGGACGACTTGCGGATGGTCGTCGGGATAGCCGAGCGCCTTGAGCGCGATGAGCGAATTGAGCATCGCGGGAAAAATAGCCGCGAGGCCGTCCGTGCCTTCAAAACGTTCAAGCATCCAGTTCTCGCATTTCTTCAACGCCATTTTTCGGAACGGATGGATTTTATGCTCGGCAAACCACTCGGCGAATTTGTGCAGGCGGTCCAGCCAGAGGAAAAAATTCCGCAGCGAAATTTTTTCCGGGTCGGGCGCGAGCGCGAGGTCGCGTTCGTGGATGCCCGCCGGATACAGTTCATCGAGCGTGACATTCACCGGGCGTGTCGGTTTGAAATGGCTGATGATGGCCAGCGGCACGAGCATGGCGCGCGACCAGTTGCTCATGTCCCAGAAATTCACCTGAAACCATTTGCCCAAAAGCAAAACTTCGCAGGGAATCGTCGGGACATATGCCCACGGAAACAAACCAATGAGCGCGAGATACAGTTTTGAAAACGTGTTCATCCTCGGAACGCCGCCAAATCGCAGCGCGACCTCGCGGGCGCGCAACATTCGCGGATCGGTGACTGGAATTCCGGCCAGCTTCAGCGCGAGATACGCCTTGATGGTCGCGTTGACCTCCGACGGGCCGCCGTAATAAATGTTCCAGCCTCCGTCCGGCAGTTGCATTGAGAAGATGTGGTGAACCGCCTTGTGCTGCCATTCGCGGTCAATCTTCCCGTTCCAGTGATGATACGCAATCGTGTCGGAAACGAGCGTGGAATCCACCATCAGCTCGCCGTTCCAGAAGCCGTCCGCTTTTTGTTCGCCGAGAAGAAACTCCTGCGACCGCAGGATTGCGGTCTCCAACTCCTTTGCAAATTGGTATTGAAATTGGCTCGTTGCAGGCGGCTGCGCCGGTTGAACCTTTGATTCGCTTTCAGTCAACACGCGCATAATTTGCAAATTTTCCGGTCTGTTGAAAAGTTTTTAATCACCGGGCGCAGGGATCAAAAAAAATGAAACGAAATCATGACCAAAAAAAGCGGCATGAACGATAGTCCAGCAAGCCGAAAAATAACTGCGCTTACAGTTATTTTTTCCGGGTGTTTCGCCGTCGTTATGCAACAAAACCGACTTCAAAATCAAGGCTTGTATTTGCAAGCTCCTTGTTTTAATAAAGCAGCAGTTCTTTTACACCAGCCAAAGTGCAGTTTTCACTTTTGGTTTGAGTCTTTGCAGTGCGAGGAATCGAACTTCCATCTAAAACGCCCAAAAATTTTCACGAAGTTCGCCTCGACGCACTCATCGGGTGCGTCCTGGCGTGCTTTCGTGAAGGTTGCGACGCTTGAGTTGCGGGTCGTAAAAGTCGTTCAAGTCATCGAAGGCCCAGACGCGGTGGCCGTCGCGGAGCAGGCGTTCGCAAACGTGCGAGCCAATGAATTCCGCGCCGCCGGTGACGAGAAAATTCATGCGGTAACGCTAACAACGCGAGCGGAGGGTGTCGAGTTTATGAAATAAAACGTGAGCGCTCGGCGAGCAGGCGGTTTGTCGGCGGACGAACTTGTTCAACTCGGTCCTTGCGGATGCAAATTTCGAGGTTCTTTGCCGCTTCGTTTTTTATGCTTTGGTGGAAGCTGTTTGCTATTCGCCCTGTCGTGTCAGCCGCCCCTCGCTGTCCATGCGCCTGGGGCTTTGGCGTTTCTTGCGCGACTTTTCGGCTTCGGCGGCGATACCTCTTTGCAGCCGTTCGATGAATTGGTTTGCCGACACACCGCAAGCAGCGCAGAAGTCGAGCGTTTCCAGAAAATCCATGCGCCGCTCGCCAAGCTCGGACTTGGAGACGAAGGTTTGCGGTTTGCCAAGCTTCTGAGCGAGGGCTGTCTGATTGAATCCGGCTTCTTCCCGAATTTGACGCAACAGCGCCCGGAACTGTCCGTATCGCGGTGAATAATTCATTCACCGAACTTGACAACGATTTTGGTTTAGACCAAAATGGTCTAAACCATTATGGAATATTCTAATTTGCAAATCGCAAGAAATTTTCTCGCAATCAAAGTTAATCTCGTTACCGGATGCCGAGAAAATGACTTGGAAGGCCGACACCCGCTCAAGAATAAATAATAAAAAATAAAATTATGAAAACTGCCAAGAAAATCCTCGGAAGATTCGTAGTGGGCTGTATTTTCACCTGCTGCCTGATCTTGAATAGTCATGCCCAAACCGTCGCCTCCGCGTCCGACGACGACTTGGCCGTGGTTTTGCAGGCAATTAAGCAAATACCGCCCCTGCCAGCAAGCGCGGCACCTTCTGTGGGGACTTTTTACTCTGTCCAAAATCCCAACTGGCCCCCATTGCCAGGCAATTTCTACAGCCTGCCAGTCTGGAATTTGGGCGATGGCACTTGGCTTTTGGATGACCGCAGCTTTGATTATTCCGCGCAGTCAAGTTTATTGCAGATGGCTTCGCCTGCTTTTGGGGGCAACAGTCCGTCCTACATGGATGCCTTTGCTTTTGGCATCGGCTTGCAAGGAACGAACATTGTTCTCCACTGGACGAGCCAAACGAACAGGCTTTACCTGATTGACCATCGGGCGACGCTGACTGGTGAAACGCACTGGGGCGAATTGGCGAATTATCTCCTTGCCGCCGCCGGCACAAATGTGACGACGTTTGTTCACTCAAACATTGTCCAGTCCCAACCGACGGACTTTTATTGGCTCTTTGATGTCACGCCCGTCGCGCACGATGACTTTTTCGCGGTTGATCAAGACAGTTCCGCCAACCAGCTTGATATTTTTCAAAATGACACAGACCCGAATGACGACTCGATTTACGTCGCCAACGTGAGTTCGCCGCAGCACGGAAGCATTTCCTATACAACAAACGCGACGACGCTTCAATATACGCCGAACCCGGGTTTTTACGGCATGGATTCCTTCACTTACAACATCACCAGTGGCTACGGCGAAGTCTCTTCAAATGCGAGTGTCACCGTTTTTGTCAATCAATCGGGGAATACGCCGCCTTCCGCGAATGACCTCGTCATCACCCTGCAAACGAATGTTTATTCCGTGACGTTCAACGCGCTGACGAATGCCTCCGGCAACTCGCCGGTGCTTTATGCCGTCAATCCAGCGAGCATGGGCAGTGTTTCCAATGACGCGAGCGGGAATATCACCTATACGCGAAATCCGAATTTGTTTGGTGACGACGCTTTTACCTACGTCCTCACAGACTCAAACGGCGGATACACAGTTGGCAATGTGCGGGTTGAGCAGCAAGACACAAGTGGCGATGGGCTGTCGGACCAGTGGGATTTGCTATACGGCTTTGATCCGACGGTGGACAATTCGATGGCTGATCCGGCCGGTGACGGCCTGCCAAACCTTGCCAAATTTGTTCTTGGCCTCGACCCGAATGTCGCCGAAAATCCACTGAACCTGCCTGACATGACCAACGGCACGCCAATCAGCGGCTTTGCACAACTGCCCATTTATGGCTTGAGCAGAAACATTCCGAAACCGCCAATCGCTCTATGGGTTAATGGCCAGCCGGCTTCGGATGCAGTCCTCGCGCAAGGGCCGGACGGCCAATGGCAGATGGATTGGAACACGAGTTTTCTCACCAACGGCACTTATCAGATTCAACTGGATTGTCCGGTTGCCCCGGCAAGCTCGCCGGATTCCATCACCAATGTCATGAGCGCTCCTGTGACAGTGCAAGTGGACAATCCAATCACGATGGACAAACTGACCAGCCAGTTCACCAGTTATCTTTACGTTTACGGAACCCTGGCAGACACCAATGATACTTTCGACGTTTATCTTTATGACGACTACAGCAATCTCCTTGTTTATGCCACGGAGCTTTCAGCGCCGAACGGGCAAATTGCCATCGGCTGGGATTTGACTGACGGACACGGCAACCAAATTTCCTTTGGCAATGTTCAAGCGATTTTTTATCTTCATCCGCTGGGAGGTTCGGGCAGTATGCAGCCCGATGATGCATCACCTTCGCCGGTTTTCTCCACTTGGTTTCTCAAAGACATTGCGAATGCAGGCGGCGCTTTTGCGGTCGCTTGGGGATGGAATTCCTACGGCTCGCAATTCAATAATAATGAGTCTCAAATGATTTCCGACGGTGTGGTTAACATTCTCGGAAACCCGGCCGACCCGAATTCGTATAATCTGTTGCCAGTTGCAAACATCCCCTACGGCGATACCACATTTCGTTACGATTCAGATTCGGATAAAAATATACTTCTGCACGCATTGAACGACAGCGGAAATTTCTTCTGGCTCGGCCATTCATCCGGTGGTGGAGTCATTTTGGGAAACGAGAAGCATTCGGGGCTGGGAACTTTTGATGTCTCAAAGCAGTTGGGCAACTATGCCTATCAATCAACTCCAAAACATCCCCGAACAAACCAGCACCCCTATCATCTGGTAATTTTAGATGGTTGCGAAACCTATGACCAAACATGGGCGAATGCTTTTGGGATTGATTTCTCTCCTGGTGGCAGCGTCAACTCGAGAGCCGACTATGATGCAGCAGGCCGACCAGAACGCGCCCTTGTAGGCTGGACAAATATTGTTTACTTGCCCACTTCTTCAGATTTTTCGGACTTGGCCCATGCTCAATACGCCAACGCTCTTGGAACCATGTTTGGATTATGGATGGATGGATACCCGTTATATTACTGCGTCGGACAATTCGCCGGCAACGCAATCCCCAACGGCTTTACCGGAGCGGATTCGTGGCAAATTTCAGGCTGCGTTGATCTGGAAAGACAATGACAGAAAAGAACGACAATCTGCAAAACGCACAACGGAGAGCGCCGCTTCACGCGGCTCTACGAATCGTCATTTCCGTCCTCTTGCAAGCGGTGATGTTCTGCTTCGTAAGCGGATTGGAAGGAAATGATTATGATTTTCGGACAGGGTTGAACGACTTTCTGTTCGCGTTGCTTCCTACCGTTTCAATTCTGGTTTTGATCCCTGTTCTCTGGCGAGGAACACCTGGAGAAAAAATCTTTTCCGCCGCCTTGGTTTTGCCAGCAGCATGGTTTGCTTTTATGGGCTGGGCCGCCGTTATTAGCGGCTTGTCCGGTTAACATCGTTATGACCAATCTATTTGCTGCGCCCGTCACAAGCAAAATTTTCATCACAGCGGCCTACAAATATGTGGCGCTGGCGGTAATGCTCACCAACTGCAATCTGTTCGTGCAAGAAACTCACTTGCCACTGGATCATCCGATGGCCCAAACGAACATCATTTTGTCCCGGTGCAGCGTCAACCCGCCCCGGCTGATGGGTTTTGGCGGCAGTGTTGTCACGGAGAAATACTTTTTCGGTTTCGGCCACGATCACCTCGCCAATTTCTGGCAATGGAAATTTCATGCTGAATCGTCCCCAAACATCCGGGCGCAAGAGGAAAAATGGGCGAAAATGTTTTCACAAATCGGCACCAATGACGTTCATCAACTCGCTCTGAATTGGCTGGCAGATTTGGGCGTGGACACGGCGATGCTGGAGAAAAAATACCCGTGCGAAATCAAACAGGAATTTTTTACCAGCATCCCGCTGGCAGTTTGGTGTCTTTGGATCAAGGCAAAGTGCCGCTGCCAATCTTTGTCATCTCATGGGGCGCAATTCCGATCCGCGGCCATCCTCAATACAGCTTCCCGGCGGTCACCATGACTGTTTTTGGCCCAACAAAAGAACTCATCGAATATCACCTGTTTGACGATTCTTTAATGCTCCGGCCAAAACTTGAGATTAAAGTCTTTGAAAGACTCCTCGCTATCACCAACGAAGCATTTTACCGATTTGATGCCCTTCAAAAGAGCAATTTGGTCAAACAATTTGGGCCTTAAATTGATTATCCAATCAGTGACGAAACAAGGCTATAAAATCCAAGCCTGACCAGTTATGCCAGCCATAAACAAACTCGTGTGGCGCAATTTTTCGAGATGAATTTGTTCCACCCCTTTTGCAGGCTGGCATTATTTCGTGATGAAAAAATTTTAACCCCGCGCTCATTCTCGTTTTGCTCTTTGGACGCGAAACGGTATCTTTCCGTTCATGCGATTTTCATTCTCCAAATATCACGCGCTCGGAAACGATTACATCGTCATTGACCCTAAAAATCTGCCGTCGCCGCTGACAACCGATGAGGTCAAAACAATCTGCCACCGCAATTTCGGCGTCGGTTCGGACGGGATTCTGCTCGGACCGCTGCCGACGAAAAAGGCGGAGTTCGGTCTGCGCATATTCAATCCCGACGGCAGCGAGGCGGAAAAGAGCGGAAACGGCCTGCGGATTTTCTCGCGCTATTTGTGGGACAAAAAACTGGTCGGCAAGGAGGAATTTTCCATCGAGACAAAAGGCGGAATTGTCCGCGCCACGGTCATGCAGCGCGGGAAAATCGTGCGCGTGGAGATGGGCAACGTGAGTTTCTGGAGCGACGAGATTCCCGTGGCCGGCCCGCGACGCGAAGTCATCAACGAGCAAATCCATCTGCGCGGGCTGCAATATCATTTTTGCGCGGCTACGGTCGGCAATCCGCATTGCATCGTGCCATTGCCAAAAATCACGCCGGAACTTGCCAGGCAAATCGGGCCGCTGCTGGAGACGCACGCGCGGTTTCCGAACCGGACGAATGTGCAGTTGATGAAGGTGCTCGACCGCAATAACATCCAGATTGAAATTTGGGAACGCGGCGCGGGATACACGCTGGCCAGCGGCAGCAGCAGCAGCGCGGCGGCGGCGGTGGCGCACAAGCTCGGCCTGTGCGACCGGGAGATTTCCGTCCATATGCCCGGCGGGAAAATCGAGATTGAGATCGGCGACAATTTTTCAATCCGCATGACGGGAGGCGTGACGAAAGTTGCGGATGGAGTGATGAACAAGGAAATGTTCGGCTGAACTTTGCCCGGCAAATTAAATTGCCCAAGCGCTTTTTCAAACGTTTTTCACGGAACAGTTGCCACTTGAAATCCAGATGCTAGAATTGGCTTATGACAATTGAACTGCCAGACGTGAACATCGGTTCGCAGCCGCTGACGGGCGAGCAGGTGAGGATTGAACTGGCCTGCGGGCTTTATGCGGCTTGGAAGGTTTCAATGTCGCAAGCCGTGAAAATTGCCGGCATACCGAGGATTTTTTTTTACGAGGAGCTTGGCGCGCGGAAAATTCCGCTTCAATACACCGCTGAAGATTTGAGGCATGACTTTGAAATGGCGGAGAAACTTTCCCGCAAGACCCTCGCCGCATGATTGTCGTCAGCGACACTTCATCGGTCAGCGCCCTTTTGCGGATTGGCCATGCTGATTTGCTGCAGCGGCTTTACGGCGAAGTTTTGATTCCCGAAGCCGTGCGCGATGAATTGCTCGTTTTTTTCACGACAGTCCCCGAATTTTTTCATTGCCGCCGGGTGTCGGACGCCGGCGAGGTCAGCCGGTTGTGCTGTGAATTGGATTTGGGCGAGGCTGAAGCGATTGCACTGGCGCGCGAAACGCGCGCGGATGTATTGTTGGTTGACGAGCTCGATGGCAGGCGCATCGCCAAACGTGAAGGCATTCCAATCATTGGTTTGATGGGCGTGCTGGCGACTGCAAAAATTAAAGGGCTTGTCGTTTCAATCCGTCCCTTGATTGAGAAACTGGAAAACGAGGCGGACTTTCGGTTTTCCGCTGAACTGAAACAAGACACATTGCGACTGGCAAACGAACTTTGAAAAATTCTTCCAACGACATCGCCGCCCTGCCGCCCGGCGTCAAGCTCACTACGCTGGACAACGGCCTCGTCATCATCGTGCGCGAAGACCACAGCGCGCCGGTCGTCTCCGCGCAGGCGTGGTGCGCGGCGGGCAGCATCCACGAGGGCCGCTGGCTCGGCGCGGGACTTTCGCACGTTCTCGAACATATGCTTTTCAAGGGCACGGCTACGCGCCCCGGCAGCCGGATTGACCAGGAAGTGCAGGAGGCCGGCGGTTACATGAACGCCTACACGAGCTTCGACCGCACGGTCTATCACATTGACGTGCCGAACACCGGCGCGCGCACGGCGATAGATATTTTGTGCGACATCATGCAGCACGCAACGTTGCCGCCGGACGAACTCGCCAGGGAAATGGATGTCATCCGGCGCGAAATGGACATGGGCCAGGATGATCCGGGCCGACGCGCGAGCCGACGGTTGTTTGAAACGGCTTACATGAAGAGTCCGTATCGCTTCACCATCATCGGCTATCCCGACATCTTCAACGAACTGAAACCGGAAAACATCCGTGATTACTATCACGAAAAATACACGCCGAACAATGTCTTCTACGTCGTTGCCGGCGACGTGAAGAACGACGATGTTGTCGCGCAAATCAAAACCGCCTACGAGAAAACGAAGGCGAAGGCGATGCCGTCGGATTTTCTGGCCGCCGAGCCGCAACAAACCGCGCCGCGCGAAATCATCGAGGAAGCGCCCATCGAACTTGGCCATTTCCATTTCGCGTGGCACATTCCAGAACTGCGTCATCCCGACGTTCCGGTTCTCGATGTGCTCGCCGTGCTGCTCGGCAGCGGACGCAGCTCACGTCTGTATCAGCAGGTCCGCGAACGTCAGGGCGTTGTGCATCATGTGGACGTGTGGACTTACAATCCCGGCAGCACCGGTCTGTTCGGCATGAGCGCCGTCGTGGACGCGGACAAATTTCCCGCCGCGCGCGACGCGATGCTCACGGAGATTGAAAAAATAAAATCCATGTCAGTTTCATCGGATGAAATCCAGAAAGCCGCAAAGCAATTTATTTCCGCCACTTTGTCCGCGCGCAAGACGATGGAGGGCCAGGCGCAAAATCTCGGCGGCAACTGGCTCGCCGCGAACGATCTTAATTTTTCCGAACGCTACCTCGCCGCCGTCAAAAACGTTTCGCACGCCGACGTTCAGCGCGTCGCGCGCCATTATCTCACGGCGGAAAACCGCACGCTTTACGCGCTGCTGCCAACCGGCACTTCGCCTAAAATTTTCGCAGCGGTTGAAGCGAACACCGACCATCCGGTTCAAAAATTCACGATGTTCAATGGCCTGCGGTTGCTAGTGAAGGAAGACCATCGCCTGCCGTTCGTGGAATTTCGCGCGGCGTTCAAGGGCGGTGTTCTCGCCGAAACTCCGGCGAACAACGGCATCACGCTGCTGCTCGGAAAAATGCTGTTGCAGGGAACGCAAAAGCGCTCGGCCGAAAAAATCGCCACGGAAATCGAATCCGTCGGCGGCCACATTGACAGCTACGGAGGCAACAACAGTTTCGGCGTGAACGCGGAAGTCTTGAGCGGCGATTTTGCGACCGGCCTTGATTTGCTCGCGGATGTTCTGCTGAATCCAATTTTTCCAGGCGCGCCGCTTGAACGCGAACGCGAAATCCAAACCGCCGGCATTTACGCGCGCAAGGACGACTTGCTCAAAAGCGCAAGCGTCGCCATGCGCCGTGCGCTGTTCGGCGAAACCGGCTACGGCCTTGATTCGCTCGGCACGGAAGAATCCGTCGGGAAAATTTCCGCCGCCGATTTGAAATCGTTTCATGGGACGTTCGCAGCGCCGAATAATTGTGTTCTCGCCATTTATGGCGACGTGAAAGCAAACGAAGTCAAAGCGGCAGTCGAAAAGGCGTTTGCGAATTGGGCGACCAATAAGAATTCAGAATTCAGAATTCAGAATTCGGAATTAAAGGAGGCGAAGCGAGTTGAGGAAACTCGCGACAAAAAACAGGCCGTGCTCATCGTCGGTTTTCGCGGAACGACTTTGTTTGACGCCGACCGCTACGCGCTAGAATTGATCCAGGAATCTTGCAGCGATCTGGGCTCGCGGCTGTTTCTGCGCGTGCGCGAGAAATTGGGCCTGGCCTATTACGTCGGCGCGCAAAATTTCATGGGGCTTGCGCCGGGTTATTTCGCCTTTTACACCGGCACAGAACCGTCAAAAGCCGCGCAAGTGGAAGCTGAATTGTTGAAAGAAGCCGGGTTGCTTCGCAACGAAGGTTTGAGCGAAGTAGAATTGAAGCGAGCGAAGGCAAAAGTCATCGGGCAGAGAAAAATTGCGCGGCAGGAACTCGGCGGCCTCGCGATGGCACAGGCTCTGGACGAACTTTACGGACTCGGCTTCGCCTACGGCGACACGGAAGACGCAAGGTATGAAGCCGTCACGCTGGAACAAGTCAAAGCCGCTGCGAATAAATTTCTCAAGCCCGATGCGTTTGTGGTTTCCATCGTGAAGCCGGAAAAATAATTTTAACCAGAGATAAACACAGATGGACACAGGTAAAAAATTTCCGGCATCCGTGTTTATCCGCGTCCATCCGTGGTTGATTGCGACTTTTATTTTTATTTGTTTCGCCTTTCACGCGCATTGTGCCAACGCGGATTACAAGCAAGTTTTGATTTTCACCACGGGCGATTCCGTTCGCGTTCGTTTGCCGCTGACGGATGTGGCGGGAAAAGTTCGCATGAAAGAAAAATCTTCCGATGGCTTCGGCCTGCCGATTGCGCCGTCCAAATCAATCCTCGACGGAAAACATTATCTCGAATGGCAAATCGGCTACGACATCCCGAACACGAACAGTCCGACCGTCGTTCCTGAAATCAAATTTATCCGTAATGGCGAGACGAAATACGGCCACGAGCTTTCAAAAATAATTTTTGAAGCCGTGCGGCTCGGGATTCTTTCGACCAACGATCTTGTCCGCGAAATTGAAGCGTTGAAAAAAATCCAGCCGGGAGAATTTGAAGAAAGCCACGCCGTGGAAGTCGAAGTTTCAACCAATTCAGACGCGGACGGATTTCAAAGCGCCGTCCAGCGTTTGCCACAGTTCACCAAAACCACGCCGCACGGCTGGGTGCAAATCCAGCTCAAGCAAAAGCAGCGCGCCGTCGGCTATCAGGCGATGGTTTATGTCTGCCTGCCGATGGCTGAAGTGCTGGCGATGGACGGCTCGCCGCGCCAACACGGCCCCGCCAGATCCAAGGAGACGGTTTATTACGACTTCACCCGCGAGAACTCCGGCTTGCTGCTCGACATCGTCCACGCCTTCGGCATCGCCTCGCAACAGCACAACGAGGACATCCGCCGGATTCTTGGGAAAATTTTGGAAACGGCTGGCAATTGAAAGGGCGCAGGCATTTCCAAATCTCCCTGCCAACGAACATAAAACTTTATTCCAAAAAAATTGCTGCTTGCCAAGCACGCCATTTCTTCGCTCAATTTTCCCCGCCAATGAAAAATTTATCTGACAAGCCGCTGGTCGGCATCCTGATGGGCAGCGATTCGGACTGGCCGGTGATGAAAACCGCCGCCGATGCGCTCGCGGAATTCGGCATCGCCAGCGAGGCAAAAGTCATCTCCGCGCATCGCGATCCGCACGGGCTGGAAACTTATGCGAGCGCCGCCGGCAAGCGCGGACTGCGTGTCATCATTGCCGGCGCGGGCGGCGCGGCGCATTTGCCGGGCGTCACGGCGGCGTTCACGACGCTGCCGGTCATCGGCGTGCCGGTTGAAAGCAAATCGCTCAAAGGCCTCGACTCGCTGCTGTCCATCGTGCAAATGCCGCCGGGCGTGCCGGTGGCGACGGTCGGAATCGGCGCGGGACGCAATGCCGGATTGCTCGCGGTGCAAATCCTCGCGGTGGCGGATGAAAAACTTCAGGAGGCGCTGGGAAAATTCAAAGTGAAACTCGCCGAGGAATCGCGCGCCAAGAACAAAACGCTCGCACAATAATTTTTCATGCAACGGCTCATCGCAGGCGTTCACAAGTTCCGGCGGGACGAGTTTGGCAATTACCGCAGACTTTTTCGTAAATTGTCGGAAGACGGTCAAAACCCGCACACGCTGTTCATCACCTGCTCGGATTCGCGTGTGCTGGCAGAACTCATCACCCAGAGCAAACCCGGCGATTTGTTCGTCGTCAAAAACATCGGCAACATCGTCCCGCCTGCGAACGCGACGGGCAGCACCAATTCCACCGCCGCCGCGATTGAATTCGCCGTCGGGACGTTGCGCGTGAGCGACATCGTCATCTGCGGCCATTCGCAATGCGGCGCGATGTCGGCGCTGCTCGGCGAAAATCCGGCGGGCGAATCCATGCCGCATTTGCGCGAATGGTTGAGCCTCGCCGCGCCCGTGCTGGAAATGATGCGTTCGCAATACATCCATCTCACAAAAATGGGTGAACGCATGGACGCCGCCGCTGCCGAGAACGTCCTCTTCGCGCTTGAAAATCTGCATGGTTATCCGTGCGTGCAGGACCGGTTGATGGACGGCACGCTGCGGTTGCACGGCTGGTTTTTCAAGATCGCCACGGCGGAATTGTTCGCCTATGACCCGGAGACCCTGCAATTTCAACCGCTGGTGCGGGAAAAGTAAATTGCAACGCGGTAAATTTCAGCTTGAGAAGCCGCCGGACGCGGGTTTGAAAATTATTTACGGAAGTCGGCAGCGAACGCGCCCACTCGCGCACGGGCGGCGGCGTGTTCGGCTGTTGAGTTCGCGAAAAACGGTGGGCGGAATCACCACTTGGCGGAAAAGGCGCGGCAAAATTGTTTCCGCGCCGCCGCCGCCTCTGTTTTAATTCAATCAGTTTTGGAAAAAATATGTAATAAAGAAAAAATTGCGGCTTCGGATGCTGTCACAACGAATATTACCAACAAGCGAAGTCGTGTAACAAATTAAAACCATGAAAACAGGTTATCGAAATGGGTTAGTAGTTGCGCTGGCCGTTCTGAATTTCGGATTTTTTGCTGTGACTGCAAACGCACAAGCTCCGGCATCAATTTCGGGAAACGCATTTGGTGTTCAAGTTACGCTTGGATCGTCTCCTTTTGCCAGTAACGGTTATTATCTTTGGGTCTTTCCTAGTTGAGGGGGTGAGAACGGGTGGGTTTCAAGAGCAACGCATAGAGATTATCACGGCGGTGATTCCAGCGCCACTCGGATTCTTTGAGGTGCAGTGGGAACTTGCCGGCACGGACGCCGCGCTGTTTGGCCAGCCGCGTCTTGGCAAAGCTCCAGAAGGATTCGATGCCGTTTATGTGCCGATTGCCGCGCGCAAATTCATTTTCATGGTGATGCACCCGATGATGTTTGAACCCGTCCCACACCAGTCCGTCATAAGCCTTCCAGCCGTCGGTGTGGATGGTCGTCGCGCCTCTGACCTGGCTGTGAACCCCCCTTAAAAGCTCGGTTTTTGAGCAGTCGGGCACGATCTGGACGAACATCTTGCCCGCCCGTTTGAGCAGGCCGATGACGGGAACTTTCCGGCCCGCGCCGCGCCCGCGCTTGCCGCGCACCCGGCGCGGCCCGAAATAACTCTCGTCAATCTCGACGATGCCGCCGACAAACGGCCTGGCTTCGGCGTGGGCCAAAGCCACCACCCGTTGCCGCAACAGACCATAAAGTCGGTGGGTGGTGTTCTTATTGACACCGCATATTTTGGCGGCGGTCAAGGCCGGCAAATCGTGAGCAAAACAGCGCAACACCGCCCGAAAATCCCGTTCTAAAACGTGCGCACGGCGCAGTTACTTGTTTCGCATTGTCATTCCTAGTGTTTCAGCAGGTTCTCACCCCCTCAACTAGGAAAGACCCTTAAAATTATTGATTCCTGCACAATAAAGTGAACGTATTTTGGGGTATGCTGTCTGATCTTGCATGGGATTTCCCAAAGGACAAAAACGCGATTTTAACGCGCT
>Ga0208357_1002047_pt1 | contig 13912 bp, 6 predicted proteins | sample NGESurdeep092012_6_FD_184487 | JGI IMG/M metagenome (GOLD analysis project Ga0208357, IMG submission 184487) | Arctic peat soil microbial communities from Barrow, Alaska - NGEE Surface sample F52-2 deep-092012 (SPAdes) | ecosystem: Environmental > Terrestrial > Soil > Wetlands > Peat ... | reverse complement strand
AGGAATTTTACGACGAAGGACGGCTTGGGAGCGGACATCGTTACGACTATGGCGCGGGATGGCGCAGGCGATTTGTGGGTGGCGACGAAGGGCGGAGGGCTGAGCCTCTTTGAGGATAATCATTTCGTTGCGGTGCCTGCGTTTGCGCACCAGGTTGGACGCGAGGGAAGCATCGAGGGGATGAGCGCGGACGGGCTGGGGTCGATGTGGTTTCGGATGGACCGGGGGATACGGCGGATCGCGCTGACGACGCTGCATGGGTGCGTGACGAACGGGCGATGCTCGGCGCAGGATGGCGCGAATGGTGTGGGTTCGCTGTATGGATTGGCGGATGGACTTCCGAATGATGAGGTGGTGGCGGGAGGGTCGTCGATGGAGTGGCTGGCGAGCGATGGGGAGCTCTGGTTTCCGACGCGTGGCGGCGTTGCGATTGCGAATACGAAGCATCTCGGGTTGAACAGGATTGCTCCTCCGGTGGTGCTGGAACAGTTTCTCGTGGATGATGCGGCGGAGGATCTGAGCAAGGCTCCGCTGAAGATTCCGTTTGGACACGCGCGCTTCACGATGGAGTATGCGGGACTGAGCTTCATGGCGCCGTCGGAGGTGCGGTACAGGTTTCGGCTGGAAGGGTTCGATAAGGACTGGACGGATGCGGGGGGGCGGCGCAATGCGACGTATACGAATCTTCCTCCGGGCACGTATCGGTTTGACGTACAGGCGATGAATGAGGATGGCGTGTGGAATCGCTCGGGCGCCGAGCTTCGGTTCCAGATTGTGCCGCCGTTCTATCGACGCTGGTGGTTTATTGCGCTCGCGGTGCTGGCGTTGTGCGGGGTGTTGGTGGGACTGTATTTGTTGCGGCTGCGGCGGCTGCGAGGGAAGTTTGATGCGGTGCTGGCGGAACGGAATCGCATGGCGCGGGAGATTCACGACACGCTGACGCAGGACTTTGTGGCGACGTCATTGCAGCTTGACCTGATCACACAGCAACTGGACCGGGGCAAGGTGGAGATGGCGATGGAGCAGGTGAAACGCACGCGTCAGCTGGTGACCGAAGGGCTGGATGAGGCTCGGAGGAGCATCTGGGAACTGCGTGCGAATAACTCGCAGGACAGCCTGCCGACGCGGTTGACGAGGATTGTGGAGCAGGAGATGTATGCGGTGCTGAACCCACGACTGCATCTGGGCGGGGCGTATCGTGAACTAGAGGCAAGAGTGGAACGAGAGCTGCTGCGGATTGTGCAGGAGGCTCTGTCGAATGTGCTGCACCATGCGAAGGCGACGGAGGTGTCTGTAGATCTGCACTACTCGAGTGATACGCTGATGCTCACGATCGAAGACAACGGTGTTGGATTTTCAGTGGACGAAGGGTTTCATAAAGCGGGACACTATGGACTGGTGGGCATGAAGGAACGAGCTTCGCTGATCGACGGTGCGCTCGAAATTGTGAGTGAACCGGGACGTGGAACAAAGATCACGCTGCGGACGCCCATCACGCTGCAGTCCAAGCCAGAAGCTGGCAAGAGGTAAGACATGGCAGATCGAATTCGCATCATGCTGGTGGAGGACCACCAGGTAGTTCGGCAAGGGCTGGTTGCATTGCTGTCGTCGATGGATGATCTCGAAGTCGTGGGATCGGTGGGCGATGGGTTGGAAGCGGTCGAGACGTTTCGCACGCTGCAGCCCGATGTGACGCTGATGGATCTTCAGCTTCCGAAGCTGGGAGGCGTGGAGACGATTCGTCGTATTCGCGGCGAGTTTCCGCAGGCACGGTTTATTGTGCTGACGACCTTCGATGGAGATGAGGATATTTATCGCGCGCTGCAGGCAGGTGCTCGAGCGTACCTGTTGAAGGGCATGCCGCTGGAAGAGTTGCTCACGACGATCCATGCGGTGCATAGCGGGAAGCTGCATATTCCGTCGTCTGTTGCGGAGAAACTGGCCGAGCGTTTGAGTGGGCAGGAGTTGACGGCGCGGGAGTTGAGCGTGCTGGAGAGGATCGTTGCCGGAAGGGCGAATAAGGAGATCTCGGCGGATCTTTTTATTTCGGAAGCAACGGTGAAGACGCACATTAATAGCCTGCTGGGAAAGCTGGGCGTGGCGGATCGAACCCATGCAGCAACGGTCGCAATCCAGCGCGGACTGGTGAGTCACCGGTGATGACGATGCGGATGCGAGGGTTGTGTTTGGCGATGGCGTGCCTGCTGCCGATGGCGGGAACGGTGAGCGCGCAGAAGAGTGGGCAAGGCCGGCACGAGTGGCGCGCTGCGACTCCGGCTGAATTGGCGGCAGTGCTTCCGGCGCGGGCTCCGGTGGAGAAAGAGCGCATCGAAACCGAGATGCGTACAGCGACCGGGGTGATCGACAGCCGTGGGAAGGTCGTGGCTGCGGTGGTGCTGATCACCGCTGGATATGCGGCGAATGGTAAGTACTCTCATTATCTGCTGGTGCAGAGCCCGGTGCGGATTGGAGCCAACATTCTGCTTCCGGCGGGGAACTACGCGATTGGGTGGACCAGAGCACCGGACGGATTGGCAGTGCATATTTACGAGGCGGAGACAGGGGTTGAGCGCGGCACCATCATCGCGCATCCGCTCACGCAAGCGCTGCCGATCGTTTCGGTAAAGATCTGGCCGCCAGCGGAACACGGCATTATTCAGATTGGGCGGTTTGCGCTGCCTTACACGCTGGACTAGTAAGAGGCGCTGTGATGAGCGGGGCATCACCTCCTCAGACAGTGGGCTTGGGATTGTAAGACAATCGTTTGACTAGAGTGTAAATGCAGTGTGATACTTCGGAGCTATGTTCGATATGACGAAGTGGCTCGCTGTGTCTACTCGTGGAATGTTGTTCAAGCTCGGTGCGAAAACGCGTTGCGCTTACGGTTCGGGTGGGCTGGTCCTGATCTTCGCGACTCTCGTGCTTACCGGATGCGGTGGGAGCAATTCTTCTGGCACGAGCACGCCGCCGCCACCGACATTGCCGACTGCTGCGACACCCACGTTCTCTCCAGCGCCCGGCACATTTGCTGCAGGGCAGTCGGTCACTCTTGCGGATGCCACGAATGGAGCAACGATCTACTACACCACGGACGGCACGACGCCGACCACTTCGTCGAGTACCTATACATCTGCGATTCCGTTTGCAGTCGATATGACGATTGAGGCTCTTGGGATGGCTAGTGGATACACGGCAAGCACGGTTGCGCAGGGAGTGTTCAGAGTGGCGGGACCCTCTGTCAGTGTGGTGTTGAGTACCCATGATGAAACGCAATTAATGGCTGCGCAGGCGGCTACGCTCTTTACCGATACTACGGCCGGGACGAACAATATTCTTGTCGATGAGGGGCAGGCGTATCAGACGATTGAAGGATTTGGTGCGGCATTCACGGACTCGGCAGCGTACCTGCTGGGGCAAGTCGTTCCCTCGGCAAATCAGGCCGGTGTGCTGAATGATTTATTTACGCGCAACGGAAATGGAATCGGGCTTAGCTTCATGCGTGTCCCGATTGGCGCAACGGATATCGCGCGGTCGGTGTACTCCTTCGACGATATGGTCGCGGGTACAGATCCAACACTTGCAAACTTCTCGATCGCGCATGATCAGGTCTATATTTTGCCGCTGATCGTGCAGGCGAAGACACTTAATCCGCAGATGAAGTTGCTGGCTAGTCCGTGGAGCGCGCCGGGATGGATGAAGTCCACGGCATCGATGAACTCGGGCACGCTTCTTCCTGCGGACTACGGTGTCTTTGCGGACTACCTGGTGAAGTATCTCCAAGCCTATAAAGCTGGTGGAGTCACGTACGACTATCTGACGATTGAGAATGAGCCGCTGAATCAAACCACCGCCTATCCGAGCATGTATATGGATGCGCCAACGGAGCTCACAGAGTTGCGTGACCGTGTGTTGCCCAAGCTGGGAGCGGCCAATCTGACTACACGATTGTTGGTCTACGACCATAACTGGGATACACCTTCCTATCCTGAGACGGTGCTGACCGATCCAACGATCCTGGCATCACCGTTGGTGGCTGGAACCGCGTGGCACGGTTACGGGGGACCGGTTGGATCGCAGCAGACGGTGCAGAATGCGTTTCCGCTGATGGGAACATGGGAGACGGAGCACTCGGGCGGAACTTGGCAGGCGGATCAGTTCACAGCAGATTTTTTAGAGATCACGCAAGTGATGAGAAATGCTGGAAAATCATTTGTGAAGTGGAGTCTTGCTCTCGATCAAACGCATGGGCCTAATCTCACGGAGAATGCGGGCCTGGGAGGGTGTTCTACCTGTACTCCTCTTGTGACTGTAAATAATACGACGGGAGCGGTCACCAAGGATGTCGAATATTACACGCTGGGTCACTACAGTAAGTATGCGTTGCCGGGTGCGACCCGAATTTATTCTAGTAACAATTCTTTTATTGAGAGTGTGACATTCAAGAACCCTGATGGCTCCAAGGCGCTCGTAGCCTTTAATAGCTCGAATGCTAGCCAGACCTTTCAGGTGCAGTGGGGTGCGGAGTCCTTTTCTTATAGCTTGCCGTCGCTCGCTGCAGCAACCTTTACGTGGAATGGGACGCAGACAGGAGTGCCGAGCACGCCAGCAACGTGGCAGATACAGGGCTCGAGCTACTCTGGAGAATCTGGGCTGGAGACAGAGACCACGGGAGATAGCAGCGGTGGTTACGATCTGGGCTACGTGAGTCCGGATGCTTATGCGATATATAAGAACGTCAACTTCGCGGCGTCGATACGCAACGTGAGCGTCCGCACGGCGAGCGGCGGGAGTGGCGGCACACTTGAATTTCATTTAGATAGCTTGAGTGGACCGCTGGTGGCGACGGCGACGTTGCCTGTAACGGGAGGATGGCAGACGTGGGAGACGGTGAGCGCGCCCGTCGCAGGAGCATCGGGCGTGCATGATCTGTATATCGTCTTCAGAGGATCGAGCGCAGGGATCGCCAATGTGAATTGGTTTCAATTCAACTAGGGCATCTATGATGTAGGTGCTGATTGTCGTTGCCGTCTACCGGAGGGAGGTCTGTGCGCGCTATGCCACGTGAGGTCACAAGCATGCAGGCCGCGGGAGAAGAGAGGGTGGGAGTAAATAGGGCGATGGTTCGTTGGGTGGCAGGGCTATTTGTGCTGCAGGCTTTTGGATTGGGGTTGTCACTGTTTGGGCAACGGCCTCTAACGAGAACAAAAGCGGCAGAGACCTCTGAGCGCCAGACCGCCGAAAGAGCAGGGAAATCGAATCGGCAGATCATCGGATTTCGAAACGACCTTCAAACTTCCTGGATCACGTTTGTTGAGAGAAACAGCGTGACGCCGCAGCGGTATTCGATCGAAACAATGACGGGTGGGGTCGCTCTGTTCGACTACAACAATGATGGCCTGTTGGATATTTTCTTTACCAATGGAGCGGCGATCCCGACGCTGGACAAGCGAGATCCTAGCTATTGGAATCGGCTCTACCGCAATAACGGTGATGGAACGTACACGGATGTAACTGCGGCTGCCGGGCTTTCGGGCATGGGGTATTCCATGGGAGTGGCTGCAGGGGACTATGACAATGATGGGTTCGTCGACTTATATGTCACTGGATTTGATAAGAACCAACTCTTTCACAACAACGGCGATGGAACATTTACCGATGTAACTGCAAAAGCACACGTGGATGGAGTTACTCCTGGGACAGGGAAAGCATGGTCAGTTACGGCTGGGTGGATCGATTACAACCATGATGGGAAGCTCGATCTATTTGTCGTGAATTACCTGAGTTATAAGCTGAAGAGCGCCTCACTATGCCATGTAAACAAGTTGCCGGCTTATTGCGCTCCTAATGATTTCATGGGAACTTCAAATATTCTGTATTTAAATAATGGGGATGGGACTTTTACTGATGTGTCCGTGCCGTCGCACATTGCTGATTATGTTGGGAAAGGAATGGGAGTGGCCTTCGCAGATTATGACGGAGACGGCTTTGACGACATCTTTGTTTCCAATGACACGTTTCCCAATTTTCTGCTGCATAACAATCGAGATGGAACCTTTACGGATGTAGGCGCTATTGCACAGGTGGCCTATACGGATAATGGGCGGACGGTGGCTGGAATGGGCGCGGATTTTCGCGATCTAAATAATGACGGGCGCCCGGACATCTTTCATACCGCCATGTTCGGAGATAGTTTTCCACTCTATACAAATTTGGGGGGCGGACAGTTCGAGGATGTCACGACGAAGTCGGGTCTGACGAATGAGACAAGTCGTTCGACTGGATGGGGGACCGGTATCTATGACTTCGACAATGATGGGAAAAAGGACATTTTCACCGCCGATGCGGCGATTCTCGATAATGCTATGGCGGTAGAACATCGGCCGTACGCTATGCCGGACAGGATTTTGCATAACCTCGGGAATCTGGTATTCGAAGATGTGAGCTCTGAGGCAGGAGCAAGTTTTGGGGTTGCTGCAGCTCACCGTGGAGCAGCATTCGGTGATCTTAATAACGACGGCAGAATTGATGCGGTCGTTACCATTCTGAATGGCCATCCAGAGGTGATGATAAATCAGACGGTGAATAAGAATCATTGGATCCTTATCAAACTGATAGGAGTTGCTGATAATCGGGATGGACTTGGAGCAAAGGTGAAGGTGATTACGCGGAGTGGCGCTCAATACAACGAGGCGACAACGGCGGTTGGTTATAACTCGTCGAGCGATAAGAGGGTTCATTTCGGTTTGGGAAGCGACACGATCATTGATCGACTGGAGTTATCATGGCCAACTGGCGTGAAACAGGTGCTGACCAACGTGAAAGTGGATCAGATTCTAACTGTCAAGGAAAGTATGCAGTAGGTAAGTTAATGCTTTGCACTGTTTTTAATTGAGGTGTGATATGGGTTCAGGGTCTAAGTGGTATCGGGTTGCGGTCGTTGGATTATGCAGCGTGGCGATGTGGGCACAGGGTGGTCCTGTCGACTGGGTGAACGTGCATATAGGTACTGGAAGCGGCGCTATTGGCTATGGTGGCAGCATGCCGTTTGTCGTGCCGCCGTTTGGTATGACGGACTGGACAGCGCAGACGCGGCAAAATAAACTCAGCATCGTATCTTATAAATATGACGACACAACTATCTCGGGATTCATGGGAACACACCAGCCGGCGATCTGGATGGGTGACTATGGCTATGTAACCTTGATGCCTGAGGTGGATGATCTTAAGACCAGCCCCGATGCGCGGAAGTTGCCGTTCAAACATGTCGATGAAATTGCGCGGCCGGATTATTATTCGGTGTCGATGGATGCGGGGAAGGCTCGAACGATCCGGACGGAGATGACGGCTACGGATCGCTGTGCGCTGATGCGGTTCACCTTTCCAGCGAATGCGTCGTCGATGATTGTGGTGGAGGCTTCAAGGCCCGGAGTGGCGGGGTTTGCGCGTGTCGATGCAGTTCGACATGAGATTAGTGGATATAACCCTGACCGGACGGATCGAGTGTTGGGTCCAATGCGGTTGAAGAACTTCAAAGGATATTTTGTAGTTCAGTTCAACAAGAGCTTTAGAAGCTCGGGCACGTATGGGCCGACGGAGAGCGAGCTGCGGCCAGCGACGGGTGCGTTTGTTCGTTTTGCTACGACGCAGGGCGAGGTGATTGAGGCGCGGGTGGGGACCTCATTTATCAGCATCGATCAGGCGCGGGCAAATCTTAAGGCAGAGATTCCGGACTGGGACTTTGAGCATGTAAGGCAGGAACTTGTTTCCCGATGGAATGCGAAGCTTGGTGAAGTGAGCGTGGAAGGAGCTACGGACGATCAACGAAAGATGCTGTACACGGGGCTCTATCACGCGCTCCTTTATCCACGGGAGTTCTCGGAGTATGGGCACTACTATAGTGCGTTCGATGACTCGATCCATACGGGCGAGTCCTATACGGCGTATTCGTTGTGGGACACGTTCCGTGCGGAGTTCAGCCTGCAAACGCTGCTGGCTCCAGAGAGAGTGGATGGGATGATTACGGCGTTGCTACAGAACTATCAGGAAGGTGGGTGGATGCCGAAGTGGCCCAATCCTTCTTATACGAACATTATGATTGGAACCCACGCGGACTCGCTCATTGCGGAGTCGATGAAGAAGGGATTCAAAGGCTTCAACTATAACGTTGCTTGGGATGCGGTTTATAAGGATGCGATGACTCCGCCGGATGGCGATACTACTCGGCGCTGGTACGATCGGGAGCCGCATACTCCTTATGAGGCGCGTGGAGGACTTACTTACTCCAAGGTGCTGGGTTATGTTCCGAACGATAAGACTGCGGAGTCTGCCTCACGAACGCTGGAAGATGCTTATGACGATTGGTGTGTTGCACAGATCGCCAGGAAGCTTGGCAAGATGGATGACTACAAGCTTTTTATGAAGCGATCGCTGAATTATGAGCATGTATTTAATCCGGCGACTGGATTTATGCAAGCCAGGAACTCGGATGGATCATGGGCGGGGATCAACGAGGGGTGGACGGAAGGGAATAAGTGGGTTTACACGTGGGCGGTGATGCATGATATTCCAGGGCTGATGAAATTAATGGGTGGGCGGGACATCTATAACGCAAAGCTGGATGAGCATTTTAGCGGCGGTCATAACATCCACAAGAATGAACCTAGTCACCATTATGGATATTTGTACGACTATAGCGGGGAGCCGTGGAAGACGCAGGCGAAGGTGAGAGAAATTGCCGGGGTAGAATATGCGAATCTTCCGGCGGGACTGGATGGCGATGATGATTGCGGGCAGATGTCGGCGTGGTACATTTTTACGGCGCTGGGGTTTTACCCGCTCAATCCGGCATCGGGAGAGTACCTGATCGGGAGTCCGCTGTTTACCAAGATGTCGCTGCGGCTAGCGAGCGGGAAGGAGTTTCGTGTCACTGCGCTGAACAACTCAGCGAAGAATGTTTATATTCAGAGCGCGACGCTGAATGGAAGGCCGCTCACTGTTCCAATGATTCGTTACAGCGATATTGTCGGTGGAGGGGCGCTGCGATTTGTGATGGGGCCAATGCCTTCCAGGTGGGCGGCCGATTGGAACCCCCCTACGTTGAGGGAAGAGATGGGACGCTCGGTGCAGTAATTCGAGGCCTCTCTGCAGAAGTTCGCCCAAGGCGCTTTTGCGGGGTGCTCAGGGTAAGGGAAAGATGTGAGCGCTCGACGGCGGAAGGTTCCTCTGAAGTGACTTTTGGTCGGGACGGTGAGCAATATTGATCGGCATATTGGCAGGGAAAGAAGTGAACTTGACAAGCGTCTGACAGTTCCTGCAGTATCAGTAGCGGTTTTCCATCAGCATAAAGACAAACGTTTGTCTAAACTTGCACATGGTTGAACTGGACGGAAGCGGTAAGAATTTCGGAGGCACTATGAAGTTGAATTGGTCAATATTCAGGGTGATTGCCATCGCGGTGATCGGGGTTCTGGGGCTGGGCAGCGCCTATGCACAGAGCACGAACTCGGGCGACATCCGCGGTACGGTTACGGACTCGACAGGAGCATTACTGCCGGGCGTGACGGTCACCGTGACGAACAACAATACGGGGGTGACGAAGACGCTTGTCACCAATGACGCGGGCTTGTACGACACGTCATCGATCGTGGTTGGCAATTACAAGCTGACGTTTGAGAAGACGGGCTTTGCGAAGTTTGAGCGGTCTTCGGTGACGTTGCAGGTTGGAACGTCGACGGTAAACGCGGCGCTGAAGGTTGGATCAACGACCCAGGAGGTCGTTGTGAATACCGACATTCCGCTACTGACGACGGAAACGGGCGAGCAATCGACGACGCTTGAAGCGAAGGCGATGGCAGCACTGCCGAATGTGGGGCAGACGTGGGAGAACTTTGCCATTCTGATTCCGGGTTCTTCCGGTACGACGGGCGGTTCGCAGGGTTCGACGAATCCTGGACAGGAGATTTCAGCGAACGGCAATCTGCCGTATAGCAACGTGCTGGCAGATGGTACGACGAGCACGCTGTCTCATAGCGCCAACGCAGATACCACCGTTTTTGAAGATGTAGCCGAAGTGCAGATTTCAACGTCTGCCTTCTCCGCGCAGTACGGCATTGGCGGCATCATTTTCAACCAGATCAGCAAGGGTGGAACCAGCCAGTTTCATGGCAGCGCCTATGAGTACATGAAGAACGATGACTTCAACGCGAAGAGTTATCTGTTCTATGGAAATCCAGCAACTATACCGCCATTGCGGTATAACAATTTCGGCGGCACGATTGGTGGACCGATCCTGAAGAAGAAGGCATTTTTCTTCTTCAACTACGATCAAACGATCCAGCATGGCAGCAGCTCTGGTACGAATAGCATCCCTACCGTACAGGTGATGGCGGGCGATTTCACAGGCCAACCGCTGATCTACGATCCGACCACGCAGACGATTGCGCATGATTCGGCGGGTAATCCTTATCCAGTGCGGCAGTCCTTTCTGAGTGAGTATGGGACCAACGCAGTACCGGTGGCGCTACAGGACAAGGTTGCACAGAACTTCCAGAAGTTCTATCCGACACCTTCCAGCCACATTTCTGGAGGACAGTTCCTTCCAGGAAACAACAACAATGGAATTATCCAGAATAACTTCTACGCACAAATTGCGAGCAACAACCCCTACAGGAAGTACTTTGGGCGGTTGGACTACGACATCACCGAGCACAACCGTTTCACCGCTTCTGTGACGACGCGCGACAACCCGGCGTTCTTTCCAAGCACCGTTGCGGCATGCCCGATTGGTTGCCAGAACGGTGATGTGGAGAGCTATAACTCACAGGTTTCCGACGTCTGGACCATTAACTCGAACATGATCAACGAAGCTCGGTTCGGGTATACGTACCAGGGCAACTTTTACACGGATGCGGCGCTGGGTAAGGGCTATGCGTCGGCTCTAGGTTGGCAAGCTGCCAAGGCGGATGACTTCCCGGCAATCCAGTTCATCACGAACTACCCCTACGCATGGATCGATCCCAGTGCAAACGCAGTCTACAAGGAACATGTTTTCGATCCTTCGGATGTAGTCACGATGATTCGCGGCAAGCATATTCTTCACTTCGGTGGTGAAGTGCAGTTCGCGCGCGACGATTCCACGGCATGGGGTAACACCAACGCGGGCACCTACCAGTTCTCCGGTCAGTACACGCAGAACTGGACGGTTAATCCGGGAACAGGGAAAGCATCGCCCAATGGAGCGTCGGGAGCAGACTATGCTGACTTCCTGTTAGGCGAGGCACAGAATTGGAACGCCTCTGTTTCTCCTGAGTACGGTGCCCGTTTGAAGAGCCCGCAGATGTTTGTGCAGGATGACTATAAGATCAGGCCAAACTTGACGATTAACCTCGGCGTACGCTACCAGATCCGTCATGGATGGAGTGAGATTCATGGCAATGAGGCGGTGTTCGATCCGATGGTGATGAATCCTGCGACAAATACGCTGGGTGCCTATTGGTATGGAAGCACGAAGGCGAACGAGCGCGGATCGCTGGAAGACACAACGTTCTCGACGGTTCTTCCTCGCTTTGGGTTTGCGTATCTACCGACAACTTCGATGACGATTCGCGGTGGTTTTGGGCTGTACGCCTATAACCTGAGCCTCGATACGTATGGCGGCGGTATGGGTGCGGCAGTGAGCAGTTCGGGAAGCATTGCTGACCAAACCAATGGCCTCAATCCGATCACGATCCTGGGTGGAACGGGCACAAACTTCCAGACCGGCAACCCACTCCCTTACTCGGCGGCTTCGACGAATCCGACCAGATTCAATGGCCAGAATGTTACGTACACTCAGTTCCACACACCCGATCCAAAGATCTACCAGTGGAACCTGTCGACGCAGAAGGAAATCGGAACCAACATGGAGTTTGAGATCGCCTATGTCGCAAGCCATGGCTTCAATCTGAACTTCCCAACGGATCTGAACCAGGTTCCGGTACAGGACCTGTCCTCGAACGATCAAGCCTTCCGTCCGTATGCCCAATATGGGGGTATTAGCGGGAGCACAAACAACGGAATCTCCAACTACAACTCGTTGCAGGTAACAGTGCAGCGGCGTCTATCTTCAGGTCTCGCGTTCAACTTCAACTACACCTGGTCACACTTCCTCGACGATGCAGATTCTTCGAGTTGGGGTAGCCGTGCAGGCCCACAGCCTTACCAGATTGCAAGCAATCCTGGTGTGAACTACAGCAACTCGAACTTCGATGTCCGCAGCGCCTTCAAGGGCAACGCGGTTTATCAGCTGCCGTTCGGCATGGGGAAGAGGTACCTCAACCATAACTACCTGCTCGATAAGCTTGTTGGCGGATATGAACTATCCACCACGGTGCAACTCACGAGCGGCAATCCGTTCACCGTCACTACAAGTGCGAATAGCTATGCGCATGCCGGATCTGTGTTCCCGAACTATTCGGGAATTGCGACCCGCCCAACCCATGGTCGTTCGATTCAGGAGTGGTACAACCCGGCGGCCTTTACTTTGCCGGCTAATGGAACGTTCGGCAATGTAAGACGGAACAGCCTCTACGGACCTGGAATCGAGCTGGTGAATTTGTCCGCCGGCAAGTATTTTGACATCTACAAGAATGTCAAATTGCAGATTCGTGGAGATGCCACCAATGCGTTCAACCATCCCAGCTTCGGCTTCCCGCAGACGAATCTGTCTACCGGCAGCCTGACGCCGGGACAGGCCTACCCTGAGAACCTGTTCGGTGGTAAGCAGATCAATGGGAACTTGCAGGGTGGTGGACGCGTCGTGCAGCTTGGCGCTCGTCTGCAGTTCTAATTCATTCACAGTAACCCGAAGGGACGACCTATGGTCGTCCCTTCGTTTTTAATGAGCGAGTGCGGAATGAGTATGATTCAGAGTGTTATGCGCTTAGCAAAGAACTTCGGCCTTACGGTGGCCCTTTGGATTACAACTGTTTCGTGTGTGGGGCAGACGGTCTCGTCGCAGCAGAGCGAGCTGGCTCGTCACGAGCGGCTGGCGCAACAGTATTTGAGCCAGCGCGAGCCCGCGAAGGCTATCCCGGAACTGCAGGCGGTGGTCGCGCTGGACCCGAAGAATATGGATGCGCAGGCAAATCTTGGCGTGCTATTTTTCTTCCGGGGAGAGTACGACAAGGCTCTCCCGGAGCTGCACGCGGCGATTACGATGAAGCCGGATCTTTGGAAGATTCGGTCGCTGCTGGGGATGGCGGAACGGCGAACGGGGGATGAGCAGCAGGGACGACGCGATTTGGAGGCTTCGTATCCGCATATTGACGAAGAGAAGCTGAAGATTGAAGTCGGTCTCGATCTGATTGAGAGCTACGCGGCGACGGATGATCTGAACAAGGCGTCGGATGTGATTGCAGAGCTGTTGAAGCTGAGGCCGACCGATCCGAGTCTGCTGTACACGTCATACCGTATTCATTCGAGCCTGATGGCGGAGGCACTGCTGAGCTTGTCGTTGGTGGCACCGGACTCGGCACAATTGCACCAGGCAATTGCCCATGAACTACAGCGGACGCAGGACCTCGCAGGGACCATCAGGAATCTGCGGGAGGCGCTGGCGCTGGATCCAAATCTTCCGGGAATTCATTTCGAACTGGCCGAAGCGCTGCATGCTTCTGACGATCAGAAGCTGCACGCGGAAGCGGAGGAGCAGTACAAGCTGGCAGTCGAGACAAACCCGAACGATCCCAAGGCTGCGAGTCGGATGGGAGATATTGAGGCGGAGAAGGGCGATCTGGACGCGGGAGAGGCGTACTACCAGCGGGCGCTGAAGCTTGAGCCAAATTACGCGGATGCGACGATCGGTCTGGCGAATGTGCTCTCTGAAAAGGGAGACCCGGCGGCGGCGGAACCTCTGCTGGAGAAGGTGATTACC
>Ga0208357_1002045_pt1 | contig 13917 bp, 18 predicted proteins | sample NGESurdeep092012_6_FD_184487 | JGI IMG/M metagenome (GOLD analysis project Ga0208357, IMG submission 184487) | Arctic peat soil microbial communities from Barrow, Alaska - NGEE Surface sample F52-2 deep-092012 (SPAdes) | ecosystem: Environmental > Terrestrial > Soil > Wetlands > Peat ... | reverse complement strand
GACATGATATCCCGAAGGTCCTGCTCATCATCAACCACAAGGATCAATGGCCGTTCTCTCATTGAAGGAATGCTTTTACTTTTTCGTTGAGTTCGTTAAGGTCATCCGTCTTCCTTAAATAGCCCGCTGCGCCGAAATCCTGCGAGAACTTGTGGTTCAGTGCCTGCATTTCTTTTTGTGGATCGCCCAAGCTCGTAAGGAACACCACTTTCAGATCTTTCGTTTCCGGATCATCGTGCAATTTCAAGGCCGCAGTGGCGCCGTCCATCACCGGCATGTTGACGTCCATGAGCACCAGATCCGGCTTGAGCGCCTTTGCCTTTTCAACACCGACCTGTCCATTCTCGGCGGTTTCTATGCGAAAACCGTCGGAGGCAAACTTAGCGCCAAAAATCTCCCGAAAGGCGGGTTCATCGTCAACGATCAAAATAAGTTTTTGTTCTGCCATTGATATTATGATACCATAGTGATTGAAAAATCGAATCCCCTTTTATGACCACCAATAAGCTCATTCTAGAGATACGCGCCGGGGCAGGCGGCGACGAAGCATCCATCTTCGCGGGCGACCTGGCACGCATGTACCAGCGCTACGCCGCAAAGCGCGGCTGGAGCTTTTCCATACTTGATTCCAGCGAGAACGATCAGGGGTATAAGAGCCTGACCGCGGAGGTGAAGGGCGAAGGATGTTACGACGCTTTGAAGCATGAATCCGGCGTCCATCGCGTGCAGCGCATCCCGAAGACGGAAAAGGCGGGGCGCGTGCACACGTCCACCGCGAGCGTGGCGATCCTGCCGATCGTGGAAGCGCGCGAGGTGAACATCTCGCCGAACGACCTCGAAGTGACGTTCTCGCGCGCGGGCGGCCCGGGCGGGCAGAACGTCAACAAAGTGGAGACCGCCGTAAGAATATTACACAAGCCAACTGGCATCGTCGTCGCCTCGCGCGAGGAACGCTCGCAATACGCGAACCGCGAGAAAGCGATGGATGTTCTGCGCGCCAAACTCTACGAGTTGGAACAGATCCGCGCCAGCGGTAACATCGCCGAATCCCGGCGCGACCAGATCGGCAACGCCGACCGCTCCGAAAAGATCCGCACATATAACTTCCCCGACGACCGCATCACCGATCACCGCATCGGCAAGAAGTGGCACAACATCGAAAAGATCCTCGAAGGCGAGTTCGACCCGATCGTGAAAGCGTTTGCAGAGCAAAAATAAAATGGCAGAAAAATATCCAAAGCTCGTTCGGGATAAGATCCCGGAGATCATAAAAGAAAAGGAAGGTGTTGAACCGACCTATCGCGTCCTTGGGAACGACACTGAGTTTCTTGTTGCCCTATTGAAAAAGATCACAGAAGAAGCCGCGGAAGTCCAGGAATCGGTTGAGAATAAGAATACCGAAGAAGAACTGGCGGATCTACAGGAATTGATCGATGCCACCGTCAAGCACCTTGGAAAAACGCGTGAGGATATAGAAAAAATACAGATCGAGAAGCGTGAGAAACGCGGTGGTTTTGAAAAACGGATCCTTATGGATGAACCTCGGAAACCGCAAAGTTGAGCATCGAGCCGCCTTTGTCCTCAAAAAGGAATCTGCCTTTTATTTTTTTACCGGCGAGAACAAGCGGGAGCCAATGCGGATCGTCGATCCACATCTCGTCGAACGGCAAAGCGTTCTTTTGGTACCACTTCGGACGCATCTCTTCGGATTCTGAAGGATTCCCTTCCCATTTGCGAACAAGGAAAACAGAACAGGTCTGTGCCCATTCATGATTATCGCTAAAGTCAAAGTCCAGCGTCCCGACCAGTTCAAGGTTTTCCGGAGAGACCACTACGCCGATTTCTTCTTTTGCCTCACGCACCGCGGCAGCGGCGACATCCTCCCCTTCTTGAACTTTTCCGCCGACGCCGTTCCATTTACCCATCCCGAAACCTCTCTTTTTCATCGCAAGCAAAACCTCCCCTTTATCATTTAAAAGAAAACAAAGAGTGACCTGCTTCATGTGCTCTAATTTCTCTCCTCGTCGCTATAGACCGTTTCGAAATCGATCCGCTGATACGAGAAAAGTTCGTGAGATTTGAAGAATCGTGCGATCTCCTCCTTTGGATCCTCTGCGGGATCGGAAGCGTGGATAAGGTTGCTCTGGATGCTCATGGCAAAATCGCCCCGAATAGTGCCTCCCGGCGCCTCACTCCCCCGAGTGGGACCGACGATCGTTCGTACGGTGCCGACCGCGCCGATGCCGGAGATGACCATGGCGACGAGCGGAGATGCGGACATGTATTTCTTCAATCCCTCAAAAAAGGGCTTATCGGAATATTTTCCGTAATGTTCCTTCATAAGAACCTCATCCATGTGGAGCATCTTCAGGCCGATGATCTTAAGGCCCTTTCGCTCAAAGCGATGGATGATCTCGCCCAATAAATTTCTCTGCAATGCGTCCGGCTTCAGCAACACCAGCGTCTGCTCTTCTTTTGGATGATTCATAATGATTTTTATTTTTTGTTAATTTTCTTCAATTCCAATCCTAACTCATCCAGCTGCTTTTTATCAACCTCCGAGGGCGACCCCATCATCAGGTCCTTGCCTTCGCCGGTCTTCGGAAACGGGATGACCTCGCGGATATTCGGCTCGCCCATAAGGATCATCACCGTGCGGTCGATGCCCGGCGCAAACCCCCCGTGCGGCGGTGCGCCATATTTGAACGCCTGGAGCATGTGCCCAAACTTCCGCTGCTGGGTTTCTTCATCGATATTCAGGAGTTCAAACACCTTTTGTTGCATATCGGTCTTATGGATACGGATACTGCCGGAACTCAGCTCATAGCCGTTCAGTACGAGGTCGTAGGAATTGGCCCGAATATTGAAAATGTCGTCGCCTTTCATGAATTTTTCCACATCTTCGTCTTTAATGGAGCAGAATGGATGATGCGCCGCCTGGATGTTTCCCTCCTTATCCTTTTCGAACATCGGGAAATCGATCACCCATGCGAACGCAAGCTCGCTCGGATCGTTCTTGTCCTTGCGGAGATCGGGCTTGTCGCTGCCGTATTTTTCCATCGATTCCTTGTACGTGATGCGCGGGAACGGTGTATGCGATATCTTCTTCTCGGGAAACAGCGTCCTCACCATCTCAATGAACATCGCTTCGGTGAACTTCAAAATATCTTCCTGGGTGACGAACGACATCTCGAAGTCCAGCTGAGTGAATTCCGGCTGGCGGTCGCCGCGCGTATCCTCGTCGCGCATGCAACGCGCGATCTGGAAGTAGCGCTCAAATCCCGCCACCATCGAGAGCTGTTTGAACTGCTGTGGCGATTGCGGAAGCGCGTAGAATTTTCCCGTTTCCAGGCGCGACGGGACGATGTACTCGCGCGAACCTTCCGGCGTACCCTTCATAAGCATAGGCGTCTCGATCTCCACGAAATGATTTTTATGCATATGATCGCGGAAGAACGAGATGATCTTGTCGCGCATGCGAATGTTTCGCTGAAGCCTGGGACGGCGGAGATCCAAATAGCGATACTTCAACCGAATATCCTCGTTGATATCGCGCCCATCCCCGCTCACGTCGAACGGCGGCGTTTCCGCTTCGTTCAAAACATTGATCGATAGAATTTCGAGTTCGATGTCGCCATTCTGTTTATCCGCCTGGATATTCTTTTCCGGACGCTGGTTGATCTTTCCCGTCACTTCCACCACCCACTCCGAGCGAAGTTTCGAACCTACCTCGTGCGCATCGTTGGCGGCAGGCAGGATAACTCCCTGCACGTATCCCGTCATGTCCCGAAAATCAAAAAAAATGAGCTTGCCCTGGTCCCGGCGGACGTCCACCCAACCCTTGATCGTCACTTCTTTGCCGATGTGATCGGCCAAGTTTCCTATATATGTTCGCTCATGCATATCGTTATGCTAATATTAATACAATGTTGACGTTTGAACAAATGTTCGCCCGGTTCGTGGTCGCGCTCCTGCTCGGCGCACTGCTGGGACTTGAGCGCGAGCTTGTGGGCAAGGAGGCGGCCGGGATCCGCACGACGATGCTCGTCACGAGCGGCGCGTCCATCTTTGCGATGATCGCGCTTACGCTCCCGTATATCACGGCCTCCACGCAGGGTGCATTGCCGGATGCAACAGCATTGAACAGCGCATTTGCCGTCATCGCGAACATCGTGGTCGGTATCGGATTCCTCGGCGCGGGACTTATCATCAAGCTGAACGATCATCCGCATGGCGTGACGACGGCAGCGCTCATCTGGATCGCGGCGGCGATCGGCGTGCTCGTCGGTATCGGACTCACCCAGTTCGCATTCGCGGCCGCGATCGTGCTCGCGATCCTGCTCTATATGCTCCGCAAGTTGAACGTATCGGAAAAGCTTGAGAAAAATACGCCGGGCGGAAAATAACGTTCCGACGCGGAACGCGGCGTTTGCAATATTTCCCCGCTGACCGTAGGATGATGGCAGTTACGGAAGTATTTGCTCGGCGGAAAGGACATCCCCTTGAAACTACTCGTGTGGTTCGTGCTTTTCATTGCGACAGGTCTCCCCTGTGCGCGCGTTTTTCCCCAATCCACACCCAAGCTTAAGCGTCCCCATATTCGCGGACAAAAACAGTGCGAAGCAAACTTGATCGCACTTATGGGAGCCACCGAGATCAAGAAAGGTGACCCGGTGAATGGCGCGACCTATGAAGCGATGGTCGCCGTAGCCGACCTCTTTGGTTATAACGATGCCATCCCCTCTCTTTATCTTATCCCTACCGCCAACGACGAAGTGGAAGGGTATCTGACGGAGAGCGTTGTCACGGACGGACGAGGAAAAATATTCATCTCGCAAGCTATGATCGCTGGGTTTGGTAATGATATACCGGCGCTCGAAGGATGGTTTGGAGATGAAATGTCCTACCTGGCAAAGGATAAAGAGGGGGAGGGCAAACGACCCTGTGAAACCTACGCCCTCACAAAGCGAGATGCGTACGAGGAAGAGGATGCTGATGCGGATGCAGCGGGACACCTCCACCGCGGCCCCGTCATCGCATTTCTTTCACGATTACTAGAACTCGTCGTGGCCGGTAAAGTTGATTCTCCCGATACACCAATGGGAATTACCGGACGTCTTCAGGCGGTCCAATCCCTTTCCGACAAGACGCAGTAGCCACGCGCCGGAAGTTCTCTTTCGAGAGTTCCCGGCGTTTTTTTATTTCTCTATCAGATATTCGTATCTCTTATAGAAATATTTCTTCGCCACTTCCACAAATAACAGGTATGCGACGACGACGACCAGGACGAGCAATACCGGATAGAATCCGAATCGCGCGAAACCGAACGCGGGGCCGAGGAATGAGTACGCGATGCCCCAGCCGACGGCGACTGCGCCGAACGTGGCGAGGACGAGCGCCCGGCTCGGTCCCCCATTCGACCAGAAATTGAATTTGCTCCGGATGATGTTCACGACGAGCGTCTGTGTGGCGATGGATTCAAGGAACCAACCGGTCTGGAACGCCGTGCCGTTCACGTGCAATACAAAGAGCAGGACGCCGAATGTGGCGAAATCGAAGACGGACGACAGCGGGCCAAAGATATACATGAACTTCTTCATAAACGCGATGTTGAACTTCTTCGGGCGTGCGAGGAAATCGGCATCCACCTTATCGAACGGGATCGAGAGCTGCGATGAGTCGTAGAGAAAATTATTAAGAAGGATCTGCGGCGCCGTCATCGGCAGGAATGGCAGGAACACCGACGCGATCGGCATGCTAAACATGTTGCCAAAATTTGACGAGAGCGCCATCATGAGATACTTGAATGTGTTGGCGAATGTCTTGCGGCCTTCCACGATGCCATCAATGATTTCGCCAAGCCCCTTTTTGAGGAGAATGATGTCTGCCGTTTCCTTGGCGATATCCACCGCATTGTTCACCGAAATGCCCACATCCGCCTCTTTAATAGAGAGCACATCGTTTACGCCGTCGCCCATATATGCCACGACGTGTCCGTTCTCGCGCAACAAGCGGATGATCATCTCCTTCTGCTCCGGATTGACGCGCGTGAAGACATTCGCCGTCTCCACTTTTTTCTTGAACTCTGACTCATGCATCGCCGCGATAGCATCGCCGTTGAACCATCCAATGATCGGCAGGCCGATCTCGTCCGCGATCTTCTTCGTCACCAAAAAATTGTCGCCGGTGATGATCTTGATCGCCACGTGGTACGCGGCCATCTTTGCAAGTGTATCCTTCGCGCTCTTTTTCGGCGGATCAAGGAACGCGAGAAATCCGACGAACGAGATATTTGCTTCGTCCTTCTTGCCATATGGGGTCTTGCGAAGAGGGACATTCTTTATGCCGAGCGCGAGCACACGGAACCCGTCGGCGGACAACGCTTCATATTCTTTTGTGATCTTCGCACGGAGCGCAGCGGTGTGTTTACTAATTTTTAATATCTCCTCCGGCGCGCCCTTGGCGATGAGCACCGTCTGCTTGCCGTTCTTCACGATCACAGACTCCAGCTTACGCTCCGCATCGAACGGCACCTCATCCACTTTTTGCCAGCCGCTTACATCTAGCTTTTTAAATTTCTCTATCGCTTCATCCAACACCCCGCGCACACCGGTCAGGTTTTTGCTGCTCAGATAGCCCCACAGATTCGTCGTATCACTCTCCTTGCCGGAGGCATCAACGCACTTGATGAGCGTGATACGATCCTCGGTAAGCGTGCCGGTCTTATCAGTACAGAGCACATCAACGCCGCCAAAATTATGAATGGCTGCCAGTTTTTTGACGATGACGCCGTTCTTCGACATCTCGATAGCGCCCTTCGCAAGGTTGCTCGTCACGATAAGCGGCAATAATTCGGGAGTGAGGCCGACCGCGATCGCGACGGCAAAGATGAAAATCTGCAACGGATCACGCCGGATCACGAAGATGTTCAAAAGAATGACGGCGAGGACGAGGAATAGCGTCGTGCGGAAAATGAACAAGCTGAAATCTTTCAGGTTCTTTTCGAACTCGGTCGGCACATCCGGACGCTTGAGTTTGTCCGCGATATTCCCCACCTTGGTATGCAGGCCCGTATTCACCGCCACTGCCATGCCAGTGCCGGACACGACGCTCGTGCCGAGAAACACGGTTCTCAAGCTCACTTTCGTGGAAGCCGATGCCGCGGTGACATCGGCTTCCTTCTCCACCGGCAACGACTCCCCCGTCAGCACATCCTCCTTTAAAAAGAGATTGTGTGCCTCGGTGACGATCGCGTCGGCGGGCACAAGATCCCCCGCCTCCAGAGAAAAAACATCGCCGGGTACCACCTCGCGCATATTCCGCTCCTTCAACTCACCGCCGCGCATCACCGCCGCGGTGATCGTCACTTTTTCCTGCAACGCTTCCGCGGCCCGCGCGGATTTATACGTGTTGAAAAAGTCGATGAACGCGCTGCCGAATACGATCGCAAGAATGATGATCGCCTCGATATGCGACCCCAGAATGCCGGACACGATCGCGGCGACGATCAAAAGGATCTGCAGCGGATTGCGGAACTTGGAAAAGAATATCAAGAAGGGCTGCAGCTTTTTCCGTCCGGCAAACTCATTGAGACCGTACAGCTTCAGGCGCGCGGCGGCCTCCTGCACTGAAAGTCCACTCGCGGAAGTGTGCAGCGCGGAAAAAACGTCCGCCGCCGGTTTCTTCGCAAGCGCGTCGAGCGATAGTTCGTCTGTCATTGCTATTAGTGTAACAGATTTGAGATAGGCGCCGATGCGCATATAATGAAGGTATGGATCGGGCAAAGGCGTTGGTAGAAAAATTATTCAGGGAATCGGATATTGAGATCAACGGCAGCCGGCCGTGGGATATCCGGGTGCACAACGAGGACCTCTACCGTGCCATCGTGCGCGGCGGGAGTTTGGCGTTCGGCGAGGCATATATGGCGGGCGACTGGGACAGCGACCAACTCGACGAGTTGATTGCCCATCTTTTCCGCTCCCGCGTCGTAGAAAAAGCCCGTGTGTCGTTCGGGAATGTCGCGGCGTATCTTTCGGCGCTTGGCAAACGGCGCGGGGCAAAAAGTCATGCGTTCGACATTGGCATGCATCACTACGACATCGGTAACGATCTTTTCGAACGAATGCTCGATAAGCGCATGGTCTATACGTGCGCGTATTGGGCGAAAGCAAAGACCCTCGACGAAGCGCAGGAGGCAAAACTCGACCTCGTTTGTCGCAAGATCGGCCTCAGGGCCGGACAGCACGTGCTCGACATCGGCTGCGGCTGGGGAAGTTTTGGAAAGTTCGCGGCGGAAAAATATGGAGCGCGGGTGACGGGGATCACCGTCTCCAAAGAACAGGTGGCGCTCGGCCGCGAGCTATGTAAAGGGCTGCCGGTCGAATTCCGCTTGCAGGACTATCGCGACGTCAAAGGCGAATTCGATCATATCATCTCGCTTGGCATGTTTGAGCACGTGGGGGCGAAACATTATAAAGAGTATATTGACGTCGTGCACGATCATTTGAAAGACTACGGGCTCTTTTTACTCCACACGATCGGCGCGAATGCCAATCAAGGCCCACCCGACGCGTGGATAGACAAATATATCTTCCCGAACGGCAATGTGCCCTCGGTCGCCCAGATTGCCAGTGCTGTTGAAGGGCGATTTGTAATGGAGGACTGGCATAACTTCGGAGCAGATTACGATAAGACGCTCATGGCATGGTTCAAAAACTTCGATACGCACTGGCCGGAGATCGCGCCAAAGTATGGCGAGGCATTCTACCGCATGTGGAAATATTATCTCCTCGCCTGCGCCGGTTCATTCCGAGCGCGCACTAACATCGAGCTGTGGCAGGTCGTGCTTTCGAAGAACGGCGTGGCGGGTGGATATCGGTCAGTGCGGTAGTTCGGCCTTCAAAAACGCGAGTGCCTTTCCCCACGCATCGAGCGCGGCCTCCCGATTATACGCGCGAGCATTTGTATCATTGAAGAACGCGTGACCGGCACCCGGGTAGACGACTGCTTCGAACGATTTCCCAGCCTTCTCCATATTCTCTTTGAACGCTGGTAATGACTGCATAAGATTCGCGTCCTGATCTCCGTAGAATGCCAGTATGGGGCACGCGATGTTCGGGATCTCCGCATCTGTCGGTGGATGGCCATAGAACGGCACCGCCGCCTTCACGCGTGGATCGTGCGCGGCAAGATGGAAACTATACGTGCCGCCAAAACAGAATCCGAGCACGCCGATGTTTCCATCCACATGAGAGTCGGCAAGAAGATAATCCACGCACGCTTTCAATGTGGCAAGCGCACCGCTCGCATATTCCGGCTGTGACATCGGCTCCATCGCGGCGCGGAGCTTCGGCTGTGTCTCGTTGCGCTTCTCCGGGTCAAACAAATCTTTTTGCAATTGCGGCGTGAGCATCGCGAGCAACCCCTCGGGCAAAAGCTCCGGCGAAAGCACGCTGTACCCTTCCGCGGCGAACCGGTCCGCGACCGACTTTATGTGATCATCCACTCCCCAAATCTCCTCTATGAGGATAAGCCCGGGGTGCTTCTTCCCATCGTCCGGATAGGAATAATACACGGGAACATTATTGATGGTAAGATCTTTTTTCATAAGTCTATGATAACCCCTCGCTTATTTCTTCTCTGACAACATCTTAAACACCTGCATGCCGAGAATGGCCCCGATGATCGGACCGAACAAATACGAAAGCGAGAAAGAATTGATGCCCAGCGCTACGGCAGGATTCAAAACACCATTCGATAAAAATGATGCGAATGAGATCCCCAGGAAGAGCGATGCTCCCACCACAAGCCCGCTCATAGCCGCAGGAACTTTTTCCGTGGCAACGGATGCGACGCCAAAAGAGAAGAAGAACGCGCCGAACAGCTCGCCGAAAAATACCGGCCAATTATTAAGAACGGTAAGCGATGGGGGCGTGGTGAAGGAAGCGCTGAGAAGAAGCGCGATGATCGCGCCGATAAATTGGAAAATGATATAGAAGATCGCGTCCTTCGTGCCGATCTTTTTGAGCGACCACAACCCAACGGTGATCGCGGGGTTGATGTGCGCACCCGAGATATGCCCAACGGCATAGACAACGAGGCCCAGCGCAAGGGCGGCCATAAGCGGCGTCGGGAGCGCAAGCTTCCCCGTCAGTGACAGCGCGACCGCGAACGTAAGTACGAACGTCCCGACCATTTCGGCGAGATATTTTTTCATATATTTATAATAGCATAATACCGCAACAGATTACCCGAGTTGAATTCGCGTTGTTTTGTGAGATGAAACTTCATTCGCTTTGAGAGACCGGCAAATAGCGACGTCCCCTTTCCGAGCGCAACAGGGCACGTCATAATTCTAAACTCATCCACGAGTCCCGCTTCCATAAGGGAAACGCAAAGTGTATTACTGCCAAAGATAGCGATATCTTTTCCGGCTTGGGCCTTGAGCTTCCGAACATCTTCTATAACGTCTGCGGAGATCACCGTGGTGTTTTCCCATTCCGGCTGGAATGCTGAATGCGAAACGACGACTTTCGGCAACGCGTTCATAAACTGCGCAGTCGCTGATTTTGACGTAGGCCAGAAGGAAGCCATAAGGTCGTACGTTCGCCGACCGAAAAGCAGAGTGCCGATCTCGCCGAGTTGATTGTTGGCAAAATCATTGAACTCGGCGTCGACATTATGCCACGAGATGTCGTGATCGGGGCCTTCAAAGTAACCGTCGACGCTGACAAGCATGAATAAAAATATTTTTCGCATAGTGAGAGTATAGCATCGCCTCAGATCAAAAGAAAAAAGCGCACCGTTGTACTGGTGCGCCCACGATACATCACTTGATGGCCGCCTTTTCGCGGTGCCGCTGACCGACCCATGTCAGCCATCCGCAAAAAATAAGTGCCCCGCCGATGAAATATAACGGCCACAGCTCACGCCCGGTCGCTATGAGGTAGTTCTTAGCGGAGAAAAGAATGACCGCCGCGGCCACCCAGCTTCCCATAAGAATCAGCAAAGGCAATTTGAGTCCCTTCCATTCTCGGTTTACCAGCCGTCCCAGCCAATTTCCTTTAGGATCAGACTCCGGTCCTTTCCCAGCACCGCTTTCACCCGCAGGAGTATTAACAGAGAAACCGCCACCGAATCCTTCTTCCCATCCTTCCATAAGCAAAACACTCCTCTCCCTTCGCCTACAATGTATATTCTCTATGGAAGGATGTCAATCAAAAACGCCCCATTACTGGGACGTTTCAGGCTGGCAAAAGAAAAGGGCGCACCGTGTTGCTGGTGCGCCTCGGCGGGATAACGCCACGGGTCATACTTGCATCTCCGCCTCGACGAATTGTGCCCACGAGAGCCATATGGCCATCAGGAGTGACTGGTCACTTGCATGATCAATGTTGTGGCTCGACCACTTCCCGCCCGCGGTTGTGAAAAGTCCTTCGGATGACATTTGGAGATGGAAGCAACGCCCGCCGTCCAGAAGATCTATCCCCTGAAGTCCCCATTGCCCAAAGGACAAATACCGACATCCCCGTGAAACAATCACGCCAGACATCGTGGCGAGTGACCGCGCACATTCTTGAAGTTTTCCCTCATCATATTTGATCCGCCTCGCGGTTTCGAGAAATGATGGGGAAACCCAGATTGAAAATTCGTGGCCGTGTGGCTCATTTCGCGAGAGCCATGCGGTTACCTTCCAAAGAAGCTGTTTTGATTGTATTGATAGCGACATGGCCGCCTCCCTCTAACGAGAAGTCTATAGGAAAGATGTCATCGCGGTCAAACGCAAATCCATCCGTAACGACAAAAAGAAAACAGGCAGCCTCGCGCGTGCGGGACTGCCTGCATATTACTTCGCCGGAAACTTTTACTCCCTTGTTGCAAAAACGTAGCGGTAGCTACCCTCGGTATCGTAGCCGAGTTTTTCCCAAATTGGGTCACCCTCCGGGTCCAACTGCCACGTTCGACTATCGGCGCTGTATACAAACGAGCCACGGCCGCCATCGCTATTCTCAACATCAATAAGACAACGACGGTCTTCGATGACGCGCACCGAGCCCATGCTTCTGTCGCCGTGTTGGTCAATGACACGCAGGTCCGTGCCAGGCGCACAAATCTGCAACATATAAGCAATCCCCCTTTCCGTCGAAATAATCGCACAAATATGCGTTGCTTGTCAATCAAAAATCCTCCATTGCTGGAGGATTTCAGGCTGGCAATCCGTAAGCCGGATTCAATAAATTAGAACTACCAGCTTTGGGATTCTGTTCCTGTTTTCGTTTATCCAAATCCAATGCTGGTGTCCCAGTAAGATATTGGAGATGGGTTGAAGCCGACTCTCATATTCCGCACCGTTGATACCTTTCTCGCCAGGGCGAAGAACCGTACCGAGAGTGAGAATCAGAGGTATCTCCGGCGAAGTGTCTCGCACGTGACGTCTCATATACGGATACATTTTCCGCAAATCCTCGTCTTTCGGCCGAGAAAGGGCAGGGACCTCAATTTTGATTTCCCCAGTTTCCTGAAAAAAATCAAGCGGACTATTCATATGATATCTTCCTTCTTTCTGATTCTATTATATACCATATAATGGATAAATGTCAATCCAATCAAAAATCCCCCATTGCTGGAGGATGTAAGGCTGGCAATCCGTAAGCCGGATTCTGTCGACCGCGTGGTTAAACGAGATGGACGGTCATTTATCTTATGCCCTTGATCGCTCGCGGGCTCATTGCGGCACTCTCTCTGCGATCCTTGCGAACCGCCGAGAGCACGGCCTTGCACCCAGTAAGGATTTTGCCGTTTCACTTCCGCTTTTTTGTCCCTATGGCGGAATTGGACCTTCTAGCTCGGGATCGGGTCCTCCACACCGTTTCCGACGTGGACGTCACTGCTCGCACCTCTATTCTTACGAACGGCGGCTGTTAGCCGCTACTGTTTTATCCATGTTTGCACATGGAGGGTGTCCGGACTTTCCTCCGCGCGGCTGCCCTAGGCCGTAAGGCCGGGGTGATAGTCGCACGGCGACCGTCTGGATGACCAGCTCGTAAATCATAGCATCTGAGATCAATATTGACAAGATGACCAATAAAAATTTACTATGTGGTCTGCACCGTGTGTGCGTGTTGGAGGAATTATAGATGAAGCTCAGGCTCTGTGAAAAAAAACCATCCCCCGCCATCACCGAGGACCAGCAAACCGCTATAACCAACCTCGGAGAGGATTTTAAGACCCTGCTCGGCGCCAGCAACTATCCTGATCTCGGCTCGCTTTCCGCGGCGATGAGGATAAATATGTGGTCGCTCCATAAGATCAGGAAAGGGATCCTGACCGGGCCATCGGTCACGGTGGGGACGATCCATCTCATTGCGGAAAAGCTCGGTGGGGAAGTCAAGATCACCGCGCCAAGCGAAGAATGGGACCACAAGACACCGCTTTGCGCACTGTGGAAAATGGGCGCTAAGATCCGGCTCATCGCGCGCTCTACATGATCTCGTTCGACCCCATCTACTGGTCGGCGCTCTCACCTGGCGCCGATTTTTTATTGACATGTCACGAGTATGCCGTATTATGAAAATCGGTATCTTGCAGATTATCATCTCACTTTCATTCGGGGAGGGACATAAATTGGCAAAAGCCGTTCTGACATTGGAGCCTTGTACACGGAATCACTCCGTAAGAAAACAACGACTTCCCAAACTGCCCAAGGATCAATTAGAACGTGGCAAAGCGATCCGTAAGGAACGTGTTGCGCGCGGCATCATCCAAATGGAGTTTGCACACCGTGTAGATGTGCGATTTTCCCGATATACCCAAATCGAGGGCGGCGCCATAGAGCCAAAGCTTCCGGAGCTCAAACGTATTGCCCATGAACTAGGCTTTAGAGTGTAGCAACACCCTGCAGCATCGATCTCGGCGGCC
>Ga0208357_1002044_pt1 | contig 13918 bp, 11 predicted proteins | sample NGESurdeep092012_6_FD_184487 | JGI IMG/M metagenome (GOLD analysis project Ga0208357, IMG submission 184487) | Arctic peat soil microbial communities from Barrow, Alaska - NGEE Surface sample F52-2 deep-092012 (SPAdes) | ecosystem: Environmental > Terrestrial > Soil > Wetlands > Peat ... | reverse complement strand
AAGGCCTATGGTGGCAAGCGGGCAATTCGCTGGTTTGAAATCTTCGCCGGCGAAAAGGCCTACAGGCAGTTCAGCAACTGGCTGCCTGATGACTCCGTGGCGGCTGCGCGCGACTTGCGCGTCTCAATCAAAGGGCCGCTGACCACACCTGTCGGCGGCGGCATTCGCTCGCTGAACGTGGCCCTGCGCCAGATTCTCGACCTTTATGCGTGCGTGCGGCCGGTGAAGTATTACCAGGGCGTGCCCAGCCCGGTGAAGCATCCCGAGAAGCTGGACATTGTGATCTTCCGCGAGAACACCGAGGATGTGTACGCGGGAGTCGAGTTCAAGCAAGGCTCGGAAGATGCGGCTCGGCTGATCTCCTTTCTCAACGACGATCTGCTCAAAGGCACCAAGAAGAAAGTTCGCACGGATTCGGGCGTGGGCATCAAGCCAATCTCAATTTTTGGCACCAAGAGGCTGGTGCGCTACGCCATTCGCCAGGCGCTCGAGACTGGCCGCAAGACAGTCACGCTCGTCCACAAGGGCAATATTCAAAAATTTACTGAGGGCGCGTTCCGCGAGTGGGGCTACGAGGTCGCCACACAGGAGTTCCGCGGCCAGACGGTCACCGAGCGCGAAAGCTGGATCCTGGGCAACGTGGAATCGAAGCCCGGCCTGTCGGTCGAAGAAAATGCCGCGCTGATCGAGCCGGGAATCGAGTTTGGGTCGCCCGCATTCCGCGAGGCGCTTTACGCCGAGGTCAAAGGTGTGCTCGATTCGATTGGAAAGAGCCACGGCAACGGCGCGTGGAAGCAGAAGGTGATGATTAATGACCGCATCGCCGACTCGATCTTCCAACAGATCATCATCCGGCCCGAGGATTACAGCATTCTGGCCACATCGAATCTGAACGGCGACTATATCTCCGACGCGGCAGCAGCACAGGTTGGCGGACTCGGCATTGCGCCGGGCGCCAACATCGGCGACGGCTACGCGGTCTTCGAGGCCACGCACGGCACGGCGCCCAAGTATGCCGACAAGGACGTGATCAATCCCGGCTCAGTGATCTTGTCGGGCGTCATGATGCTCGAGTTCATCGGCTGGAAGGAAGCGGCGAAGATGATCGAGGTCGCAATGGAGAAAACGATCCAGCAGAAGAGCGTGACGTACGACTTTGAACGCCAGCTTGCCGGCGCGACGAAGGTGGGAACCGGCGAGTTTGCCACGCGAATCATTGGAAATATGTAGACTGTAGGCTCGTGCCTGCCCGCCACGGGCCAAACAACGAATGAGATTAGCAGCCTCATGACGACTCAAACCAGCAAGACCAGAGAGGATCATTCTCTGTGGTCCGGACGACTTCACTTCTTGGTGAACCCCGAATGCGAAATCGACTACCTGCAAGGCCGGATGGGCGGATATGTCAGCGCGATTTGCTCAGCACAATCAAAAGAGGAGTTCTTAGCGAGAGCTTTCGACGCACTTCGGAGAAGGCAGTTAACTCCGAATGAAGAGTTCGATGAAATAGAGGACATTTCTGCGAAGTATTACGGTAAGACGTTGTCGGACGAATGGATGGCACTTTGTGAATCGGCTATCGAAACGGGGGACGTTGCTTTCAACTGTTTTGACCTTTATGCCTCGACGTAACGCTGGTCAAGTTCTACACGGAGAAAATTATGCGGAAAAAGGTAAGCATTGTTGGTGCGGGCAACGTAGGCGCGACCGCCGCGCACTGGATCGCGGCCAAAGAACTGGCCGATGTAGCACTGATTGACGTGGTGGATGGCGTTCCGCAGGGCAAGGCGCTGGACCTGCTCGAAGCTATGCCCATAGAGAAGCGCGACGTGGCCATCGTAGGCGCGAACGACTACGCAGCCACAGCCAACTCCGACATAGTGGTCATTACGGCAGGCATTCCGCGCAAGCCCGGCATGAGCCGAGACGATCTGCTGCACACCAACTTCAAAATCATGTCAGACGTGGTGCTGAAGGTGGTGGCGCAATCGCCCGAGTCCATTCTCATCATCGTGTCCAATCCTCTCGACGCGATGGCCCAAGCGGCCTATCGGCAGGCCGGCTTCAATCGCGAGCGGGTGATCGGCATGGCCGGCGTGCTCGATTCGGCGCGCTTCCGCACCTTTATTGCCGCGGAATTAAATGTAAGCGTTGAGAACGTGACGGCCTTTGTGCTCGGCGGCCACGGCGACACGATGGTCCCGCTGGCGCGCTACTCAACGGTGGCTGGCATTCCCATTACAGAGCTGATTGCACCCGACCGGCTGGAGCAGCTTGTGCAGCGTACGCGCGACGGCGGCGCCGAAATCGTGAAGTACCTGAAGACGGGCAGCGCCTATTACGCACCATCGGCGGCCGTAACCGAGATGGTCGAGGCGATTCTCAAGGACAAGAAGAAGATTCTGCCCTGCGCGGCGTACCTCGAGGGTGAATACGGCATTGAGGGCTATTACATCGGCGTGCCCTGCAAGCTGGGTGCGGCGGGACTCGAACAAATCATCGAGATCAAGCTCACACCCGAAGAAGACGCAGCGCTGAAAAAGAGCGCCGAAGCCGTAAAGGAACTTTGCGCTGTGATTGGCGTGTAGGTCGGATCTGAGAAAGCTCCTTCCCGCCCGCGGAGATCAATTTCCGTTGACAAACATGCGAACTGCAAGGCAGGCTCAAAGTTTGATCGCAATGGAAGTGTGGAGGATTATGACTTTTCTCAAATACGTTACATTGGGCGCGATGGCACTCGTGGCGATCCAGGTCTGTTCCGCGCAGAGCAAGTTCCCTCTCCGTTCCGGGGAGTGGGAGGCCGCGATGTCTGTTCCCGGATCCCCAGGCTCGTCCGTGACCATGTTGTACTGCCTGAATGACGCATTATGGCAGAAAGCACTTACCCAGGATCCCCAATGCTCCATTCAGCAGCTCGCGATCACGTCCAGCGGCGGCAGCTACTCAATGGATTGCGAGATGAAGTCTTTTCAGATGAAGGCCAAGGTCAATCTTGTCTTTGATGGTTTGGAGCATATGACCGCCAAAGGACAAGTCGACATTACGATGAACGGAAAAACCACCAGTTCGACGACCGTGGCGGAATACCGTTGGAAGGGCGCCACTTGTAGTCCGGACGACGCGAATCTGAAGTCGAAAAAGGCAAACTAGAGCCCGGCAGCCGGGTCTCTGCGGGAAGGTCTTCGCAATTGGGTTGAAAACCTGCCCTGAGCCTGTCGAAGGGTGTTTTGTCTTCGAGACCTCGGCAGAAGCGATCAATCCATCGCCATGCTCAACTGGTGGCGCACATCGGCGCCTCGAACCCAGAAGATCACGTCCGTAGCGATGTTCGAGGAGTGGTCGGCGATCCGCTCCAGATTTTTGGCTACCAGAATGCCGTTCATAGCCTGCTGCGTGAACTGCGGCTTCTCTTCGATCAGCTTGAGCAAATCGCTGTGGGCGCGGCGATTCATGCGGTCGATCTCGTCGTCCATCTCGCGAACGGAATCGGCAAGGCGCGCGTCGCCGTCGAGCAGCGCTTGAAGCGCGTTGCGAATCATCTGCGCGGCAAACTCGCCCATTGCGGAAAAATCCACTGGCAACTCCACATCTTCCGCATCGAGAATCTCTTTGGTGCGGCGAGAGATGCTCATTGACTGGTCGCCAATGCGCTCCAGGTCGCCGTTGATCTTGATCACCGCCAGGATGAAGCGCAGGTCGATGGCCATGGGCTGCTGCTTGGCCAAAAGCTCATAGGCCATTTCGTCCAGCTCTCGCTGCGCGGTGTCGATGGCCCGCTCATTCTGCTTGACGAACTTGCACAGGCCCTTGTCGCGCCGCAGATATGCTTCGACAGCCGACTCAACCGCCAACTGGGCAAGCGCAGCCATAGCCAAAAGCTTGTCCTTGAGCTCGGCGAGTTGCTGATGAAAGTGAATACGCGGCACTAGGTGCGATCTCCCATCCGACTATTCTGCACCAAGCGAGGTTACAGGAAAACAAATTTCCGCCGGTGCACCAAAACAATTACACACATTGGTAATGCTTCCAAAATGGGTGTAACGGTTAGACTCCAGAGATCCCGGAAGGCAACAAGGCCTTTTGCCGACTGCAGGCTCTTGCTCAGACCCAGTCGCAGACCACGGCCAGATACGACCGCAGCGACCCAATCACCCTGCTTCGGGCACAAGGCGCGGCTGCTCGATCGGGCCCAGCAGGAAGAGATAGCCCGCTATGCCGACAGCCAGATAGGCTGCGGCCACGACAAATGCCGACGCGTAGGAGTGGTGCGCCGAGACCAGGTAGCCAGTGAGGATGGAGGCCACAATTCCCGATACCTGACCAGAGAAATTGATAATTCCGCCAACTTTGCCCACGTCTGGCCTTCGGGCGATGAACGAGGGCAGCGACCAGGCCACCGGCGCAGCTGCGGCAAGTCCGCTGAGCGAGACAGTGATCCAGATGAGGGCCTGAGAAGGACTGTGCGCGTGAGCCGCGCCCAGAATGCCCAGGCCGAACGCCGTGCCGCCGATGAGGACAGCGCGGCGAACGGCACTCTGGCCGAAGCCACGCTTGACGAGAAAGTCGACAAGAAATCCGCCGATGGCAAGATCGGTTGCCGTGGCAGCGAACCACGGCACGCTGGTGTAAATGAACGAGTGCAACAGATCGACACGCAGCGCCGAGGAGAGGTAGGCCGGCAGCCAGTAGAGCAGCAGGAAAAAGACGTAGTTATACGCGCCGAAACCGAGCGCCAGTCCAAGAACCTTGGGTTGGGCAAGAAGCTTCCTGAGCGGCGATGACAACTCTTCGCCTGAATGGAGTGCCGCCTTCGAAGCACCCCGATCTTCGATGTACAAACGCTCTCTTTCGGTCAGGTCAGGATCCTCGTCTGGATCGCGATAGACACGCCAGAAGAGTAAAAAGTAGGCCAAGCTGATGACGCCGGTGAAGGCGAAGCTCCAGCGCCAACCGGAATGAATAAGAACGATGCCGATGACGGGAACTCCGATAGCCGAGGCGAATTTGGCTGCGGAGTCGTTAAGCGAGGTGGCGAAGCTGCGCTCATGCTCGGGGAACCAGAGGCCGATGGCTTTGGAATTCGCTGGAAATGTGGGCGATTCGCCGACGCCAAGCAGGAGGCGCGCTCCGAAGAACGCGCTCAAATTGGGCGCGGCTGCTGCGGCAAATGAGGCGGCGCTCCAAATAAAGGTGCCAATGCGCCCGACGCGGCGAACTCCGAGCTTGTCGAGCACTACGCCGATGGGCAACTGGCAAAGAGCGTAGGTCCAGTTGTATGCGCTCGAAAGATAGCCGAAGACGACGTCGGAGATACCGAAGGCCGCGATCAGGGAATTATGGGAAACGGAAAGATTGACGCGGTCAAAGAAGTTGACCAGCACGCCGATGCCGAGCAGCCATGCGATGCGCCAGCGGCGGCGCGGCAAGCCCGCGGGGTGCGCCGGGTTTCGCGCCGAAGAGGAATCCTGCTCTTTCAATCGTCTCCTGTATTGCCTAATCGTCCTTTGTTTCGTTCAGACGGCCGAGCCGAGTGGTCCCTGCACAACGTCATTTTCCAGCGTGCCGATGGGATCAATGGTGATGCGGACTTTGTCGCCCGGTGCGAGGGTAAAGTCGTCAGGCGGAACGATGCCGGTTCCGGTCATGAGGAATGCGCCGAAGGGGAAAGTGTTCTCGCGGAAGAGGTAGGCGGCCAGATCGGCGGGCTTGCGCTTCAGCTCTGCTAGGGTGGTGGCGCCGGAAAATACCGCATTCCCGCCGCCGCGCCGAATTTCGATTTGGATCGGCGTTGTGGCTGGGAGCGGATCGCCGCTGACCAGAATGCACGGTCCCAAAGCGCAACTGCGGTCGTAGACTTTGGCCTGAGGCAGATAGAGCGGATTTTCGCCCTCGATATCGCGCGAGCTCATGTCGTTGCCGGCGGTGTAGCCGATGATCTGGCCGCGCGGGTTGATGAGCAGCGTCAGCTCCGGCTCCGGCACCGACCACTTGGCGTCGCTGCGAATACGGACATTCGAGCCGGGGCCGGCGACGCGGCTCGCGGTCGCCTTGAAAAACAGCTCAGGACGCTCAGCCGTGTAAACACGGTCGTAAAAGTCGCCGCCTCCCGCGTCTTTCGACTCGGCCATGCGCGCGCTGCGGCTGCGAAAGTAGGTAACGCCTGCGGCCCAGACCTCCTGGCTGCCGATGGGCGCTTCTAGTCGCGCTTGTGCAAAATCAGCCGCAGGCTTTCCAGCCTCAACGACTGCGCGGAGGTAGGCGCCGAGATTTTCGTGCCCGACAAGCGCATCAAAATTCGACTCTGGAACGCGAAAATAGTTGCCGCCGTCTTCTACAAAATTTCCATCGCTGGTCCTGTACAACTTCACGTTTTTTTCTCCAATCTTGCGACAATCTGATCGACATCGTAGACGCAGCCACCCCAAACGCCACCACTCGCCGTGACCAGCGCGGCCCACAGGCGCGTGTCAGCCGGCAATTCAGGATGCGGAGCAAGATCTGGACGCGGGCTGCGAGAACTTAGTCGCCGCGCGCCTTCATCGGAGCCAAAATTCTCGGCGTCTTCTCCGATCAGATGCACAGAACCCTCCAGCCGCGAGCGATCAACGACAATTTCAATCTGGTCGCCGTCGCGCACCTTGCCGATGGGGCCGTCGGCAAGTGCCTCGGGAGAGATGTGGCCGATGCAAGCTCCCGTGGAAACGCCGCTGAAACGCGCATCAGTCAACACGGCCACGTGCTTGCAGTGAGGCAGTTGTTTCAGCGCCGAAGTGATCTGGTAAATCTCCTGCATGCCAGCGCCCGAGGGCCCGCTGCAAATGAGGACCATGACGTCGCCCTGCGAGATTTGGCCGGACTTGATGGCCTGAATCGCCGCAGCCTCGGTTACGAAGACGCGCGCCGGGCCGATATGACGATAAACATTGTCCTCGCCGACCAGAGACGAATCGATGGCGGTGCATTTGATCACCGATCCCTCCGGCGCGAGATTTCCCAGAGGGAAACATACGGTCGAAGTAAGTCCATTCGAGCGCGCGCGATCGCGCGACATGATCACGTCATCGGGATCAATGCCGTCGATCTCCTGCAATCTTTGGCGCAGTGCCGCACGACGTGGGCTTTCCAGCCACCAATCCAGGCAGGCGTCCAGCGAGTCACCGGATACGGTCTTGACGCTGGTGTCAAGCAATCCGGCTGCGCGCAACTCGAGCATGACTTCGGGCACTCCGCCGGCGAGAAAGACTTGCACAGTTGCGAAACCTCTCGGGCCGTTGGGCAGCGCGTCCACGAGGCGCGGGACCTGCCGGTTGACTTCAACCCAATCGGCCACCGTCGGTCGCAGCAAACCAGCCGCATGCGCGATGGCGGGAACATGGATGAGTAGATTCGTCGATCCGCCGAATGCTGCGTGTAAAACCATGGCGTTGCGAACGGCAGCGGGAGTGAGAATGTCGCGCGCGCCCAGGCCGAGCTGATGCAGGCGCAGGATTGCGCGGGCCGAGCGGCGAGCCGCATCGAGCCACACCGGCTGGCCGGACGGCGCGAGCGCGGTGTGCGGCAGCGAGAGGCCAAGAGCTTCGCCGACCACCTGCGAAGTGGCCGCCGTGCCCAGGAACTGACAGCCCCCACCGGGTGATGCACATGCGCGGCAACCGACTTCAGCTGCGTACTCAAGCGTGATCTGGTTCTGGGCGAAGCGCGCGCCGATGGTCTGCACCTTGCCCGCGTCTTCGCCAGACTCCGGCAGCAGCGTAACGCCGCCGGGAACGAGCACGGCGGGCTTTTTCCCAGACGACGCGAGTGCCATCATCATCGCGGGCAGGCCCTTGTCGCAGGTGGCAATGCCCATGACGCCTTTGCCGGTGGGCAGCGAGCGCATCAGGCGGCGCAGCACGATGGCCGCGTCGTTGCGATAGGGCAATGAATCCATCATCCCCGTGGTGCCTTGCGTGCGGCCGTCGCAGGGATCGGTGACCGCTCCCGCGAACGGTGTGGCGCGGAGAGATTTCAACTCGCGGGCAGCCTCGGCCACCAGCAGGCCGACCTCCCAGTGACCGGTATGAAATCCGAGCGCTATAGCTTCGCCGTTTTCCGCGCGCAGGCCGCCATGTGTGCTCAGGATCAGAAACTCCGGATCGAGAAGGCGATTCGGCTCCCAACCCATTCCTGCGTTTTGCGTCAGGCCGAATAGATTGCCCGATGGCTCGGTGAGAAGCATCTCGGGCGACAGTGGCAGCGCTCCCGATGGGCCGGGCGCGCGTGTGCTCACGCGAAGGAGGCTGCTGTCGTCTGTCTCAAGAACGGAGCTGAGTGAAATGGCTGCGATGGGAACTCCCTTTCCGCAGATCAGTATAGTTTGCTCGGGCTTGCTTCTGGCGGGAGCGCGCGCCGGCAATTGGAAAGAGCAATCGGATAGATAGGTACTCCGCTCGGGGTGCTATAAATTGATGTGCCCGAAGACGATTCGCACAAAGCGGCGCAAATCGAGGCCGCGCAGATTCAGGCAGGCCTGCGCCGCCGCTGGCTTTACCTGATGCCGGTAGTCTTCGTCACCTACAGCCTCGCCTACCTGGGGCGGTCGAACTTCGGATTCGGTGCTGCAGCTGGCCTCGCAAAATCGCTCGACATCACCGATTCCCGAGTCGCCTTTCTCGGGTCGGTCTTCTTTCTCGGCTATTTTCTCTTTCAAATTCCCGCGGCAACCTACGCCATTCGCAAAAGCGCGACGCGCCTTGTTTTCTTCGCGCTCATCAGTTGGGGAATCTTTTCCGGACTGACAGGGATCATCCACAACTACTGGCTGCTGGTCGTTGACCGGTTGTTGCTCGGCGTCGCGGAAAGCCTCATCTTTCCCTCGATGCTGATTCTGCTGACCAACTGGTTCACGCGCGCGGAGCGCTCACGGGCCAATGCGATTCTCATTCTGGGCAATCCGGTCACGGTGACGTGGATGGCCGCCGCAACCGGGTACCTGATCCACGCAGTCGGCTGGCAGATGACTTTTATCCTCGAAGGCATTCCTTCCGTGCTGTGGGCTTTTGTCTGGATTGCAGTGGCGCGAGACCGGCCGCTCGAAGTTCCTTGGCTTCCCGAAGTGAGCAGCAAGCATCTGGTTGAAACGCTTGCGCACGAACAGTCTTCCCTGCCCCAATACACGAATTTTCGCGAGGCGCTGCAGGTGCCAGGTGTGCTGATTCTGTGCTTCCAATACTTCTGCTGGAGCTTTGGCGTGTATGGCCTCGTGATCTGGATTCCGGCGATGATTCGCTCCGGATCGTCGCGCGGCATCGAGCAGATTGGTCTTCTCAGCGCCGCGCCTTTTCTTCTCGCCGTCGTGCTGATGCTTATCGTCGCTCACTTTTCGGACCGTGTACAGAATCGCAAGCTATTTGTGTGGCCGTTTCTCATTCTCTCGGGAGTAGCTCTGTTCTGCAGCTTTACAACAGCCGGGCATAACTTCTGGCTTGCTTATTTCTGTCTGGTTATCGCCGGCGGCACGATGTACGCGCCTTACGGCCCATTTTTCGCCATCATGCCGGAGATACTGCCCAGAAATATGGCCGGCAAGGTCATCGCGCTGGTGAACAGCTGCGGTGCGCTGGGCGGATTTGCAGGATCGTGGCTGGTGGGATGGTTGCAGGCTGTAACAGGAAGCTCCCGCGCCGGGTACCTGGCCATGTCGATCCTGCTGATCGTCTCTGGAGTGATGATCTTCTTCCTGCGATTGCCTAAGTCCGCTGCGGAACCGCTTCGCGCGTGAGCTGACCATCAACGAGGCGCATAATCCCCAGTGGATTCGCGTCCTTCAATTCGTCAGGCAGCGCCGCCTGAGGAAAATCCTGATAGCAAACGGGACGCACGAAACGATAGATCGAATAGGTGCCCACCGAGGTGGCGCGGCTGTCGCTTGTGGCCGGGTAAGGGCCGCCGTGAACCATTGCGTGACAAACTTCAACTCCGGTTGGAAAGCCGTTGACAATGAGCCTGCCGGCCTTGCGCTCGAGAATGCCGATGAGGTCAGCGAATGCCGTCAGATCGGCCTCCGTAGCGTGCAGTGTTGCGGTGAGCTGGCCCTCGACGGCGCCGGCCAATGCGATTAACTGTTCACGGCTGTCATAGCGGATCACGAGCGTGCTGGGCCCGAAGACTTCGCTCGATAACTCCGGATTGGCGAGCAGGTCCTTCGCGTCGATTTGCATCAGCACCGGCGCGGCGTAGTTGCTGCCCGCTCCATTGGACGAAGCTTGCGCGACGGTGTTCGCATGGCCCTGCGCCTGTCTGCCCGCGATGCCCGAGTGGTAGCTCTTTAAGATTCCCTCCGTGAGCATCGGCGATCGCGCGGCTTTTTCAACCAGCGCCTTGACCTCGGCAACCAGCGCATCAGCATCGGCGTTGCGCGGCAAATAAATAAGTCCCGGCTTGGTGCAGAACTGGCCAACGCCAAGCGTGAACGAGCCGAAGAGTCCCGCGGCAATCTGCGCGCCGCGAGTATGCAGAGCCTCCGGCAACACAAAGAGCGGATTCACGCTGCTCATCTCCATGAAGCACGGAATCGGCTCCGGCCGCGCCGCCGCCCGCTGCATCAGCGCTTTACCCGCAGTGAGCGAGCCGGTGAATCCGACAGCTTTCACCTTGGGGCGGTCGACAAGCGCCGCACCGATTTCAGAGCCTGCGCCGAACAGGAGCGCAAAAACGCCCCGCGGCAGCCCGCATTCGCGCACGCTGCGAGCAATCACCTGGCCGACCATCTCGCTGGTGCCCGGATGCGCGTGATGCGCCTTCACAATCACTGGATTGCCGGCAGCAAAAGCGGCAGCTGTGTCACCGCCCGCCACTGAGAACGCAAGAGGAAAGTTACTCGCGCCGAAAACAGCGACGGGGCCGAGGCCGCGCATCATGGAGCGAATGTCGGAACGCGGCAACGGCTTGCGATCAGGCTGCGCGGGATCGATGCGCGCATTGACCCACGAGCCCTCTTCAACCACCTGCGCAAACAGGCGAAGCTGGTTGATGGTGCGCGCGGATTCGCCCTTCAGGCGCGCTTCGGGCAGAGCGGTCTCGCGATTAGCGCGCTCCACAAGCTCCGGCACAATGGCTTCAATGCTGTCGGCGATGTGGCGCAGAAAGCGCCCCCGCTCGCGGCCTGAAAGCTTGCGGAACGCGAGAAATGCGTCCTCCGCCAGATCGGCGGCGTGATTCAGGTCGGCAATCGACGCGCAGTGATAAACCGGCTCGAGTTGCTCGCCCTTGGCTGGATCGACCCCGCGAAACGGGGCGCCGTTACCCTCGCAGCTTTGGCCGTCGATGATCGAATATCCACGCAGATTCAACTTCGTCTCTTGATCCAGCATTGTTCACCTTTTTCTTAGCTTTCAGCTGCTAGCTTCCAGCCGCTAGCTCCATCGTGCCAAGGTCAAACACTTCATATTGGAGTCTCTGACCCAGTAAAAGTTGCCGCCTTTATTCTTCGCCGATGTCTTCGTTCCAAATCTCAGGATGCACGGCGATAAACGTCTCCATCAACTCGCGGCACTCGCGATTGTCGAGATCGATCACTTCCACGCCGTTTTCGCGCAACCAGTCGAGGCCACCGGCAAAGGTGCGGCTATCGCCCACCACAAGCGTTCCGATTCGGAACTGGCGTACCAGACCACTGCAGTACCAACAAGGGGCAAGCGTGGTGACCATCACCAGCTTGCGATAACTCGGCTGTCGGCCGGCACGGCGAAAAGCGTCAGTCTCGCCGTGAATGCTGGGATCGCCCTGCTGCACGCGACGATTGCGGCCCCGGCTGAGCAACTCGCCCTCCCACGTAAACAGAGCCGCGCCAACGGGAACGCCCCCCTCGCCGAGGCCGATGCGCGCCTCTTCAATGGCTACCGACAGCATCTGTTCGCATTCCTCAGAGGTCAACGTCACAAGTCCAATCTAAATCAGCGGGCCAGCATCATTAGGTCAGATTCAGTGAGTCAGCCCAGCAGGCCAGCGCAACGGCTTGGCGAGTCGGGTTTGCGCGTCGGGACTTCAGCTCACGGTAAGCACCAGCTTGCCGAAATGACTGGCTTCTTCCATGCGTTCCAGAGCTTCGCGCGCCTGGCGCCAATCGAACTCTTCGCCTACAGGACGCAATTCGGCCAGCGATATAGCCCGATTCATCTCCTGAAAATCCCTGCGCGAACCCACATAGATGCCGTGGATGCGCGCCGTCTTGTGGAGGATCAGCGGAATCGGGACCGGGTCCGCGGACTGGGTGAGTACGCCCACCTGAGCGATGGTTCCACCAGGGTGAATGGCTTTGAGCGAACGCACAAGCGTGCCCGCGCCGCCCACCTCGATCACCAGATCAACGCCCTCGCCGCCCGTCTGGTCGAGCGCCCAGCGATCCCAATCCGGATTATCGCGATAGTTCAGGCCCGCATCCAAGCCCATGGCGCTGGCGCGTTCCAGCTTTTCGTAGCTGGAGCTGATTCCCAGCACGCGCGCGCCCTTCAACCGGGCAAACTGGAGCGCAAAGATCGATACGCCTCCCGTGCCCTGAAGGAGTACCGTCGATCCCGGCTTGAGCTCGCCGGCAGCCAGAGCATTCCAAGCCGTCACCGCGGCGCAGGGCAGCGTAGCAGCCTCCTGAAAACTGAGATGATCGGGAATCGCCACCAGTCCCGGCTCTTTGAGTACGACGAAGTCGGTCAACATGCCGTCCACGTCACCGCCTAGCGCGCCACGGCCTTTCGCCGCGGTCAGCGGCCCGTCGAGCCAGTTCTGCATAAAGATGCCGGCCACGCGGTCGCCCGGTTTCCACAAAGTGACATCCGCGCCAATTGCCACCACCTCGCCCGCGCCATCGGAAAGCGGAATGCGCGGCAACCTCATTTTGGGGTTGTAAAAGCCCTTCACGACCATCAGGTCGCGATAGTTGAGCGAAACCCCGCGCACGCCGACGAGTACTTCGCCGGGGCCGGGCGCGGGGGTAGGGAGCTCCACAAACTCCAAAGAATCAATGGCAAACGCTGAAATCTGCCAGGCGCGCATTGGAGCCTCTCTCTCTTTTAATTTCGATCTTCGCCATTCTGCGGGACACAAACACTCAAAGCGCCCGTAGAATGAAGATATGGCCCGTGGATGGGAAAGTAAATCGGTGGAGGATCAGATGGCAAACGCCTTGGAAAGCCGCGGTGCTAACGCCGGTGACGGCCACGTGAGCGAAGAGAACCGGCGCATAGCCGAGGTAAAACGTGCCGCGCGAGATCGACAACTATCGGTACTCGAGCTGCAGCGAGAGAATATTCTCTCGCAACGAACTTCAAACGCAGGCCGCCGCGCCGCTCTCGAGGCCGCACTGGCTCATATCGAGACTCAGATTAAATCCATAGGCTAAACGACCACGTCCTCAGCTGTAGAGTTTCAAGACGTTGTTTACCTTCCCTTGGTTTTGAAAGGGCACGACTGGTAGGTCGGGGATTTATCCCCGACTGCCGCACATTGCGTCGAATAAACGCGGGCTTCAGCCCCAGAGGAATGTTCTGGATTCGGGCCGGAACTCATTCAATTTTCAAAACATAAATTCCAGCAGCAGCCGTGGTTGTGGGAAAGTTGGAAAGCGCATTCCAGCTTTTCAACTTTTCCATAAACATCCGGGCCTGAATAGCCCACGCCGATGTAAACAACGTCTTGAGACACGACATTCAGGTTCAAAAGCCTCGCGAGCTGCCGCGCTAAGGCAGACGCCGCCCTCCCAGCGGTAAAGCCGATCTCAGTCAGTACCGCTCTCGCCTTTCGGCTCCATTGGCTCCGCATCTTACTGGCGCCTCTCGCTTCCCTTCTGCGACATCCGGTAAATTCCCACAGCCCAGTCCTCGTTCCCCAGCCCCGCAGCTTTGGCCTGCGCAAAAATGTCGGCAAGCGTGTCGGCCAATCTCAC
>Ga0208357_1002043_pt1 | contig 13919 bp, 7 predicted proteins | sample NGESurdeep092012_6_FD_184487 | JGI IMG/M metagenome (GOLD analysis project Ga0208357, IMG submission 184487) | Arctic peat soil microbial communities from Barrow, Alaska - NGEE Surface sample F52-2 deep-092012 (SPAdes) | ecosystem: Environmental > Terrestrial > Soil > Wetlands > Peat ... | reverse complement strand
AGCCGGATCTCTGTCACGGGAGAGCCGCGGGTGGCCCTATGCGGCATGGGGATCTGCTTTGAATGTCGTGCCGTGGTGAACGGAATCGCGCATCGCCGGACCTGCATGATGCTATGTGAGGCGGGCATGAGCGTGGAGACCAACCCATGACCAACACGGAGGTTCTTGTAATTGGAGCCGGGCCAGCGGGCATCATGGCGGCGACTGCGGCGGCAGAGAACGGACGCAGGGTGGTTGTGCTTGACGACAGGGTGACCGCCGGTGGCCAGATCTGGCGCGATGCAACTGTGGGGCCTCCTAGTCATCACGATGCGCAGAAGGCACGGGTGCTTGAGAGACTCCGCCGGTCTGGAGCGCAGTTGTTGGGAGGCCGCTCAGTGTTCACGGCTGAGGCTTCAGGGACGGTGAAGGCGTTGCACGAGAGTGCGGCGGCCAGCACAGTGGAGGAGATCGGCTTTGAGCAACTGATCCTCGCTACCGGGGCACGCGAACGGTTTCTACCCTTTCCTGGCTGGACACTGCCAGGAGTCTTCGGCGCGGGCGGATTGCAGGCAATGGTTCGGGGTGGCTTTCCTGTTGCCGGCAAACGAGTGGTGGTCGCGGGGACAGGACCTTTGCTGCTTGCAGTCGCCGCGCACCTGGCGGAGGATGGCGCGATTGTTTCGAGTGTCGTGGAGCAGGCACCGATGGCGCAGCTCGCTCCGTTTACGGCGTCGCTCTGGTCGCAGCCTGCGAAGCTGATGCAGGGTGCTCGCTTTCGAGCGAGATTATGGAAGACGTCGTACCGAACAGGCTGCTGGGTGGTCAAGGCCATTGCGGCGTGCGATGGACGACAGCTCGAAGCCGTAGAAGTAACGGACGGCAAGCGTATCTGGACCGAGAGCTGTGATCTGCTGGCGTACGGGTATCATCTCGTACCGAACACCGAGATTGCGCAGCTGCTTGGGTGCGAGTTCAGAGGCAGCTTCGTGCGAGTGGATGAGGCGCAGCGCACCTCTTTGCCGAACGTCTTCAGCGCGGGCGAGCCTACGGGCATTGCGGGACTCGAAGCGGCGCTGGTACAGGGCGAGATCGCCGGCCTGGCCTGTGCAGGCCGCGATACTACGTCACTGCAAAGACGAGCGGCGGCGGCGCGTGGCTTCGCCGACCGTATGGACAGAGCGTTCACATTGCGCAAGGAGCTGCGGTTGCTTCCGCGACGGAACACCATCGTTTGCCGGTGTGAAGACGTTTCGTTTGAGAGCGTGCGTGGCCACACGGGCTGGACCGATGCCAAGCTGCAAACACGGTGCGGCATGGGGCCATGCCAGGGACGTGTATGTGGACCGGCGGTGGAATTTCTTCTGGGCTGGAAACCTGTTTCGGTCCGGCAACCAATCTTTCCTGTGCCAATGCAATCGTTTTGCTCACAGGACGAACCCGCGGAAATTAACAATACGACTGAACTGATTGAGGAGAACAAATGAACTGGACTGGCGTGATGCCTGCACTGACAACCCCCTTCGACAGCAAGATGAACGTCGATCACAAATTTCTGGCACAACATGCCGCATGGCTGCTTGGCAACGGCTGCACCGGACTGGTGATGCTCGGCTCGCTGGGCGAGGGCGCGACGCTGGAACATGCGGAGAAGATCGAGATACTGAAGACTGCGGTCAAGGCCGCGGGGAAGGCGCCCGTAGTTGCGGCTATCTCGTCGCTGTCGACAGAGGGCGCGGTGAAAATAGCGAAAGATGCCGAAGCTGCCGGATGTGCGGGGCTCATGGTGCTGCCACCGTATGTGTACTCTTCCGACTGGTACGAGATGAAGCAGCATGTTTCGGCGATACTGGGTGCGACGAAGCTGACATGCATGCTCTACAACAACCCGATCGCCTACAGGACCGACTTTCTGCCCGAGCAGATTGCAGAGTTGGCCAAGGAGCACGGCAATCTTGCCAGCGTGAAGGAGTCGAGCGGAGACGTTCGCCGCGTCTCGGGAATTCGTGAGGTGGTGGGCGACCGTTTGAATATCCTTGTCGGGATGGACGATGCGGTGGTTGAGGGTGTTTATGCCGGGGCGAAAGGATGGGTTGCCGGCCTGGTGAATGCGTTTCCGGCGGAGTCAGTGGCGCTGTTCGACCGGGCCCTGGCGGGAAAACGAGATGAGACGTTCGAGCTTTATCGCTGGTTTCTTCCGCTCCTGCGCCTGGATACCGTGCCGAAGTTCGTGCAGCTCATCAAGTGGGTGCAGGAGCAGGTCGGGGTTGGGTCGGCTCGAGTCCGTGCACCGCGGCTGGAGGTTCGCGGGCGTGAGCTGGAGGAGGCGAAAGCGATCTTTAAGACGGCTATGGCCACAAGGCCGAAGGTGGGTGAGAAGCCGTTTTCGGAGTTTGCCGGGGCGTGAGGTGAGACGTCGTTGTGTGATGGCTCTGGGCTTTACGGCTCTGGATCGAGGTGAATCCAGGTTGCTCGTGAAGCCCAGAGCTTTGCACTGTGCGAGACCTATATGGTGGCGGTGCGGTTCCGCCAGCGTAAAAGGAAGTAGATGGGGACGCCACTGAGGACGATGATCAAGCCTGGCCAGGTGGTCGCCGTGCGGTAGATAAAAAGAACCGCCAAGATAACGGTGGCGCCGGCAATGTAGATTGCCGGGAGCCATGGATAGCCCCAGCAGCGGTAAGGGCGCGGGGCTTCGGGGCGCGTGCGGCGGAGGCGGAAAAGGCCTGCGACGGTGAGGATGTAGAAGAGCAGCGCGGCGGAGATGACGTAGTCCAGGAGGCTGCTGTAAAGGTTGCCATAGGTGTGGGTGGCTGGGTCGTAGGTGCGTGGAAGCACGAGAAAGAGCGACCAGAGGCATTGCAGTGCGAGCGCCCATCCGGGGACACGGGCGCGGTTGAGCGTACCGGCTCGGCGGAAGAAGAGGCCATCCTGGGCCATGGCGTAGCAGGCGCGGCCACCGGCCAGCGTGAGCGCATTGACGGTGCCAAAGGTGGAGACCATGATGAGGACTCCCATCGCGGCGGCGCCGAGGCCGGGAAGGACCACGTCGACAACGGTGGTGGCGACGCGGTCGGCCGGCGCGGTCTGGATGCCGTGTACGGGAAGGACGGCGAGGTAACAGATATTGCAGAGAAGATAGAGCGCGATGACCAGCGATGTGCCGATGCCAAGCGCGAGTGGGAGGTTTCGTTTGGGGTTGCGGACCTCGCCAGCGACGAACGTGATGTCGTGCCAGGAATCGGCGGAGAAGAGTGAGCCGGTCTGCGAGACGCAGATAGCGACAAACATGCCGAAGGTCGTAAGCGCCGTGAGGTTGTGAATGGGAACGACGTTATGGGGTGTCCACGGGTGCGCAAAGTTCGCGTGGAAGACGGACGGGGCCCTTAGGAAGGCGTAAGCGCCGAGCGCCAGCAGCGCGACCATACCCGCGAGCTTCGCGATGGTAAAGACGTTCTGGATGAGTTTGCCCCACTGGACGCCATAGCAGTTGATTGCCGCGATGAGCAGGATGATGATGAGCGCGAGTGCCTGGACTGTGGAAAGCGAGAGTGCATAGCCAGGGAGGACGTGGATGGGAGCGATGAGATAGTTACTTTCGCTGAGGCGGGGAAAGAGCTCGCCGCCAAAGCGCGCGAAGGCGATAGCCACGGCGGCGATAGAGCCGGTCTGGATGACGGTGAGCAGCGTCCAGCCGTAGAGAAAGCCGAGCAGAGGCGAGAAGGCTTCGCGGAGGTAGATGTACATACCGCCCGCGGACGGCATCATGGCGGCGAGTTCGCCGTAGCTGAGCGCGCCGAAGACGGTGAGGATACCGGTGATGGTCCAGACGACGAGCAGCCAGCCGGCGGAGCCGACCTGGCGGCTGATTTCAGCGCTGACGATGAAGATGCCGGAGCCGACCATGATCCCGGCGACGATCATGATGGAGTCGAAGAGGCCGAGTGCCTTGCGGAACTCGGTGGGCTGCTCGCCGGCATTGGCGCTATTGATGGCTTGGATGTCTGCTTCGGCTTGCTGCATAGTGAGGGCTCTCGGGGCGAGACATGCAACAGGCGGGTCCTGTTATAGAACCCGCCTGGATTGTAAGGAATGGCAACCTTAGGTTACACAACGCCTTCGTTGCGGATATAGACGGAGTAACGTTCGTCCATGATCTGGTTAAGGGGTACAAGGTCGTGGGTGGGACCGCGTCCCTTGCTGCGGAACTGCAAAGGATAACGGCGCGAGGCCTCGACCTGTTCGAACCAGACGCCGTCATCTGCAACCGGCGGCTGAACCGGAGCGTTGGCGGATGCATTGCGCCGGCGCCGGAACGGGAGACGAGTATCGACTGTGGGCATCGGGTAGCCGCCATCGTAACCCCGGGGACCGGAGCCGGCGTAGATCATCGAGGTAGTGAGGCCCTCAGTTCCCTCTCGCACAGCAAGAACGAGCGGACCGTACATCGCGGCCTGAACCTGCTTGTCGTCGGGCGCCTGGTTGATGTGAAGTGTCATCGGGATGTCGACGGTAACAACGTCGCCGGCCTTCCATGGGTGGGTGACTTCGAGGTAGGTGGATGGCGTGGAGGTAACGTTCAAGGGCTCGCCGTTGACCGCAACTGCGATTCCTTTCTCAGCCCAGTATGGAACCCGGATCTTGAGAGAGGTAGGTTTGGATGGTGCGGCATTGATGGTAAGCGTAACCAGGCCGTCGTTAGGGTACTTGGTCGTTTGAGTGAGCTGCAGGCCGCGCTCCTTCCAATCGAGCTTCGATGGCATGAAGAGGTTGACGTAGACCGACGAGTCGTCGTGGAAGTAGATCGAATCGTTGAGCTTCGTGTACTCCTCGGAGCCAGTGCCGGTGCAGCACCACAAAGCGTCGAAGGGCGTCCCGAAGGTCTTATACAGGCCGGGGGCAAGCGAGACGTAGTACATCAGCATGCCATTGCGGTCCTGAGTGCCGTAACGGACGTTGACCAACATGCGCTCGTAGTAGTCGAAATGCGACGCATCGGGATCCTGGCCGAAGAGATGGCGGGTGAGCTTCATCATGTTGTAGGAGCAGCAGCACTCCTCGGCCGCGGGTCCCAACTGGCTCGCGATGCCGTCGGGTGCGTGCCAACCCTCTCCGTTGCTGGTGCCTCCTGTGCAATAGGTGTGGTGGTCCTTGACCATGCGGTAGAAGTTCTGCGCGATGGTCTGGTAGCGTGTGTCGCCGGTGAGTTCATACCCGCGAATGGCGCCGATCATCTTGGGGATATTGGTGTTGGCGTGATTGCCGGCGAGGATGTCCTTGTTTTCCGCGATTGGGTCGAAGATCTTTTTGTGTTCGAAGCGGTAGGCAAGGTCGCGGAATCTGGGTTGACCGGTGATGGCATAGAGATTGAAGGAGGCCTCATTCATTCCGCCATGTTCGACGAGCAGGATACGCTGCCACTCGTCATCCGAAATGGGTTTGGAGTAAGCGATGGCCCAGTCGGTCATTTTGGTGGCGATGTCGAGGGCCTGCTTATTGCCGGTGTGCTCGTACATATCGAGCATGCCGGCGAGAATCTTGTGGTAGGTGTAGAAGGGAGCCCAGACGCGCTTGTGTTCGCGGAGCCGATCATAAAATTCGGTGGGATATGCGCCGATGTATCCGTCTTTGGCCTGGCACTCGGCGAGAATGGCGACCAGGTTGTCGGCCTTGGCGCGGATCGCCTCGTCGCCGGTGCTGGCGTGGAGCATCGCGCAGGACGACAGGTAGTGGCCGACATAGTGGCCCCGGAGTTCGCAATCGGGAGCCTCCCAGCCACCGAGGGGATCGGCGTCCGTCGGGATGCCGGCGGTGACCCGGAAGTTATAGGCCAGCCGATCATTGGGGAGGGAATAAAGATAGCTGCGGTCGAGCTCCATCATGTCCTTCCAGAAGCTGGGAAGAAGACGGACCTCGGTCATGGAGAAGGGCTCGGCCTTCCACCGGGTCTTAGCGACCGCGGCGTGGGTGAGCGTAGCGTTTGCGGTGTCTTTTCCTGCAGAAGCGGCGGTCCTTTGGCCCGCCCGGGCTGGAGAGAGCGCCTTAGACTTCGATGGCAAAAGTGTAGAGGTACCTATGGCGGCCGCGCCGCCCAAAAAATGCCTACGTGTCAGTTTCGATTTCATACTTCCTCATCCCGCGAGCCGTTTACCGCCGGAATTGGATTTCAATTCCGCTGAGTTAATTATGCTACGAATACAATTTCGAGTACATAGACTCTCGCTTTTCGGCGAGTACTTGTCAATGAAAAGGCCGCATTCCTTGCATACTCGGGGTTTCGGGGGAAACCGAATCTAAGCCCATCTTGCAGCAAATAAATGGCTTTTCACGAATATTTATAAGTACGATTCCGTATACAATTTGATACCGCGAGTCCCGAGGAAACGATTGAAAACGCAACTGTTCACTCTTTGCATCGCCGCTTCCGTGATTTCGGCGGTGGGCCAAAGCCCAGCGCCAACCCCTAAACCAATCGCAATCCATAGCGCAGGGAACCCTATTCTTTCTGACGGCTCGTATTATTCCGCCGACCCGGCGCCGATCGTGGTCGGAGACACTCTTTATATTCTGGCCGGACGCGATGAGGCTAAACCCGACGTAAACAACTTCGTCATGAACGAGTGGGAGATGTTTGCGACCCAGAACGTTGCGTCGAAACGCTGGACACTTTACCCGGATATTGCGCGGCCGGAGATGTTTGCGTGGTCCAAGCCGGGGCATGCCTATGCCGGACAGATTGTGCAGGGAGCGGACAAACGCTTCTACATGTACGCGCCGGTGGAGGAGGGCAAGCGGGAGCATGCCGATCCTTTCGTGATCGGCGTCGCGGTCGCCGACAGCCCGCTGGGTCCGTGGAAGGATGCGCATCCGAGCGGCCCGATCATCTCGCAATCGGTGCCGGAGCCGAACAGGATACAGAATATTGACCCGACGGTGATGGTCGATAACGATGGCCGGGTCTATATGTATTGGGGCACGTTTGGGAGGCTGCGCGGCGTCGAGCTTGAACCCGACATGGTGACACCGAAGGGTCCGGAGATTACCGTTAGGAGCCTTACCGGTTTCTTCGAGGCAAGCCGGCTATTCCGGCGGAAGGACACGTATTACCTGGCATATGCGGCAAACAATGCGGGGCCGAATTCTCCTTGCACGCGAGCGGTTTACCATGCCTGCATTGCGTACGGCACGGCGAGCTCACCGCTGGGGCCGTGGACGTACCAGGGCGTGATCCTTGATCCTGTATCGTCGACGACATCGCACGAGGGAATTGTCGAGTTCAAGGGCAAGTGGTACCTGGTCTATCACACGGCCGATGCCAAGGGCGGCGGTCACTTTCGGCGGAGCATTGCGATCGATCAACTGAAGTGGGACGACAGTGTGTCGCCAGCGCGAATGCTGAAGGTGAAACAGACGCATGAGCCACAGCCACCGGTGGCTTCGAGCAGGAATATCGCAGCGGCAGCGCATGCCTCGGCATCGAACGAGCCGGTGCCAGTGCAGTACTGGATCAAGGCGCTCAACGATGGGATTGTGAGGTCAAATCCGCTGCCACCAGATATGTGGGGGAGCTGGACACCGCACAATCCGGCAAAACAGTGGATCCAGTACGAGTGGGCGAAGCCGGTGACGCTGGATGGGTCGCGGATTGTATTCTGGGCTGACCACCATGCTGGGTCGAACGTCGGCGTTGCTCCGCCAGCTGTGTGGCACCTGGAGTATCGCAGTGGAGACGAATGGCGACCGGTGGCAGACGCGAAGAGCTATGAAACTACGGTGAACTCATTTGTCGATGTGAAGTTCGATCCGGTGACAACGCAGTGCCTGCGAGCAGTGTTTGACGCTTCCGGCGACGGCGCGAAGTATGCAGGCGTTGCAGTGCAAGAGTGGGAGGCGCTTGAACCGAAGGTCGTCAAGCCGTCAGAGCTGAAGAAACTGTCGCCAGCCACGGATGCGAAGTTGGAGTGCCCGGCAACTCCGGCCCAACCGTAGGGAACCAAGTTGCGGTAGAACTTGTCCGCGACCCAATGTATTCATTGGTAAGAATCGTAGTTTTAGAAAGGGAAACCGATGCAAGTTCATTCCGATTGGCGAATCAAGTGGCACTTCCCTACCGGTTGCATGGTTGGACTGGTTTTCGCAGCGACGCTCGGCCTTTCAGCACAAGCGTGGGCTCAGCGGGGACCGCGTGTTCTGCCTCCGGGGCCGATGATCGATGGCGGCAAGGTTAGTCTGGCCTCCTCCGCGCTGGGGGTGGAGGTGCTCAAGTATTCCGGGACCGTTGCGAAGTTGACGCCCACGGCTGACACGACGCTTGACTACACGCCGGGCGACCTTCTGAAAGAACGCTCAGCCGATACGTTCTACCATCTTGGCGACCTTGATCTGCGGTTTCGCAGCGCCGGCAGCAGCGACTGGACCGACGTCTCGACTGCATTTCATCGCGCCCCGGTTACAGTGATCGCGTCCGACGACAAACACTTCACGAGCGATGTTACATCGAGTTTGCCGGCCGGAACTCCGCTCAAACTCGTGCGCACATGGGCTATCGAACGCGGCGATCTGGTGCTGCGCTTTACGGTTACGAATACCTCGGGCTCGTCTGTCGAGCTGGGAGGCGTGGGCATTGCGATGGTGTTCAACAACATCATGAACGGGCGCACGCTCGATCAGTCGTACCGCACGTGCTCGTTCTATGACCCATACATTGGCGAGGATGGGGGCTATGTGCAGGTTGTGCGCCTGAGCGGCGTGGGTCCCGTGCTGCTGATTGTGCCGGACGGTCATACTCCGTTCGAAGAGTGGAAACCGATCCTTGACCGCCGCGACCGCGCGACCGGGAAAGGGCTGCTCGGCAACGATCCCACACCGCGCGGGGTCACCTTCGAAGGATCGTATGACTGGATGGTGCACTCGGCCGGATTCGCCGAGACGAAGTGGAAAGGCGTGCAGGAGTGGAACCCTGGAACTTCTGTGACTCTTGCGCCTGGCAAGAGCGTTACATTCGGCCTCCGCTTTCTTGTTGCTCCGGATGTTCGACACATTGAGGCCACACTCGCCGAGCACAAGCGACCTGTCGCCGTTGGCATTCCCGGTTACATCCTGCCGCAGGACATGAATGCGAGATTATTCCTGCGCTACGGCTCGGCGATACGCTCGATCGTCAGCGAGCCCGCCGACGCAGTGGCGATCCACGATGACGGACGCAATGCTGCCGGGCTGCACGCCTATACACTGCGCGGCAAACAGTGGGGACGCTTCCGGTTGGTTATCACCTATGCCGACGGGACGGTACAGAGCATCGGTTATCGCACGATCAAGCCTGAGACCGAGGCCATCGCCGATATGGGCCGCTTCCTGTTTCATCAGCAATGGTTCGATCAGCCCAACGATCCGTTCCATCGCTCGCCGTCGATCATCACCTACAACGATGAGACGGGCAAGCAGGTTACGCAGGATTCGCGCGTATGGATTGCAGGTTTGAGCGATGAGGGCGGGGCAGGGTCGTGGCTCGCTGGGGCGATGAAGGAGTATCTGGAACCGAACCCCGACGAGGTTGCGAAGCTGGAAAGTTTTGTCGATGGCACGCTCTGGGGGCATCTGCAGAACAGCGATGGCGATCAGAAGTACGGAGTCCACAAGAGCTTGTTCTTCTATGAGCCTGCGCTTGTTCCGGGGTTCACTTACGATCCCACGCTCAACTGGAAGAGCTGGACGAGCTGGAACAAGAAGGCAGCGGACGACGTGGGGCGGTCTTACGATTATCCGCACGTCGTTTCCGCGTACTGGTCGCTTTACCGTCTCGCCCGCAACAGCAAGGGACTGGTTGTGAAGCATCCGTGGGACTGGTACCTGAACCAGGCGTATGAAACCAGCCTCGCCATGTGCGTTAACGCGCCGTACTACACACGCTTCGGACAGATGGAAGGCACGGTTTTTATCCGCGTGCTCAATGACATGAGGTCTGAAGGCTGGAACGATAAAGCAGACAAGCTGGAAGCCGTTATGCGCGCGCGCGCGGACAGATGGAAGACCGAACCCTATCCATTTGGCAGTGAGATGCCATGGGACTCGACCGGCCAGGAAGAGGTCTACGGCTGGATGCGGTACTTCCATTATGACGAGAAAGCAGATGTAACTCTCAACGCCATCCTGGCCTATGACCCCGTCATTCCAAGCTGGGGATACAACGGAAGTGCGCGGCGGTACTGGGACTTTATTTACGGCGGCGATCCCAAGTACTCACGCATTGAACGTCAGCTTCATCACTACGGCTCGGGGCTCAATGCGATCCCGCTGCTTGCGGAGTATCGCTCGCATCCCGACGACTTGTACCTGCTGCGAGCCGGATATGGCGGAGTAATGGGACCGCTATCGAACATCGATCAGAAAGGATTTGCATCGGTGGCGTTTCATTCCTTCCCCGACATGATGAGGTTCGATCCGTACACCGGCGACTATGGGCCGAACTTCTTCGGTCACGCCATCAACACGGGGCTGTTCCTCACCCACGACGATGCGATGGGGTGGATCTGCTTCGGCGGCAATGTCGAAGAACGCCATGGCATGGTCCATGCGACGGTGCTGGACTCTTCGCGCAGCCGTATCTTGATTGCTCCCGTTGGCCTTTGGATCACGCTCGATGCGGGTCATTTCGTGTCCGTCGACTTTGATCCAGCGAAGCGCACGGTGAAACTGCATCTCGCTGCGGCCACGAAGTACGTGCCAACAGCACGAATGAGGCTGAAGGAGACGACCTCCAAAGCCGGGACGCAAAGCTGGGTGATCGCGGCGAAGACGACTATCGACGCGGGCGCGCATGTGATACCGCTTGGCGCTGGAGACACTGTCGTGACGCTGCAGGAAAAGATGTAGCGGCGGCATTACGCAGAGATGCCCGGCAGGAATCGCCTGCCGGGCATTTTTGTTTGGGTTGAGGGATTTCAGCGCTTGCTGATCTTCAACAGCACCACACCGTGGCTCGGAACGGTTGCCGTGAAACCGTCAGCGCCGATCGTTACGGCTTCGTGCTTCCAGAGGTCACGCGCTTTGACTTTCTTCCCTGCCAGGTTCGGCGGCAAGCTACTGCGCTTGAAGGTTGCCTCGGCAGGAGCGTCGCCACGGTTGAAGAGGCCGACCGCCACCGAGCCGTCGTGCAGAGGCCGCATCCACACCTCGATGTTGTTTTCGCTGCTGACAGAGGTCGCCGGCTTGTAGTTGGGGTCCTGGTCGATTGCGATGACTTCCGTATTCATGAGGATGCTCTTGGTCTCGTCGGACATCGTGCGCAGATCGTTGCCGGCGATCAGCGGGGCGGCCAGCAGTGACCATAGACTCATATGAGTCCGGTATTCGTCGGCGGTCATGCCGCCGTTGCCGATTTCGAGCATGTCGGGATCGTTCCAGTGTCCAGGTTTCGCGTATGCGGCAAGCTTGAGCTGGCTGAAACCAATCCTCGACATGGACTCCCAGCGATCGGAGATGTCGCCCGTGGTGCGCCACAGGTTGCCGCCGCTTTCGGCCCCCCACCCGGTCCATGGAGCTGCGCGACCATACTCGCAGAGGCTGTAGATGATATGCCGGTGCGTGGCCTGAAGCGCCTCCCCCATCTCCTGGTAGATAGCCTGCAACGTAGGTGCGTCATCCTTATAGATCTCGAGATCGCTGCAGAGATCGTACTTCAAGTAATCGATGCCCCAGGACGCATACGTCTTCGCATCCTGCGCCACATGGCCGTAGGTGCCCTCGTAGCCTGCACACGTTTTCGGTCCGGGGCTGGAGTAGATGCCGATCTTCAGGCCCTTCGAATGCACGTAGTCCGCGAGTGCTTTCATGTCGGGGAACTTTTTGTTCGAGGTGATATTGCCGTTCGCGTCGCGTCCCAACTCCCAGGTGTCGTCGATGTTGATGTAGGTATACCCGGCCTTGCTCATTCCGCTTGAGACCATCGCGTCGGCCATCGCGCGGACTGAGGCATCGTCAACGCGACCGGCGAATTTGTTCCAACTGTTCCAACCCATGGGCGGCGTCCTGGCCAGACCGTTGTCAGGTACATCCTTGAGCGCGGGCAGCGGCAGCGCCGCAGGAGGCATGGTTGCCTCTTTCGTCACCTTTTCGGCCACTGACTTCACCGGCCCATCGCGGCCTGGGATTTCCAGTGTCAGCTTGCCGTTTTCGTAGGTGCCGTCGAACGTAAACGGACGTCGTGGGCGGCGAGGAGCAGTCGAGCCAGCGGGAGGCGCTGGCGGCGCAGGGGGCGTCGCCACTAAGTGGATCGCGCCATCCTTAAAGGTTCCGGTGATCGGAATCCCACCTGTCCCGCGAATCAACCTTCCGTCGATGGTTTCGCCGGTCTGATGGATTTCGAAGTACATGTCGCGAAAGGTGCCATCGCCACTGGGATTCGGCGTGCGCATGTCCCAATAACCGCTCAGGTCGGTCTGTCCGACACAAGGGCGAGTTGACGCTAAGAAAAAGCAGCAGGCGAAGAGGAAGGCGAAAAGAGCTGTTGAAGCCCGGAACCATCGATACATAAGTGTCTCCGTTCGATTTTGATAAGCGTGAAAGAAAGTGTTTTCAGCCTCGACACCGATGTCCCGATGCAGTCAGCTTGATCGATTTACCGCGCGCGGATCAGTTGCAATTTCGTGCTGTCAGGAAGTATCTCCGATATTCTGTCCAAGAATACAATAATGAATTCTTTTCTGACATTGGATAAGGATAAGGGGGCGAGTGACGGGCCGGATTCATGACTTTCCGGCCTGTCAGCCCACAGGACTACCCTCTAGCAGGTCGCCGGTCGATGCCGGCGCAGCTAATGTTTCCCGAAGACAGCAACCTTTGTCAGCCAGAGGTCCGCTAGCGATTTCGGGCGTTCGATCCAATCAGTCCTGATAAGGGACGAACTTATTCTCGCAGGAGAACGACATCTTCGATGGAGCCTTCAACGGCATTGTCGTGACACCGTTTCCTGTGAAGGTAAAGTTCGCGCCTTTGGGTCCGAGCGTAATCTTCGCGAACTGCGCTCGCACCTGGTCAGGCTGGATGCCGCGAATTTCGACACCGTTCAGTGTGATTTCTGTCAGATGGTTGGCGTTCAATCCAGCCACCTGCGCGATACCAGGCGTGAGGCTCACCACGTTTTCAAAGTTGATGTCTTTGTAGTCGGGAGTGCGATCGCCTTTCATTCCGAGGTCCTGAATGCCGTCGGTCGTCTGGCCGTTATAGAAAGGGCTGATGGAGATGGGGACTGCGACGTCCTTCATGCAGATGTTGCGATAAGTGATGTTGCGTACAGTGCCACCGCGCTGCACGTTGCTCTTGATGCGAATGCCGCTGGAGGTGTGATCGAGGGTGAGGGTGTCGACGAGTATGTCGCTTTCGTCGCGGGCCTCGGATCCCATGGACATGCCATGACCGCTGTAAAAGTGGTTGTCGAGCACGCTCATGTGATGCACGTTCGCCTTGATCGTAATGTTGTCGTCGCCATTGTCTATCCAACTCTTCGTGATGGTGATGTTCTCCGAGTTACCGGGGTCGATCCCGTCGGTGTTGCGTGCATCCGTGCCACGCACGCTGGGTGTAAGCAGATGAACTCCCCACGCCGTGAAGCCGTTCGTGTTGTTGACGGCGACATGGAAGTTAGGCGAGTTGTGCAGCCGGATGCGGTAGAGGATGAATCCGTCTGCATGGTTGGCGATGATCAAGCGCGGCGCGGAATATCTGGCATTGGTGGGTTCCGCGGCGCGCGACTGCTGCCACCATGTGTAGCTCTTGCCTAGGACGCCGCGGTCACCGCGGCCATCGATGGCACCGTCGCCCATAATCGCCGCGTTCTGAACGTTGATCACGGAGATAAGCGGCTTGCAGGGACGGCTCTCGGGGCCGCTGATCCCGCAGGTGCCGGGTGACGTTTCAAAATCCCTTGGATTGCGGGACGCATA
>Ga0208357_1002042_pt1 | contig 13922 bp, 12 predicted proteins | sample NGESurdeep092012_6_FD_184487 | JGI IMG/M metagenome (GOLD analysis project Ga0208357, IMG submission 184487) | Arctic peat soil microbial communities from Barrow, Alaska - NGEE Surface sample F52-2 deep-092012 (SPAdes) | ecosystem: Environmental > Terrestrial > Soil > Wetlands > Peat ... | reverse complement strand
TCACTAGGTTGCCCGGGATGGGGCTGCTCGAGGGGAAGCGGATGGTGGTGACCGGCGCCGGGGCCGGGATCGGACGAGCCGTCTGCCTCCGGATGAGTGCTGAAGGGGCCACGGTGACGGCCGTGGACATCGACGAGGCCGCTCTGGCCACCGTGGCCGAAGAGACGGGGGCGGTGGCCGCCGTGGCCGATGTCTCCGACGCCGCTGCTCTCGGCCCCGTCCTGGCCGGCGCGGCTGAGCGGATGGGGGGTCTCGACGCCCTGGTCAACAACGCCGGGGTGGGGGGTATGGCCGACCTGCACCGCTACAGCGACCGCCGTTGGGACCGGATCGTGGACGTCAATCTGGGCGGTGCCTTCAACGGGATACGGGCCGCCGTTCCCCTGCTGGTGGCATCGGGAGGAGGCGCCATCGTGAATGTGGCGTCGGTGAGTGGGATGCGACCCACCCGGGGCGAAGCCGCCTATTCGGCGGCCAAAGCCGGCGTCATCGCCCTGACCAGCGCCGCCGCCCTCGAATACGGACCGACCATCCGGGTCAATTGCGTCTCCCCCGGCGTCATCGACACCCCGCTCACCGCCCCTCTCCTGGCTCAACCGAGGGCCCGGGAGGTCATCGCGCGAGGGACGCCATTGGGCCGGATCGGGACACCGGAAGAGGTGGCCGGTGTGATCGTCTTCCTGTGCTCGGACCTGGCCGCCTACGTCACCGGGGTCAACATCCCCGTCGACGGCGGATCCCTTCTCCCGAGCGCCCAGGTCGACTCGGTCCTGCAGGGGATCCTCGATCAGATGGGCTGAACCGGGCGTGACCCCGCCGCCGTGCGCTCAGCCGGCGGCCAACCCCACCGTCACGGCCACCTGCGACATCTCGTCTTTGACCGCCTCGAGGTCCGGCTGGAGACACGTCACCACCAGGCGGTCCACCCCGAGCGCGTCGAGCTCGGCCAGCGTCTCGGGGGTCGTCCCCGTCGACACCCCGGTGAGGGTCAGCTCGATGGACTTCGGATCGCGGCCGGCGGCCACGGCCTCATCGGTCAGCTGCGCCAGGGCGCCCTGCAGCTCCTCGCCGCGGATCCCGAGCGGATGCCACCCGTCACCACGACGTCCGGCCCGGCGGATGGAAGCGGCGCTGTGACCGCCGATGTGGATAGGGATCCCACCCGGTTGAAAAGGCTTGGGATGGGTGTGGGCATGGGCGAAGCGGAAGAACTCGCCTTCGAAGGCCGCCCCTTCGGGTTCGGTATCGGCCCAAAGGGCCCGCATGACGTCGATGCACTCGTCGGTGCGCCTGCCGCGCGAGGCGAAATCGACCCCACAGGCCTCGAGTTCCTCCCGCATCCAACCCACGCCGATGCAGAGCCGGACCCGGCCCTTCGACAGGGCGTCCAGAGTGGCCAACCGCTTGGCCATGATCACCGGATGGTGGGCGGGCAGGACGAGGACGCCGGTGGAGAGGACGAGGCGGGTGGTGGCCGCGGCCAGGAAGCCGAGGAGGTCAATGGGATCGGGAATGGCGCAGTCGTCAGCCAGGGGCATCCGACCGGAGGAGGCGTAGGGGTAGCGGCTCGTGTAGTCACTGATGACCACGGGATGCTCGACCAGGACGATGGACTCGAAACCACAGTCCTCGGCATGCCGGGCGAAACCGATCATCCAGTCCGGGTCGGCACAGACTCCGGCCCGCACCGGGGGGAGCACGGCGAATTTCATGGTCGATCCTCCATAAGCCTGTCCTCCCGCCAATCGAGATGGAGTTGGCGCTCGGCGAAGCCCCACCCTTCAGGTTGACGGGCGAACTTGTCGGTGTAGCGAACGGCCATGACCAGCATCCGTCTGGTGCCGGCGCTCTCGTAGACGTGATGGGCCAGGCAGACGACATCTCCGGTGGCCGCATCGCCGTCGATGATGACGACCTGGCCGCCCACGATATGGGTGGTGGCCAGATAGCGGTCGAGTCCGGCCACCAGGGCGGCGGCGATCTCGTCGCGACCGCGGCGGACGATGGGAGCGTCGCCGGCGGCATTGTGCAGGCGCGACACCAGGCGGCCGTCGGCGGTGAAGAGCGAGGCCACCGAGACGGCGTCACGGCGATCGACGTAGTGGGCGTAAGAGTCGACTAAGTCGCGGAGCGCCGCTCTGTCGGCTACCGACTGCTCTATCTCACTCACTGCTCACCTCGGTTGAGGTCGGTCCGACAGGATGCCGGTGTCACGCGAAACCCTTGGCATCGTAGGCGGGATGGTCGTGGCCCTCACCACCTGCTGTGGTCGGAATGACCACGGAGATCGTGATCACAGACATTCCTTCAGCGCCGCCGGCCCAGGACCGATGTCCTGAACATGACTCTGGGGAGACGCTGTGACGAGATTGTCCGCATCATCGACGAAACGCTGATGTCGATGGAGACCGAATCCGGTCCCGTCATCGATGTCAGCGCCCACCCGAGCGGGGCCAGCCTGGCCGGGCGGGGGATACGACCTTTGGAAGTGGTGGGCGGTCGACGCCGGCGCACCGACGCTGCCGATCTCCGGTTATCCCCCGGCGGCGGCGCCCGCCGCCCCTGGGCGGGCGAAGCCCGAGGTGACGCCGGCGGCCGTGGCCGAGACCGAAGTGGCGGACACCGATCCGCTGCTCGCCTTCGTGCCCTGCACGATGACGGTATCGCCGACCTGTAGCGATCCCAGGCTGGACGCCGCGTTCCGGTCGACCGTGGTGGATGGCCCGACCGTCACTTTGACCAGAGCTCCGCTGGCGTTGGTCACGTAGAGGGTCGAACCCTGAACCTCGGTGACGGTCCCGGCCGTAGCGCCGGCCAAGGCGTTGGCGAAGCCGCCACCGGTGGCACCAGCCCCGCCCCGGAAGAGCGAGGCAAAGGACGAAGCCGCCGCCGTTGGTCCTGAAGTCGTGCCCTGGGCCCGTTGCAGCGCGGCCCCGCCCCAGATTCCTCCGGCGGCGATGAGCAGCCCCAGGAGAGCGACAGTGGGGACCGACATCCGGATCCCCCTGCGGGGACCCCGGTCGGGCCACTCGTCGTCGTCATCGGTGGGCCCCGTCTCCCAGGGAGGCTCACCGTCACCGTCGGTTCCCCTGGTCGGGTAGCCGTCGGCCCGGGTGAGAGCGATCTCCTGGGTGGGGTGGTCGAGCTCCGGAGTGGCGGTGGAACTCGTCGTTGAGTCGGAATCGGACATTGACTGTCGCCTTTCGGTCTTACTCGTAGCGGAGCGCGTCGATGGGTCGGAGCGATGCGGCGCGGTTGGCGGGGTAGAAGCCGAAGAAGACGCCGACGGCCAGGGCCACACCGAAGGCCAGAGCTATCGAATCGGGGGCCACCGACGGCTGGATGCCGTCGATCCGAAAACGCGAGCCGATCAGACCGATGGCCACCCCCACGGCGCCGCCGATGAGTGAGATCACCACCGCTTCGATGAGGAACTGCATCAGGATGGCTATCTTCCGGGCCCCAATGGCCTTGCGGATCCCTATTTCCCGGGTTCGCTCGGTCACGCTGACCAACATGATGTTCATGACGCCGATGCCGCCGACGAGAAGGGAAATGGCCGCTACCGCCCCCAGCAGAAACGTCAGGGTCCCGGTGGTGGAGGTGGCCGCTCCGAGCAGGCTGGCTTCGTTCACGACCAGGAAGGGCAGATCGGCCACGGTGGTGTCGTTCTGGGCGGCCAGAATGTTTTCGACCTCGTTCTGGGCCAGGTTGATGGTGGAAGCCGACTTGGCCTGGACCAACAGCTCGGTGAAGGACTGGGACTCGCCCGTGAGCTGATCCTGGACCGCCGTATACGGGGCGATGGCCACGGCGTCCTGGTCGCTACCGCCGCTCGTCCCCTTGGCCGCCAGCAGGCCGACAACCAGAAAGTTCGATGACCCGAGCTCGATCTGCTGGCCAATGGGATTCGACCCGGTGGCGAAGAGATTGCTGGCCACGTCGGCGCCGATGTCGACCACCTGGGAGTGGCGGGCGATGTCGGTGCTGGTGATGGCCCGCCCCGACGCCACCGTGTAGTCACTGGCCTTCAGATACGAAGGGGTCGACCCCGTGACGGTCGTCGAATAGGTGGCTCCTTGATAGGTGGCCGTCACCGACGTGGTCAGGACCGGAGAGACCGAGGCCACGTCAGGGGCGTTGTTGGGGTCGGAGATCTGCTTGACGTCGGCCGTGGTGAGGGTGGCCGCCTGGGACTGGGTGCCCGTCACCGACCGTCCGGCACCGAATCGTCCCGTGTTGATCACCGTCAGGGTGTTGGTGCCCAGGGATTCGATGCGCTGTTCGATGGACAGCGACGAACCCGTCCCCACCGCCACCAGGATGATCACGGCCGAGACGCCGATCAGCACCCCGAGCATGGTCAGCGCGGAGCGCAGTTTGTTGGCCGCAACCCCACCGAGAGCCATCCGGAACACGTCGCGCTGCTTCACCGGGGTACTCCCCCCCGGCCGGCATCGGCATGGGCCTGATGGATGGCCCGGGCCGAGGCCGGGTCCTGGGTGTAGTCGTCCACGATGTGCCCGTCGCGAAGTTTCACGACCCGCTCGGTGTAGGCGGCGATGTCCTCTTCGTGGGTGATGAGGACGACGGTGCGTCCCTGAGAATGAAGAACGTCGAAGACCGCCATCACCTCGAGGCTCGATTCGGTGTCCAGGTTCCCCGTCGGTTCGTCGGCCAGGATCAGCGCCGGATTGGTGACGATGGCCCGGGCCACGGCGGCCCGCTGCTGTTGGCCACCGGACATCTCGCTCGGGTAGTGGTCCATCCGTTGACCGAGACCCACGGCTTCCAGGGCCCGGGCCGCCCGGACTTTGCGCTCATGGGGGCGCACTCCGGCGTAGACGAGAGGCAGCTCCACATTGGCCAAGGCTGACATCCGGGGCAGGAGGTTGAAGCTCTGGAAGACGAAGCCGATTTTCCGGTTCCGGATTCGGGCCAGATCATCGTCGTCGAGGGTGCGGACGTCCACGCCATCAAGCCAGAAATGACCCCGGGTGGGCACGTCGAGGCAACCGATGATGTTCATCAACGTCGACTTCCCTGATCCCGAGGCACCCATGATGGCCACGAAATCACCGCGGGGGATGTCGAGCGAAACACCGCGGAGGGCGTGGACGTCGTTGTCCCCCATTCGGTATTCCTTGACGACATTGCGCAAAGCGATGACGGGCCGCCGGCTTCTCGCCGTGGGGCCGGCAGGGACGTCGACAACGGAAGTGTTCATCCTCCGCCCCGGGTGAAGCCGCCGCCGCCGAAACCGCCGCCGCCGAAACCGCCGCCGCCGGTCAGACCGCCGCCCAAGCCCCCGGTGCTGGTCGAACCGGTCGTGCTGGCGCTGACCGAGGCCACCGGCTCCACCACCACCTGGCCCACCTTGACCCCGCTCAGGACCTGGGTGGTCGAGTCACCCACCACACCGGTGGTCACCCGGGTCACCGTCTTTTTCCCGCTGGCCAGGACGGTGACCGTCGAGATGGGCCCGGTGGTGGTGATGGCTGCGCTCGGCAGCTCGAGGGTGTTACTGACGGTCTGGACGACGACACTGACGTCGGCCGTCATCCCCACCTTCACGGTGGAGGGAGGGCTCTCCAGGGCGATGGTCACGTCGTAGGTCACGACGTTGCTGACCACCGTGGAGGTGGGAGCCACGGCACTGACCGTCCCGGTGACGTCGGTGCTGGGCAGAGCCGGAAGGGTGGCCGTGGCCGTCTCCCCGACCTTCATCTTGGCGATGTCAGCCTCGGCGTAGCCGGCCACGACTTCCAACCCACCGAGGTTCTCGATGGTGACGAAAGCGGTGGAGGAGGTCGAAGAGGAGCCGGTGGTCGCCGATCCCGTGGTCGCCGATCCCGTGGTCGCCGATCCCGTGGTCGCCGATCCCGTGGTCGCCGATCCCGAACCACCGAAACCCGAGGACGCGGACGAGCCGGTGGAAGAAGACGCCGCCGAGGAGCTGCCGGTGTCCGACGATGTCCCACTTCCGCTGACGCTGTCTCCCACGGAGTCGTTGACGGCGGTGACGGTCCCGCTGATGGGGGCGGTCAGGGTGGTCTCGTTCAGCGCCTTCTGATCAGTGGCCACCGTGTTCTGGTCTTGGAGCACCTGGGCCTGGTCTTCTGCCACGGTGGACGGCACCACGGCGGCACCGGCCGAGGTGGCGGCGATGCTCGTCTGTTGGGCCGACAGCGTGGCCTTGTCCCGGGCCACCGTCTGCTGGTCGGTGGTTATCGTCTGTTGGTCCACCACACAGGCGCTCTGGGCCGTCTTGACCGTCTGCCCGATACCGACCGACGACCCTGCCACCAGGGCGTACAGGTAGGTGGTGTCGGGGGTCAGACCGGTCACGGTGGCACTGACCGAAACGTCCGGGCTGGCCCCCGGGGTGGCTGTCGCCGTGGGTGTGATGGAACCGTAGGCCGTGGTCGTGCCGTATTCGAAGTAGTAGTTGGTGGGAGCACCGCCGGTGTCGACCGTGCCGGTGAGAGAAACGGCGGTATCGGTCACACTCGAACCTGCGCCGGTAGTAGCGGTGTCCTGAGCGCCGAGACCGGAAGCGCCCGATCCCGATGATGACGAAGAGCTCGTAGCCGCCGGACAACCCAGGGCCTCATCGGAAGTCAGTTGGTTCTGCGCCGTGGTGAGATCGCCTTCGTCAGTGGTCAACTGCTCCTGATCGGAGGTCAATTGGTTCTGCGCCGTGGCCATGCTGGCCTGATTCTGTTTCAGCTGGGCCGTCGTGCCCCCGTCTCGGGCCGAGGTCAGGGTGTACTCGGCTGCGCTCAGGGCGGCCTGGGCCGAGGTCAGTGCCGCCTGGGCGTCGGTGGGGTCCAGGGTTCCGAGAACCTGACCGGCGGTGACGGTCTGACCGGCGGTGACGTCGACGGCCGTCAGGGTCCCGCTGGTCTCGAAATTCACCGAGTCCGAGGTGGCTGCGCTCACGTTGCCCGAGGCCGACACGCTTGACTGGACGGTGCCGCGTTCCACGGTCACCGTCCGAGCCGTGGCTGACGAGGCCGAGGACGTCCCGTAGATCGAATCCAGTCCGAACGAGGCCACCGCGGCCACGGCCACGCCCAGGACCCCGTACCAGATGAAAGTTTTACGGCCGATGATCCGGTTACCGATCTTCATTGCCTTGTCGTCCCTTCGCGCCTGAGTGACAGAAGAACCTCGCCGCCCGATCGTCGTGTTCTCAGCCCGTCGTCGTCGTCGTACTTGACGACGTTCCCGTCGGCCGCAGGGCGGCACACGCCTGGTTGGCGGCCTGGAAGGTCGAACTCGACTGGTTGAAGGTGGTCGGTGGCGTCGAACCGGCACCCGCCCTGGCCCCCGGCGTGGGCAGAGTGACGCCGTGCAGCTTCAGGCAGTTGCGGTAGGCGGCGAAGGCCGTGCTGTTGAGCCCACCGGCCCCTCCACGACCGAACCCACCACCGAATCCCCCGGAGGGCCGCAGACTCTTGCAGGCCGTGGCCGCCTTCTGAAACTTCGGGTTGTTCCGGAAGCCGCCGCCTGATCCCGGGGTACCACCGGGGAAGGAGCCCGAGCCCGGGGTAAACGTGGGCCGCGTTCCTCCCTCGGCCGGGGGAGCGCCACTTCCCGGGGTGGAGTTCCCGAAGTTGGGAAGAGTCACGCCGTGCTTCTTCAGGCAGCTGGTGTAAGCCGCCTCCGACGCCTTTCCTGACGGCTTGGTCGTACTGGTGCCTGAGCCACTGGCCGACGAACTGCTGCAGGCGCTCAGAATCAGCGGCACCGCCCCCACCAAAAGCAGGATCAGGGCCGGGCGCGTGGCCCCACGCCCTGGTCTCCCGCCACCCATACGGCCCTTCAGGGCTTCGAGCAGATCCATCGGTGTCTCCCTCATCCCCGCTTCAGCACCGGTGTCGGACCGGCTGCAGACAGCGTCGTCTTGGTTGTTCTCCGACCCGGCCGCCCTGGTGTCGCGACAGTCAGCGCCGAGTCAGGCTCGGACAGTGTCGCCCTCCTGGGATACGAAAACACCGTGAAATCACTGTGACCCAGCTGAGAATCGATCCATCATCCGGTAGTTCACAGAAGACTCACAGGAACCTCATTCAGGATCGCCGGAAAGGAGGTCCCACCACCATGTCCACCCCCGCGCGCATTCTCGTCGTTGACGACGAGCACAGCATCACCGACCTCCTCTCCATGGCCCTTCGCTACGAGGGCATGGAGGTCCGCGTCGCCCACCTCGGGCGCGAGGCCCTCGAAGCCATCGGGACGTTCCGACCGCAACTGATCGTTCTCGACGTGATGCTGCCCGACCTGAACGGCTTCGAGGTCCTCGAACGCATGGGACGGGATATGGGCGGTAACCGGGTACCGGTCCTCTTCCTGACCGCCCGCGACACCCTCGACGACAAACTCCGGGGATTCACCCTCGGCGGCGACGACTACATGACGAAGCCGTTCAGTGTGGAGGAGCTGATCGTCCGGGTACGGGCCATTCTGCGCCGGGTCCATGGCGACGGCGACAATGGGCGTCTCGAGCTCGGCGACCTTCGTCTCGAAGAGGAGAGCCACGAGGTCTTCCGGGGATCCACCTCCATCGATCTCACCCCCACCGAGTTCAAGCTGCTCCACTACCTCCTGCTCAATGCCGGCCGGGTGGTCTCTAAATCTCAGATCCTCGACCGGGTGTGGAACTACGACTTCGACGGCAACGCCAACGTCGTCGAGATCTACATCTCCTATCTCAGGCGCAAGATCGACTCCCTCGGTCCCCCCCTCATCCACACCGTCCGGGGGGTCGGCTACACCTTGCGGCCGCCGCCGGAGTAAGCCGTGACGCTCCGTCTCCGGCTGCTCCTGGTCCTGGTGGGCATCGTGGCGGGTGGCCTCATCGTCTCCGACGTCGTCACCTACACCTCACTCAAATCCTTCCTAGGCACCCGACTGAACCAGCAGCTCCGGGCGGCCCGTGGACCCGTAGCGCAAGCACTGGAAGAGTGTTACCAGACGGCTGAGAACCCGTTCGTTTCCCCGGGGCTGAACTCCACGTGCCACCTCAATCTCACCGAGGCGGCCCAGGTTCCGTCGGGAACCTACGGCGAACTGCGCGACGCCAGCAGTGGCGCACCATTGGCGTGGACCTGCTTCTCCGCCAGAGACCACGCATCGTCGTCACCACTCCTGCCGTCTCCCCTACCGGTGTCAGCCGCTAATCAGAGACCGAAGTCCTTTCCTGTGTCGAAGACGGGATGCGGCGCCCACACCTACGTGGCGGTGGCGTCGGACACGGCCTCGTTGGTCAACGGGCAGGCCTTCGTCGTCATCGTGGCCGTTCCCCTTACCGAGGAAAACCAGACCCTCAGTCACCTCCGGCTCGTGGAAGGCCTCGTCTCCCTGGCCGTCCTCATCGGTCTGGGCGCGCTCTCCTGGTGGGTCGTCCGGCGCGGGCTGCGGCCCCTCGACGAGATGACGACGACGGCGGGCGCCATCGCCTCGGGGGACCTGTCCCAGCGCGTCCCCCATACCGAATCCCACACCGAGGTGGGCCGGCTCGGTGTGGCCCTCAACACCATGCTCTCGGAGATCGAAGTGGCGTTCGCGGCGCGCGCCGCGTCGGAAGAGAGGCTCAGGCGCTTCCTGGCCGACGCTTCGCACGAGTTGCGTACTCCTCTGACGTCGATCCGCGGCTACGCCGAGATCTTCGACCGCGGGGCGCGTGACCGGCCCGAGGATCTGGCCCTCTCCATGCGTCACATCCGCTCCGAGGCCAACCGGATGTCCGAGCTGGTCGACGACCTACTCCTCTTGGCCCGCCTCGACCGTGAACGCCCTTTGGCCCACGAGCAGGTCGAGCTCACCGCCGTGGTGGCCGCCGCCGTCGACGCCGCCCGGGTGAAGGCCCCGGACCGCGTCGTCACCTTCGCCCCCGTGGCCCCCGTGGTCGTCACCGGCGACGCCAGTCGCCTGCGCCAAGTCGCCGACAACCTGATGGCCAACGCCCTCAATCACACCCCCGAGGGCACTCCCATCACCGTGGACCTCACCGCCGACGGGACGACCGCCCTCCTGACCGTGGCCGACCGGGGTCCGGGTATCGACCCGGCCGACCGCGGCCACATTTTCGAACCCTTCCACCGGGCCGACCCCTCCCGGGCCCGGGCCACCGGTGGCGTGGGCCTCGGTCTGGCCATCGTCTCGGCCATCGCCACCGCCCACGGTGGCGCCGTCGGGGTGGATTCCGAACCGGGATCGGGCGCCACCTTCTGGGTACGACTTCCCGCGGTCCCCGTCAACGTGCCGCCTCCCGTCGGTCCCCCGGCCGACATGGCCCCGCCCGTCGCTCTCGGCCCAGCCCCGGCCCCCTGGTCGTCACCTCCGGGGCCGACCGTGACCGCATCTCCGCCGGTTCCGAGGGCCGAGGGCGACCAGCAGCTGGGGGTTTGAGAGGGTCGGACATAATGCGCTCGTCGGTCATACTGAGCCGATGGAGAAGATCGTCTATCTGCTGTGGGGTGACGGCGAGCCCGAAGAAGGCGATGCCCTACGCCAGCGGCTGCTGGACGAGACGGCTCCGCTCCTGGTGGCCGCCGGAGCCCGGGGCCTGACCGTCAATGTCCACGACACCGAAGCGTCGAAAGCACCCTCCCCCGTCCCGGCCCCCGAGGGTGAGGCCCCCCATTGCGCCGAGGTCTCGCTCTGGGTCGACTCCTACGACCGGCGCCAGCCCCTCGAGAAGGTCATCGTCGGCGTAGGCCTGCGCTGTGCCGGCTACCTGGTGGTCGAATCGCTCTACGAGGATTACGGGACCACCCCCCACGGACCGCCGCGTTCCTGGCCCGATGGGCAACGGTCACCGGGTGTCCTCACCGTCGCTCTCATCCACCGCCCCGTTGGTCTGGCCTACCCCGAGTGGATCGAACGCTGGCACGGGACCCAGTCACCGCTGTCAGCCGAACTGCAGCCCCGGACGCGTTATGTCCGCAACGAAGTCGTCCGGGCTCTGACCGATGGAGCCCCTATGGTCCACGGGATCGTCGAAGAGGCGTGGCCTTCGGCCGGCCACGTGGCCGACCCCATGTTGTTCTACAACGCCGGCACGCCCGAGGAGTTGAACACCAACATCACCCGGATGCTCGACAGCGTGAACGCCTGCCTCGACCTGAGCCGGATCCGTTCCTCCACCATGAGCGAGTATCTGGTCAAGACCCTCTGACGGTCACGTTCCGCCGGTGATCCGGTGGGCCTTCCAGACCTCCTCGGCCGGCCACTGGCGGGCCCACTGGTCGGGGACATACACGTGCCTTGAGTGTGCCCCTTCGGGTATCTCCACCTCGATGAGCTCATCGACCACGAACCCACTGTCACGCAGGAGTCGGTGCATGACGCCGTGGCCCAGATGGAACTCGACTGAGTCATCGTCGGACCACTCGAAGCGGTGCATCCCGATGTACGGACGCACCAACCGGTCTCCGGCCGCCCCGGCGGGCACATCGGGGAGGCAGCACATGAGAAAGGCCCCGTTGCACAGGAAGACCAACCGGCCCCCGGGTCGCAGCAGCCGGGCCGCCTCGGGGATCCAGCGGTAGGGATCGCACCAGATACTGGCCCCGTATTCCGAAATAGCCAGATCGAAACTCTCGTCGGCGAAGGGGGTCTGTTCGGCATCGCCGTGAATCAGGGGGAACGAAAGTCCGAACTCGGCCTGGAAACGACGGGCGTTGGCCAGTTGTGCCGTGGAGTTGTCGATACCGACGGCCCGGGCGCCACGCCGGGCCAACCAGCTCGAGACATAAGCCGTCCCACACCCGAGTTCGATGGTGTCGAGCCCGGACACCTCATCGGGGAACATCCGGAGAGTCGATTCGGGAACACTCCACTGGCCCCAGGAAGGTTCGTCCTGGGCCCAATTGCCCCGTCCCGCCTCTTCGTATTCCGTGGCCCAGGTGTCCCAGGCACCCCGATTACGCCTGATGTGGTCGGGAGTATCGGTCGCCATGGGGGTCGGGGTGGGCTCAGACCCGGGCCTGCTCGTCGAAACGCGTGTACCGGTCCACGAAGGCCAGGTGGGTGACACCCGTCGGTCCGTTCCGGTGTTTCGAGGTGATGATCTCGGCCGAACCCCGCTCGGGCGAGTCGGGGTTGTAGACCTCGTCCCGGTAGATGAAGAGAACGACGTCGGCGTCCTGCTCGATGGACCCCGATTCACGGAGGTCAGCCAGCACCGGCCGCTTGTCCTGGCGCATCTCCAGATTTCGGGACAGCTGCGACAGGGCGATGACAGGTATGTCGAGCTCGCGAGCCAGGACCTTCAAACCACGACTGATTTCGGACACCTCGACCTGACGGTTCTCAGCCCGACTCCGGCCGTGACCGCTCATGAGCTGGAGGTAGTCGACCACGACCAGGCCGAGACCCGACCGGGCCTTCAGTCGCCGGGACTTGGCCCGGATGTCCATGACGGTGACGTTGGGGTTGTCATCGATGAAGATCGGGGCGTCACCCAACCGACCGATGGCGTTGGAGATCCGAGGCCAGTCCGATTCGAGCAGGTGCCCGTTGCGCATCCGGGTGGCGTCGACACCGGCTTCCGAGCACAGCATTCTCTGGGTCAGCTCCAGGTGGCTCATCTCCAGTGAGAAGAGCAGGACCGGCACCCGCGCATGGACGGCGGCGTGGTTCACGATCCCGAGAGCGAAGCTCGTCTTACCCATGGCCGGCCGAGCACCGACCACCACCAGGTTTCCGGCCTGGAGCCCGGCCAGCTGGGCGTCGAGGTCCCGGTAACCGGTGGGGACACCGGTGATGGTCTCGCCCTTCTCCACCAGGGCCTCGAGGTGGTCGAGGCTCTGGGCCAGAAGGTCACGCAAAGGCGACATGGTATCGACCATCCGGCGTTGGGCGACGTCGAAGATCATCGACTCAGCCCGGTCGACCACTTCGGTGACGTCCTCGGGAACGCTGTACCCGAGTTCGGCGATCTCACCGGCCACCGTGACCAGCCGCCGGAGCAGGGCGTGTTCCTCGACGATCTTGGCGTAGTAGGCGGCATTGGCCGTCGACGGGGTGTTGACCTGCAGGGAGATCAGGACCGACGGGTCGCCGACGGCCTCGAGCATCCCGGACCGACGCAGCTCGTCGGCCACCGTCACCGGGTCGGCCGGCTCTCCACGGGTGTAGAGCGAGGTGATGGCCCCGAAGATGTGGGCGTGGGACGGCTTGTAGAAGTCCTCGCTGGTACAGAACTCGATGGCCGACGCCGTGGCGTCTCGCGACAAGAGCATGGCCCCGAGCAGGGACTCCTCGGCGTCGAGGTTGTGAGGCGGAACCCTTCCGCCCTGACCGGTTAGTCGGCGGATGGGTGCCTCTTCGAGTGCCTGCGTCATGGACCCCTACCCTCTCCTACTCCGCCTGGGGGGAACGAGGGCAACAACCTGGGGATATCGCGTGCCGATTCTGTGGACGACGCACGACGTCAGCGGAAAACCCTGGGGACATCCTGTGTACGGCCCCCGGGCCGCGACGAACTGCATGGCCGGAACCCTAGACATCGGTTGTGACAGTCCGGTCTCGAGGAGACCGTTCGTGCCACCGGGTCAGGTGCTCGGAACGACCTCGACGGTGACTTCGACGGTGACCTCGTCGTGAAGATGGACGGGGACCACGTGGGTGCCCACCGTCTTGATCGGTTCCGAGAGAGAGACCTTGCTCCGGTCGACCTCGGCCCCGGTCTGGGCGGTGATGGCCTCGGCCACGTCGGCCGCCGAGACCGATCCGAACAGCCGGCCTTCCGCCGCGGCCCGGGCCGAGACGGTCACGGTGGCCTCGCCGAGAACCCCGGCCACCGACCGGGCCGCATCGCGATCCTGGACGTTGCGGAGATCCCGGCCTCGCCGCATGGCCACGGCCTGCTTCTCGATCTTGTCGCCGGCCAGCAGGGCACGGCCGGTGGG
>Ga0208357_1002041_pt1 | contig 13924 bp, 12 predicted proteins | sample NGESurdeep092012_6_FD_184487 | JGI IMG/M metagenome (GOLD analysis project Ga0208357, IMG submission 184487) | Arctic peat soil microbial communities from Barrow, Alaska - NGEE Surface sample F52-2 deep-092012 (SPAdes) | ecosystem: Environmental > Terrestrial > Soil > Wetlands > Peat ... | reverse complement strand
ACGCATCGGAACCCTGCTCAACGCCTTCTCATCCCAAGAATGCGCCAACTACCTCAGAAACTCCGGATACGCTTCAATCTAGATGGATCAGACTCTAATTGGCGTAGGTGCCGGCAATGGCGGGGGTTAACCGCAGCTCGGCCGCCGGAATGCGCCCCACCCGGCCGAGAGCGATATCGACGGTGCCCTCCGGCGCGTCGCGGCTGACCCGCCGCAGATAGAACACATCCCCGGTCTGGTGATGATCGGTGGCGGCGCCGGCACGATAGTCGATGCAGGAGACGATCAGCGTCGAGCCGGCGGCGCGAGACCCCGATTCGGCCACGCTGGCCCCAGCCGATTCGCGCGCGGTGAATTGCGCGCCGGGGAAGATCGCATAATCCCAAGGCATGCCGCCGGCGCGCGCGGCCCGAGATACCAGCCGCACCACGTTCCGGCACCGCGCCTCGACGTCGCGCGTCGCAGCGGTGGGCGCCACACCGCCGGTATCGCCCGCCGTCTCGGCGATCAAGAGCGGCGTGACAATGATATTGAAGGCCGGCGTGCGCCCACTATTGGCAAGATCGTATCGTAATTCCAGATGGGCGCCGCCCTTATCGACGGTGAGATCGCTGGCGATGGCGACCTTGGCCGAGACCCACGGCCGGGCGTTGCTCCGCATCGCATCGACCCGCGCGGCCACGACCGCGATTTGATCGTGCAGCGCCTCAAGCTGATTTCCGGTGTCGCGGTTCGCGATACTGAAGATGACGAGACCGGCGACGGCGACCGCGGCAAACCCGACAAGCCCTACCCACGCCCAGCCGCGATCGATCTTGCCGGTCGGCACGGGCCGGTCGTTCGAGCGCCGGAGCTGATCCTCGATGCGCCGGAGCGCGGCGACGAGATCATCGGCCTGATCGAGGTGGGCGGCGATCCGAGGTTCCCGCGGCCCGCTGTCATCGTGCGATTCCCGCATCAGGGACGTTCCGGCACCTAAAAAAGACCGCGCGGAGAAAACTCCGCGCGGTGCAAGTCCGGCAAAAAATGCTGCCGGGGGATCAAAACATAATCTGCGTTCGGGCCGCGATGGCGTTGAGGGTCGCGCCCTTGGTATTGGGGCCGCCGATCACGGTCGGGATGTAGATGTCGCCATGTTCGAAATCGAGCATGAATTTCATGTTGAGGTTGGGATAGTAGTTCAGCCCGACCGAATAGACCGTCTGCTTGCCGCCGATGGTGGTGAGATCGTTGAGATCGACCACGCTGTATCGTGCCGCCAATTCCAACGCGCCCCAGCCACCGCCCTCGCCCATCGACAAGGAATGGTCCGGAATGACGCCGGTGTAGCCGCCGCTGGCGGGGCTGTAGCGGCGACGGCCGCCGAAGGTATAGCTGGCCTCGACATAGCCGCCGTTGAATTCGAGCGTCGGCTTGCCCAGCACCTGATCGACCGAGTAGTGGAAATATTCGCCCTCGATGAAGGCGTTATGCCACTGCGCCGCCGCTTCGCCGCCGAACACCATGCCGCGGGTCGAGGGAATGGCGCCGCTGCTGATCAACTGGCTGGGATCGACGCGCAACTCTGGCCGGTCGGCGAGGGTAATGGTTTCCGCGTTGCTGGCCCCGCGTGGCCGGAACAGGTCGGCGAAGTCGGCGCCGAGATGCAGCGAGAAATCCTCGTTCTGGAACACTTGATAGCTGCCGCGCGCCAGGAACGAGGTTTGGGGTCCGTGACCGCTCGGCAACGCGACGCAGGGCGCGGCGGCCCCGACGCAGGTGGCGCCGTCGGTATGCAAGGCACCGGAGTTTGGGCCGGTGAAATAGGCGGCGGCGAAATAGCGATCATTGTTGGAGCGCGCGCCGAAGGCGGTCCGCGAATCGCCGCCGCCATAGGCAGCCGCGACGACTTGGGCCGAGGACCGCTCCATGAACAGGATATCGTTGGAGCTGGTGGCTTCCTGCAGCGTCCAGGGCACGTCCATGACGCCGAAATCGATGGCCACCGGGAATTTCTGGCCGTGATCGTAGAAGCCGTTATAGGTGATCAAGGCATTCTCGACCCCGGACAGGGCGGTATTGCCGGAAAAGGGGCTGCCGGCATTGCCGTTCGCGAACGCATTGTTGTTGTTGAGACTGTCGGAATTTCCGCCGAAATCGTAGATCAGGGCGTAATTCCAATCGTTCATGAACGTGCCGGTGACACCGATGCGCGCCCGCCGCAAATTGATGCCGCTGGCGAGATGCTTGTCTTTCATTCCGGGCATCGGGTTGTAGTTCAGATAATCGGCGGTATCGACATTGAGGCGGCCGGTCAGCGCGATCGAATTGGCGCCGTCCGCGCTGCTCAGGCCGAACCGATGCGAGGCGGTTTCGGTGACGCGCGGCGCATTCCGGGGCGGCGCCGCGGCTTGGGCCTGCCGCGCCGCCTGCGCGGCCGCGTTGGCCTTTTCCTCGGCCCGCGTCTCCGCCATCTGGAGGTTTTCGATCTGCTGCTGCATCTGCTGCATCTGCTGTTTCAGCAACTGGATTTGCTGACGCGTCGCGGCATTGTCCTGGGCGAAACCGGTTGTCGCCCCCAGCATTAGCGTGCCGGCCGCAATGCCCGCCGCCAGCAATCTTGGTGATGGAATTCCCATGCAAACCCCCGATGTCACTGTCGTATCACTCGTTAATGTCTATAATTCCGATAGTGTAAATGCAATAACAAATTTGACACGCTCCCTGCGTGACCCAAAGAGAATTTTGGGCCTCGTTCCTGCTCAATAATGCGCTGGGACTATCGGTAGAGCGCTATATCCACACAAACATATATGACAGCGAAAGTTTTTCCAGCGTTTTATTGACGTTTTTCCCGCCGGACCAAGTTATCGGCGAATCATCATCGTCTCAAAGGCCACCGGCTTGCGGGGATAAATCAATCTAAGACACGGCAATTGTTGATGTATTTGTATTTGTGCCCCGTCCCTTCCCGTGACCTGCTGGGATCCGATTTCGTTATATTTTGATGTAGTAATTTAAATTACTAAATATAAATCGTAATCTATTCAGATTTGCCCGAACATAAATTCAATAAAAATATTTAATGGCGGGCGACTGAAAAGCACAATTACCTGTAAATTTGCAGATATCTTAAAATATATTTTTAATTTATGATGAGAAAATATCGCTTCTTTAAAATTTATTTTATAATTTGGCCGCTGACCCTCGTTCGGCTGTGGCGTATCGCTATTCCTCTATGTCTCTTCGGACATAGCGATCGTGGCCGACATCTCCGGACGCTATCTCCGCGTTTTCACAACGGCGCCAAAACGGTGCTTTCGGGGGTTACCAGCATGAATGTTTCACGACAGCGAAACGCGTGGGCCATTGCCTTCGCGATGGCCACCGGCGCGAGCCTCGGCCTTGCCGCCACGGCGCCGGCCTGGGCGCAATCCGACCAGGCCCCGCCCCAGCAGACGGCGCAGGCGGTGACCACGGGCGATTTCTTCACCGATTGGTTTGCCCGGGTCGACAAGGCGCAGTCGGAGCAGCCGCACTGGATGACGCCGATCGCGGCCACCACGCCCCGGCTCGAGGAAGAAGTCCGCTATGACCAGTTCTTCGAGACCATTGGCCATGGCGGTGGCCATCTCGACAATTTCGATGGCGGCAAGGGCCTCGAACTGATCCCGTTCGATCCGGTCGAGGTAATTATCGGCGTGCCACCCTATATCGAGAAATCGACCGCGAAAGGGTCGGTTTCCGGCTTTAACGACTGGCCGTTCCTGCTGGTCAAGTACCGGATTCTCAGCGCCAACGAGCAGAACGGCAATTACATCCTGTCGGCCTTCCTGCAAGGCAGCGCGCCGACCGGCATCGCCGCCCTGACCTCGAACAGCTATATGATCACGCCGACCATCGCGGCCGGCATCGGCTTCGGCGATTTCGACATTCAGTCGACGCTGGGCGAGAGCTTCCCGACCGAGCACACCGATGTCGGCAAGATTCTAAGCTGGAACACGTCGCTTCAATATCATCTGTGGCGCGTGCTGTGGCCCGAGGTCGAATTTAACTTCATGCATTTTTCGACCGGCGAGCGCGACGGCTTGAACCAGGCTTTCATCACGCCGGGTATCGTGTTTGGCCGCTTTCAGATCGTCGATCGGCTGAAGCTGAGCATCGGTATCGGCTATCAGATCGCGGTCGATCCGTCGCCCTCGATACCGAAGCCGCTGACCCCGATGTTCAAGAATAATTTCGTTCTCTCGACGCGGTTCTCGTTCTAACCCTCGATCACGACCTTGCCGACGCTGCGGCGCGACGCCAGCGCCGCCAGCGCGGCAGGGGCCTCATCGAATTTGAAGACATCGCGGACCAGCGGGCGAAACGCGCCGCCCTGATAAAGCGCGAACAATTCGGCGAAGATCGCATCGGCCAGCGCCGGATCGTGCTTGCGATGCTCGCCGAAATAGACCCCCATCGCCTGCGCGTTCTTCAATAGCAGGCGGTTGGACGGCAACTCGGCGACGCTGCCGCCGGCGAAGCCGACGATCATCAGCCGGCCCTCCCAGGCGAGACAGCGCAGGCAATCGACCGCGATCGTGCCGCCGACCGAATCCACCGCGATGTCGACGCCGTCCGTTCCGGCGATGCGCCGCACCGAATCGACGATTTTCTCGGCCGTATAATCGATGACGTGATCGGCGCCCAGTTCCCGGCAGACCGCGACCTTGGCGGCGCCCCCGGCCGCCGCGATCACGGTCGCGCCCCAGTGCTTGGCCAGATGGATGGTCGCCGAGCCGACGCCGCCGGCGCCCGCCGTCACCAGCACCTTGTCGCCGGCCTTCATTCGCGCCCGATTTCGCAGGGCGAGATGCGCGGTCGGATAGATGGTCAGCATCGCCACCCCATCGCGCGCCGGCATCGCCGCCGGCAGCAATTGCGCGCCGAAGCGCCGCGTGATCGCAAACTCGGCAAAGCCGCCGAAATCGCAACTGGCGGCGATGCGGTCGCCGATCTGGTAGGGCGAGTCCGGCCCGGTGGCGGTCACGGTGCCGGCGACCTCGACCCCCGGCGAAAACGGCAGCGCCGGCTTGACCTGATACTGGCCGCGGAGCACCAGCGTATCGAGGAAGTTTAGCCCCGCCGCCTCGACCCGGATCAGCGCCTCGTCGCCCTTGGGCCGCGGCGTCGGCACATCGGCCAGCCGCATCGTGCCTTCCGGCGTGATCTGTTCAACCAGCCAAGCCCGCAATTCCCGCCTCCCCTTGTCGCTCGCACCACTTTATCATGGCCGCGACAATTCGGGAGGCAGCGCGGCTGAGCCGGCGAAACTAACTATCCCTGGCGATAACGGTTGAACACCGACGCCACCTGATCGTCGCTCGCGATGGCACTGTCGCGCATTTCCCGCAGGCCACGGCGTACCGCCTGCCGCTCGGCGTCGTTAAGCCGATATTCGCCCACATGCTTCGTCTCGATCTCGATCATGGCTTCGACCAGTTCGGCCTGGGCCTCCTCCGACCAGATCGCCGCCCGCTCCATCAAATCTTCAAGCCGATGTTTCATCCGCCGATTATAGCATCCGCCTAGCGCGGCAGCCAGATCGGCGCGTCGGCGCCGGCATAGCCGCAGGGCCGCTCCCAATAGGGCTTGGTCTCGGAATAGCCGGTGATCGGCGCGGGATAGGTGACCGTGCCGAGCGGCGTCATCGCCGTCCGCAAATCCGTCGCCAGCGGCTCGAGGCCGAAAATCTGCTCGGGCTTGGGCTTGGCGTCGAGCAGCCCCAACTCGTTCACGAACATCGAGGAGCGCGTGAGCGAGACGTCGATGGCATAGCTACCGCCTTCGCGGGCACGCCGGATCAGGGCACCCAGCGCCCCCGCCGCCGCGAGATAGGCGGTGATGTAGTCGTTCATGGTGCCGGTCGGGGCCAGCGCCGGCGCCTCGAAGCTGCCTTCCTCGACCGCCAGCCCGCTCGCCACCTGCCCCACCGGATCGTAGCCGCCGCGTGACGCCCATGGCCCGCCGCCGCCATAGGCGCTGACCGAGACATAGATCGCGCCGGGCCGCAGCCGGGCAACATCGCGCGGGCCGAAGCCGCGTTTCGCCAGCGCGCCGGGCCGCCAGGATTGCACGAAGACGTCGCAGCCCTTGACCAGTTCGGCCAGCGTCGCGCGGTCCGCCTCGACATCGAGATCGAGATAGGCCGACCGCTTGCCAAAGCTGGTGTCCATCATTTTGTCGGCGGTGTCGGGGTGGCGGTGCGAGGCGATGTGCAGCACGTCCGCGCCTTGCTCCGCCAGGGTCCGCGCCGCCGCCGGGCCCGCCAGCACATGGGTGACGTCGAGGACGCGCACCCCGCTGAGCGGGCGCGGCGCCGGGCCGAATTTCTCCGGCGCGGACTCGCCGATCTTCTCGATCGCGACGGCCGGGCGCGCGTGCAGAAAATGGCCCTGCGGATGGTCGAGCCATTCCTCGCGCCGCCGCGCCACCACCCCGACCAGCTTGCGCTCGGCAATGGCGTCCTCGAGATCGGCGCTGTGCCATTGCGCGACCGCGGCCGCGACGGCGGCATCGTCATTCGAGCATTTCAGCAGATCGAGCAGGCCCAGCAGCATGCGCATATAGATCGTCGCGCGCAGCAGATAGATCTGGCGATCGTCGCGGGCGCGGAAGAAATGGCGGCCGCCATAGGCCCCCGGCGAGCGTAGGCGCTTGCCGCCATGCGCGACCGCGAACACCGTGCGCAGCCCCGGCACCACGGCACGGCGCAGATCGACCGAGACATCCTGGCCCCGGCCGGTGCGCATCTTCCAGATCGCGGCGATCGCCGCCCCCTGCGCCGCCAGCGCCGAGGCCGAGGCGGCGCCGAGATGGTGCGGGCTCGCGACAATGGGATCGGCGCCGTCGATGGTGACGGCACCGGCCAGCTCTTCGGGCAATACGCCCATTTGCCCCAGCAAACGGGTACAGGTCTCGTCGGCGATATTTCTCATGCGCGCAAATTCCGCGCCGCGCACCCAATGGTCAAGGCCGCGAACACTAATGCGCCCCAACTTCAGCCGATTTATGTATCGAACGGGCGCGCCTGGGGGAATTCGCGTAGATATTTGAAATAGCCGGCGAGGTGGCGGTCGGCGCCGACCCAATTGCCTTCCGCCGGACCGCGGAAGCGGATCGAGTAGAGCACCGGTTCGTCCTCGGTATAGAGCTTCATCGCGTTGGCCTCGAGCGCCTCGAGATGAGCATGCAAGTCGCGCGGCGACATCGTGTCAGCCTCGGATTTGCGGATGCCGACGACATAGAAGGACAGCGACTTGCCCGGCGCCAGCGCGGCGCTGCTGACCAGCATGAAATGCTCACCCGCCGGGGTCTTGACGCAATGGGCGAAGGTATTGGTGCCGGTGACCTTGCCGTGATGGTAATAGGGGCCGCTATGCCCACGGCCATATTCGAGGCTGTGCGCCGTGACTTCGATCTCCTTCGGCTCCGCCTGGTGCGGCAGATTGTGCAGCGCGCGCAGATGCTGAAAATCGAAGGCGTTGGAGGTCGAGAGCCAATGGTCGATCGGCCGCACGCCGCGCTCGCCGGTGATGCCGACGAAATCGGCTTCCTCGATCTCGGGGATGGCCGGCACCGCGAACGTTGCCGTCTCGCCGTGAAAGGCCCAGATCAGGCCCCATTTCTCCGCCGTCGGATAATTATAGAGCCGCGCGCCGGCTGGAATCTTGTCGCCCGTCGGAATTTGGCTGCATTTGCCGTCGGCGCCGAAGCGCCAATGATGATAGGCACAGCGCACCTCGCCCTCGATCAGCTCGCCGCAAGCGAGATCGGCGCCGACGTGCGGGCAATAGGCGCTTTGCACCACCGCCGCGCCGGCGGCATCGCGATAGAGAATGATCCGCGTGCCAAGGAATTCCTTGCCGACGATCTGGCCGGGCTTCAGCTCCCGCGCCAGATGCAGCGGATACCAGGTCTGATAATAATTGCCGTCGTCGAGATCGTTCTGCCATTGCCCGATGGCCAAATTTGTCCGGTTCCGTGTCAGCGCGTTCATGGTCCCTCCGCCCCTCGCCGCCGGCATTATGGCAAAGGCTTGCGGATAGCGCCAATAGTCGGCCCGGCAGATCAGGACTTGCCGAAATAGCGCCGATAGGCGGCTAGCCAATCGACGGCGATTTCCGCCTGGGCGCGGGCCAGCGGCATCCGGCCGGCGCAGACCTGACGATAAAGAAAATTCTCGATGCGGTTTTTGTCGCTGACGCTTTCGGCGGTTGGCGGCCCCGGCTGGGGCCACAGATTCTCAAGTACATTGGCGCCCCCGAGTTCCAGCGGGATCAGATGCTCGATCTCATAATTCCCGGCGCCGGGCAAGATATGATAGGCGGCATAAATCGCCCGTTTAATCGCGCGCGTGGTGGGGCGCACCGCCTTGGCATAACCCGGCGCGCAGATGCGCGCGACATCGACCGTTAGCACCGCGCCAGGGGTCAGCCTGGGATCGGGCAGGGCCGCGACCGTGCCGGCGCGCGGCACCGCCGCCGGCGGACCGGCATCGGTGAAGCGCGGGGCGGCCACCAGATAAAGGCCGAAGATCGCCAGCAGGGATAAATAAGGGACACGCATGACGCGGCCGAACATGGTCGCGAAACTTGAACCGGGCGTTAAACTTGTCTGGCAATCAATACGTTAACTATAAGAGCGCTCACGCGTCCGGCGCTAATGCCGCTCCTCGATATGATCGTGGCCGCCGATGCGGCCGGGGCGCCAATAGCCTTCGGCGGCGATTTGCTCCTTCGTCATGCCGCGCGCCAGGAGATCGTGGCGCTGGGCGCGCACATTGCTGGTCTCGCCGATGATATAGGCGTGGCCATGGCCCGGCGGCAGTGTGAACGCCTTCAGCCGGTCGAGCATGAATTCGCTCGGCCCCGGCTCGGCGCCGTTGCGTTCCAGCCATTCGAGATTGAGCCGTGCCTTGCACTGCACCGGCTGACGATCGGTCGCGTCGCCGATCTCGATGAAGGCCCAGGCATGGGCATAAGAGGGCAGGATTTCCAGCATGCCGAGGATGCCCGGAATGCAGGTCTCGTCGCCGGTGAAGAGATGCCAGTCGGCCATCGGGTTCAGCACGACGCGGCCGCGCGGGCCCATCGCCTCGATCCGGTCGCCGGGCCGGGCATCGCGCGCCCAGTTGCCGGCGGGGCTGTCACCGTGCAGCACGAAGTCGATATCGAGCTGCCGGGCGGTGCGGTCGATGCTCCGAATCGTATAATGCCGCCGCCCAGTAGTGCCGTCGCCCAGCGGCATCGCCAGCACCAAATCCTGGCCAGGCTTGTATTCCAACTCCTCAAAGTCGTCGGCGGTCAGTGTCACCCGCCGCATGCGCGGGTTGATGTCGCGAGCGCCGACCAATTTCATCGACCAGAGCCGGCCGGGCGGACGCCGCATGCCGGGAGCCGGAGCGGCTCCCGGCGCTATCGTGGGGGTACTTGTTACGGTCATGAAGCTATCCTTATCGCAATTCGATGTTATTTAGATATATCGAAATGCGCCGGATATCAATAGCCGACGGTGAACCGCTTCCGGCTGTGCTGGGGCTTCTCCATCTCGTCGATCATGGCAATCGCATAGTCTTCGTAGGAGATGTGGCTCTTGCCGTCGGCAGCGGTAAGCAGCTCCTCAAGGCCGAGCCGGAACTTCCCGGTGCGCTCGCCGGGTCCGATCATCGCGGACGGCGACAGGAAGGTCCAATCGAGCGCGCTTTCGCCCTTAAGTATATCGAGGAATTTAAGGCCCGCGCCGGCCTCGCCGCGCCACGCCTCGGGCAGGCTGTCGAAAATCAGCTTGCCGTCCTTGCCCTTGAGGCTGGCGGCGCCCCCGACCACCAGCAGCCGCGTTACCCCCGCGCTTTTGGTGGCGTCGACGACGTTGTGCGCCGGCGATTCCGAAAATTTAACGGCGCTGATCACCACGTCATGCCCCGCGAGCAGCGGCGCCAGCGCCTTGGGATCGGTCACGTCGCCTTTCTTGGCGGTGACCTTCGGGTCCTGGTGCGCCTTATCGGGATTGCGCGAAACGGTGGTGACGTGATGGCCGCGCGACACGGCCTCCTTGGTGAGACGCGTGCCGATATTGCCCGTGCCTCCGACGATGGCGACTTTCATGGTTGCTCCTCCTCGTGGATGAATTTGGATTTCCCGACCATACCCTCATGCCGCGCCGGCGTCCGCCAGCATGAATTCGGCACAGCGTTCGCCGATCATGATGCTGGGCGCGTTGGTATTACCGGAGACTATTGTCGGCATGATCGAGGCATCGGCGACCCGCAATCCCGTAACGCCGCGCACGCGCAACCGCGCATCCAGCACCGCCATTGCATCCTGATCGGTGCCCATTTTGCAGGTGCCGACGGGATGGAACAGCGTGCTGGTGTTCTTCAGCGCGTAGTCGCGAAGCTGAGCGTCCGAGACGACCTCCGGGCCGGGCACGATCTCCTTGCCGAGATAGGATTTGAAGGCCGGCGCCGACAGGATCTGCCGCGTCGCCTTGATGCCGTGAACCAGAATCGCGATGTCTTCCTCGTCATCGAGAAAATTCGGAACGATTTTCGGCCGCGCCTCGGGATCGCGGGAGGCAAGCTCGATGAAGCCGCGGCTCTTCGGCCGCAGCACCGTCAGATAGACGCCGAAGCCGTGGAAATTCGCAACATAGCGATCCGTCACCTTATAGGTCGGCATGAAGGTGAATTGCAGATCAGGGTTGGCGACATCGGACCGAGTACGCGTGAAGCCGCCGGTCTCGACCAGATTGGTCGTCAGAATGCCGCGGCGCCGGAACAGGAATTCAAACACGTTCCACGCCATCTTCGGCAGGTTGCGGGCATGCAGGGCATAGGACGTGCCGGAATTTTCCTCGGCCATGATCGCGACCGTCGGATGATCCTGCAAATTCTCGCCGACGCCGGGCAGATCATGGACCGGATCGATGCCGAGCGCGCGCAGCCTTTCGGCGTTGCCGATGCCCGACAGCATCAAGAGCTGCGGCGAGTTGATGGCGCCGCCTGACAGCACGATCTCGCCGCTGCAATCGAGATCGAAGGTCTCGCCATGGCGCTTCACCGCAAGACCGGCGGCGCGCTTGCCGTCGAAGCGCACGCGCAGCACCATGGTCTCGTCGAACACGGTGAGATTGGGCCGCTTCAGCGCCGGATGCAGAAAGGCGCGCGCGCTGGACCAGCGCTCGCCATTCTTCTGCGTCACCGCGTATTCGCCGAAGCCGTCCTGCTCGGCGCCGTTGAAATCGGGGTTGCGGCGATATTGCGTCTCGGCGGCGGCATCGACGAAGGCCAGCGAGATCGCGGCCGGCGTGCGCAGCTTCGCGACGTTCAGCTCGCCCCCGGTGCCGTGATAGTCCGAGGCGCCGGCCTCGTGATGTTCGTGCCGGGTAAAATAGGGCAGCACCTCGTCGTAATTCCAGCCGGGCAGACCCAGCGCCGCCCAGCCATCATAATCGTTGCGGTGGCCGCGCATATAGACCATGCCGTTGACGGAACTGGAGCCGCCGAACAATTTGCCGCGCGGATTGGGAATGGTCTGGTTGTTCAGCCGCTCGCCGCCGGTGAAACTATGCTTCCAATTATATTTGTCATGCGGCAGCAGCACGCGGTTGCCGGGCGGCACGCGGGTTTTGACGTTGACCGGAAATTTCTTGTCGGACGGCCCTGCCTCGATCAGGCACACACGATGGCGCGGATCGGCGGACAGTCGGTTCGCCAGCACGCAACCGGCCGAGCCGGCGCCCACCACGATATAATCGAAGCGATGTTCCGCCTCGGTCATGCAATTCCTCCCCTTTTGCGCCATTACGGCAATGAACCGCCGGAACTAACAGTCGCTTTGGCCGGGCTTGGCCCGGCCATCCACGAATGCGTTGTTGTGTTTGTAGCCCGAAGCAATGGGTGCCTGGGTGCGGTTGATTCCATCGCGACAATCCGAATTGGGACGATCTGTACGACCGGTTGATCTAAAACGATATTCGTGGATGGCCGGGCCAAGCCCGGCCAAAGCGACCAAGGAAGTCAGGGAGAGGAGCTTGGGCATGGCAGACGAGTTGATCGCCGAGACAGAAGGCGGCCGGCTGCGCGGCGCGACCGCCAACAGCGTTCTGAGCTTCAAGGGCATTCCCTATGCTGCTCCGCCGGTCGGCGCGGCGCGGTTTCAGCCGCCCGGTCCGCCCGCGCCCTGGTCCGACATCCGCGACGCGACGCGGTTCGGCGCGCGCGCGGTACAGAATGAGCGCGCCTTCAGCCTCGCGCCCGCCGTGCTGGAGGTCTTCGCCGCCGACCTACCGGAGCCGGCGAGCGAGGATTGCCTGTTCCTCAATGTCTGGACGCCGGCGCTGGACGATGGCGGCGACCGGCCGGTGATGGTGTGGCTGCATGGCGGCGCCTTCATTTCCGGCTCCGGGGCCGCGCCCTGGTATGACGGCACCCATCTCGCCGCCAAGGGCAATGTCGTGGTGGTGACCTTGAACCACCGGCTGGGGGCGTTCGGCTTTTCCTATCTCGCCGAGATCGGCGGCGCCGAGTTCGCGTCGTCCGGCAATGTCGGCATGCTCGACATCGTCGCCGCGCTGACCTGGGTGCGCGACAATATCGCGAAGTTCGGCGGCGATCCCGACAACGTCACGATCTTCGGCGAATCCGGCGGCGGCGCCAAAGCCTGCGTTCTAATGGCGATGCCGGCGGCGCGGGGCCTGTTCCACAAGGCGATCGTCGAGAGCGGCCCCGCTGTCGAAATGATGGCCCCCGCCGACGCGACAGAGACCGCGCGCCGAGTGATGAAGGAGCTGGGCGTCGCCACGGCGCGCGACATGGTGGCGGCGCCGACCGAGAAACTGATCGCGGCGCAGAATGCCGTGCTGGCGCGGATCAGCGCGATGTCGTTCGCCAATCGCCGGCGCCAGGGTTTCAATCCGGTGATCGACGGCGCGATCCTACCCGCCGGCCCGTTCGCGCCCGAGGCGCCGGCGATCGCGGCATCGATCCCGTTGATGATCGGGACCAATCGCGACGAGATGAACCTGTTCTTCAGTCACGCGCCATGGACCGAGGGGCTGAACGACGCGACGCTGGTCGAGGCCGCGCGCAATTTCGTCGGTGACCGAGCCGGCGCCATCGTCGCCGCCTATCGCGCGGCGCGGCCCACCGCCAGCCCGCGCGATCTGGTGCTGGCGATCGCGACCGATCAGTCGATCCGCCTGCCCTCGCTCACCATCGCCGACCGCAAGGTCGCACAGCACGGCGCGGCGACCTTCGTCTATCTCTTCACCTGGGCGACGCCGGTCGTGGACGGCAAGCTCGGCTCCTGCCACGCGCTGGAGATTCCGTTCGTGTTCGACAATCTCGACAAGACCCGGCTGACGGGCGACGCCCCGACGCGCGGCGTGCTGGCCGACGCGATGAGCCGGGCATGGATCGAATTCGCCTATAAGGACAATCCGAACCATGGCGGCATTCCCTATTGGCCGGCCTATAACAGCACCGAGCGCCCGACCATGATCCTCGATCTGCAATGCCGGGTGGAGAACGATCCGCTGAGTGCCGAACGAAGGGCGTGGGGGTGATCGATGACCAATCTAGCCGTACTTGTAGGCAATACCAAATATAGCCGTCTAGCGACTTTGGAGTGCTGTCACGACGACGTACTTTCGATGAAGCAATTAATCGAGGCAACGGAAAAATACGATGGAATTGAAATAATAGAAAATGATACTTCAGATAATCTAAAAGTGCGGATCAGACAAGTTGTCACGAAATATTCACCAATAACTGAGATATTCTTCTATTTTTCCGGTCATGGTTTTCTAAGAGTCTGTCCGAAGAGATCATACGGGATTGCAAAGTTTTCGCAGCATGAGGCGGATTGAGGCGAGGCGCAGGAATGCGAGTCCTTTTCGGTTG
>Ga0208357_1002040_pt1 | contig 13927 bp, 13 predicted proteins | sample NGESurdeep092012_6_FD_184487 | JGI IMG/M metagenome (GOLD analysis project Ga0208357, IMG submission 184487) | Arctic peat soil microbial communities from Barrow, Alaska - NGEE Surface sample F52-2 deep-092012 (SPAdes) | ecosystem: Environmental > Terrestrial > Soil > Wetlands > Peat ... | reverse complement strand
AGGCGCTCGATGACACCGCGTGACTGCGGCCCTCGGTCGATGTAGTCGCCGAGCGTTACGGTCAGGGCCTTGCCGCCGTGCTCCGCGAAGTCGCCCGCGATGGAGTCGATGACGCGGTCGAGCAGGTCGAGCCGCCCGTGCACATCGCCGATTGCGTAAAGCCTCGTGTCATCGTCAAAAGCCTGGGACGTCATGAACGGAAATGCTCGACCGAAAAAGGAAGACCGCTGAGCATAGCCGATCAGCGGCGTTGCGGCGCTTCAAGCGGCCGTTCGCCGCGGGACCGAGGCACCTGCCGCCATGCCCATAGCGGAACGCGCAATAATGGATACAGGAAGGCAAGAGCGCGCGGCAATGGCAGACGGATCGCGTCGCCCGGGGCGGTGAGAAGTCCGCGCATTTCGGCAGCGAGAAATCGTGGCCCGCGGCCAAGCCGGAACGGCCGGACCAGGTTGCGAAGAGTGCGCGCCGCGCGCGATGCCGATGCGTCGCCCGGATCATCGCCATCATGCTTTGCGCCGCGCTTGCGGCAAGCCGCGTCACGCGACGGCCGGCGGTGAGCGCCTCGTGCAGGCCGACCGGCAGAACACGGCCGAACAGCCGATGGCACAAGAGCAGCGCCTGACCCGCACATAACCCCGCCCCGCGCGCTTCTGCGTACTCATAAAGGCCAGCGATCTGCTGCGCTTCGAGACCGGCGAGGCGAGCGTTCAAGTCAGCGAGCCATTTCAATCGTGACCATGAGTGGCTGGCGCCATGCACGCAAAGATAGACGAATTCGTCCTCTGGCCGCAGGACATTAAGAGTTCCGAGACCCGGCAGCGCCGTCTGCGCCGGAGCGGCGAACGGCTCGATCCCGTGGACGAGGTGCCGATTGCTTGCCAGTCGCCAATGCAATTCCAGGCGCAGCCGGCCGTCGCGCCGTGCGAGCTCCGCTTGATCGCCATGCGCGACCAGCGCCTTGATTTGTGCGGGATTCAAGGCGCCCGCCGGATCGCCCAAGGTATAGCCGTCCGCCTGAAGCAGATCGAGCGCGATGGACACTTGTGCAGGAGAAACGAGAAGGTCGATGTCGCGGCCGTGCTTCACAGTCAGCGTTCCATAAGCTGCCTGCGAGAGCGCGGTGCCTTTGAGAAATACCACCTGAACGGCCGCTCTATCGAACAATCGCTGGAGCCGGGCAGTCTCGTGCGCGTAGGCGAGGTTCTGCCACGCGATCGAGCGCGCTTCGATGGCGATGTCCTTGGCAACGTCAGCCGGCAGCGGCAACTCGGCACGCTCGACTGCGTTGTGTACGAGTCCGGCGACGCGATGACGTCTTGCGGTCTGCGCGAAGATGGACCAGTCGATTGCCGCAGCGGCTGCGGCATGCACGGCATCAATGTCGGTCGGCCAGCGACAGCAGGCCGCGGTCAGCGCAAAGCCTTTTGCCCACGCAGGCGAGGACCAGCGACCGAATTGTACGTCCAAAAGCGTGGCACCGGCCATGACGATTCCGAATTTCGAAATTGGGGTGAGTGTAACGCATCCAACCCTCGTCGCAACCAAACATGCAAGTCATCCGTAACGGTTCCTGCGGCGAGAGTTTCCCGTTGCCAGCCGCCTACCCCTATGCCAAGTCACGAACCGAATTCGGCCCGCCTAGAGGGCAAGGGATCGACCGATGCGGCGAGTAGTGTTCCTGCTGCTGAAGGCGGCCGTCTCCGCCCTGCTGCTTTATCTCTCGCTGCGCTCGGTGCATCTGGAATCCGTCGGGGCGCGGCTTGTCAGTGCGAAGGCAACCTGGTTGCTCGCCGCTGCCGCGCTGATGGTGGCGCAGACCGTCCTGCTCGCGGTGCGCTGGCGCGAGATCGCCGATGCCGGAACCGCGCAGCTTGGCTTCCGGGCTGCCCTACAAATCACGTTCATCGGCTCTTTCTTCAGCCAGGTCCTACCCTCCACGGTCGGCGGCGACGCCGCTCGCATCTGGCTGCTTGCCCGCCGCGGCGGCGGCTGGGCGTCGGCAACGTATTCCGTGCTGATCGACCGCGTCGTCGGCGTCACCGTACTGGCGGCGATCGTGATCGCCTGCCTACCCTGGACGCTGAGCCTCGTGCACGATCCGATCGCTCGCGGCGTGCTGCTGCTGATCGGTTTCGGCGCCATAGCTGGCGCCGCCATCTTCCTCGCGCTCGGCCTGTTGCCGGCACGGCTCGCGGCGCGCATCGGGCTCGTCCGGCATCTGGCGTCCGCCTCGCGCATGGCGCTGACGCTCTGCCACTGTCCACGGTCATTGCTGGTGCTGGTCGCGACATCGCTGCTGATCCAATTTCTTACGGTCACACTGGTGTGGTGCTGTGCGCAGAGCGTCGATGCCCCGGTTGGCTTCGCGCCGGTGCTGTTCCTGCTGCTCCCGGTGCTGTTGATCGCGACCGTGCCGATCTCGATCGCCGGTTGGGGCGTGCGCGAGAGCAGCATGGTGATGGCGTTCGGCTATGCCGGCCTGGCGCAGAGCGACGGGCTCGTCCTGTCGATCCTGTTCGGACTGGTGAGCTTCGCGGTCGGAGCCATCGGCGGCGTCGTGTGGATCGCGAGCGGCCTCAGACGGCTGCCCTTCGCCGGCGTGCCGCTCGTTGAAGAGGCGTGCGGATGAGCGCCGCACGCGCCGCCGCCTTTCTCGATCGCGACGGCGTGCTCAATGTCGACCACGGCTACGTCCATCGCCTCGACGCGCTCGAATTCATTCCCGGCGCGTCCGAAGCGGTGCGACTGCTCAACGAGGCGGGCTATCTGGTGGTTGTCGTCACCAACCAGTCGGGCGTCGCGCGCGGACTGTACGGCGAAGCCGACGTCGAATGCTTCAACCAAGAGCTCTCACTCCGGCTTGCGGCACGAGGCGCGCGCATCGACGCTTTCTATTATTGCCCGCATCATCCGCAGGGCGCGGTCGAGCGTTACACAGTCGTCTGCGAATGCCGCAAGCCGAAGCCCGGCCTGCTCGAACAGGCAGCCCGCGATTTTGCCATCGACCGTCAGCGCAGCTTCCTCATCGGCGACAGGGATGGCGACAGCGAAGCGGCCGCGGCCTTCGGCATTAAGGGCATCAGGTTCGATGAGAAAACGCAGTCGCTCGTCGACGTCGTGCGCGCGGCGCTTCGCCCGCGCTAGCCGGTCAAATATCCCGGCCCTCGACTTTCTCTTCGAGCCGCTTCACCACGTCCGGGATGTGCTCCATGCGCGGATAGAGGGCGAGCACGCGGCGATAGACTTCAAGCGCCTGCTTGTCATCGCCGATGTCCTGAAGAATGAGACCGAGCCCCGACAACGCGCCGAAATGGCGCGGTTCGCGCTTCAGGACCTCGCGAATGTCGGCGAGCGCCGAGCCAAAGTCCTTTTGCTCATAATAGAGCGTGGCGCGCCGGTTCCAGGCTTCGACATAGTCCGGCTTGATCTTGATCACCGCCGTCAGAAGCTTGATCGCCAGGTCGCTGTCCTTCTGCTGGATCGCCGAGCCCGCGCGCTGCATCAGGAGATTGGTGGTGTCGCTGCGCGAGACCGCCCACACCGCCCAGATGCGCTCCTCGACCGCCTTGGCGATGGTCGCGTCGGGCGCGGCCTTCAGCGCGCCGAACAGGAAATCGAGGTTCTTGGTGCGATCGCCGCCAACGTGCGGCAGCCTTGCCGGTGGCTTCAGCCATTCCGCCTTGGGGGGCGCGGCCTTGGGCGGCGCCTGCTGCGCGATCGCCGGCACCGCCAGGCCCGTCAGAAGGGCGGCCGCGATCACGGCGGAGTGGAATCGTGCGCGCATAGGACGAAGAATAAGGTCTTCGCCCTTAAAGGCCAATCTGTGACGAGGAAATGCCTGCCCTTAACGGGCGAAACCCGAAACGGCGCTCAACCCTGCCGCGCTTTGAAGCGCCGATTGGTCTTGTTGATGATGTAGACGCGGCCCTTGCGGCGCACCAGGCGGTTGTTGCGGTGGCGTCCGCGCAAGGATTTCAACGAGTTACGAACTTTCATGATGCGCTCTGGATACGTGTTTCGCTGCGTTCTAGAGGCGCTGCCCGGACCTGTCAACGCGGCCACAGGCCGTAGTTACCGCCGCCGGACTGATTTATGGTCCGGCCGGGGAGAAACCAAGCAGATGCATCGCAGCACCGAGCGCTTTTTGACCACCCATACCGGCAGCCTGCCGCGGCCTGACGACCTGATCCGGGTCATGTACGCCAAGGAGGAAGGCGTTCCGGTCGAGCCGACGGCGCTCGCCGCCCAGATCAAGGCCGCCGTCGCCGAGATCGTCCGCAAACAAACCGCCGGCGGCGTCGATCTCGTCAATGACGGCGAAATGTCGAAGCCCTCCTACGCGACTTACATCAAAGACCGACTCGACGGCTTCGGCGGCACCGGAAACACCTTCGTCTACCAGGATGTCCACGAGTTCCCGCGCCTGGAGCAAAAGGTGTTCGGCGATCCGGGCCGCTCTCGACGCAAGACGCCGGCCTGCAACGGACCGATTTCCGTTCGCGACCGACTCGCCGCGCAGACCGATGCCGACAATCTGAAGGCGGCAATGGCCGGCGCGAAGACGGTCGGCGGCTTCATGAGCGCCGCCTCGCCCGGCGTCGTGTCGCTCTTCTTCCGCAACGATTACTACAAGGACTTCGAGAGCTACATCTACGCCATCGCCGACGCGATGCGCGACGAATACGAGACCATCGCCAAAGCCGGTTTCGTCGTGCAGATCGACTGCCCGGATCTCGGCATGGGCCGGCACATCCAATATGCCGATCTCGATCTCGCCGGCTTCCGCAAGCGCGCGCAGCTACACGTCGAGGCGCTCAATCACGCGGTCAAGAACATTCCGGCCGAGCAGCTGCGCATGCACCTGTGCTGGGGCAATTACGAGGGTCCGCACCATTACGACGTGCCGCTCGCCGACATCATCGACATCGTATTCAAGGCGAAGGCGACCGCGATCTCGCTCGAAGCGGCCAATCCGCGCCATGCACACGAGTTCACCGTATTCGAGACCGTCAAATTGCCGGACGACAAGGTCCTCATCCCCGGCGTGATCGAATCGAAAGCGAATTTCATCGAGCATCCCGAAGTGATCGCGCAACGCATCGGCCGTTACGCGCAGCTCGTCGGGCGCGAGAATGTCATTGCCGGTTCGGATTGCGGATACGGCACATGGGTCGGCCAGGCGGCGGTCGATCCGGACGTCGTCTTCGCCAAGCTTGCGGCGATGGCGGAAGGCGCAGCGCTTGCCAGCAAGCGGTTCTGGTGAGACGCGCGTGAACGATCGGCTCAAAACATGGCTGACGGGTTTCGTGGTGACGCTTGCCGCCGTCACGATCTGCTATTTCTATGTCGACCGGCCGGTCGCTTTCTACGCGCACGCGCATCTGGTGCCGAACCGCTTCTATTTCGATCTCCTGACGCGCATCGCGGAATACCTGTTCGTGGTCGCTGCGGTCCTGTTCGCCATTTTTGGCATGCGCACGCTCGTGACCAAGCACTGGGAGAAATGGCAGGCGGCGGCGCTACTCTCGGGCATTTCCCTGTCCGTCGCCGAGACGATCAAGGACGAACTCAAATTCGCCTTCGGCCGAACCTGGCCGGAGACCTGGCTCAACAACAACCCATCCCTCATCAGTAACGGCACTTACGGCTTCCACCCATTCCACGGTGGCGGCGGCTACGCCTCCTTTCCATCAGGCCATACGACTGCAGTCTGCGCCGTTGCGGCCGTATTGTGGTTCGCCTATCCGAAATTGCGACCGTTGTGGGCCTTGGGCGTTCTGGCAGTTGTCGTCGGACTGATCGGCGCCGATTATCATTTCGTCAGCGACATCATCGCCGGCGGCTTTCTCGGCGCCTCGACCGGCTGGCTCGCTGTCATCGTGTGGGAAGAAGGGACGTTGCCCAAATTGCGGCCGGCGAGCGATAAGCGAAATGGCTGAACGACATCCCGACAAAAGACGTACGCGATGAAGCGCCTGTCGATTCTCAGCGCGGTGATCGGAATCGCGATCATCGCCGCGGCGGTGTTCGCGGCCAATCCGGCAACTGTCGCGGCAGCCATTGTCCAGGCCGGTTGGGCCACGCTGATCGTTGTCGTGCTGCGGCTCGCCGCCGTCACGCTCGCTGGGCTGACATGGTGGTTGCTGTTCCCGGCGCATGCACGGCCACATCCTGCCGTCTGCGCGCTGCTGCGCATCGTGCGCGAGGGCGCCAACACGCTGCTGCCGCTGGCGCAGATCGGCGGCGACGTGGTCGCCGTGCGTCTTTTGACCTTCTGGCGCATTCCCGGCCCGGTTGCCGCGGCGACCGTGATCGTCGACGTACTGGCGCAGGCCGGAACGCAATTTTTGTTCGCGTTGGTCGGATTTGCGCTGCTCATCGGGCACGGCGTCGGCGACAGCTTCATTTACGATCTCGCCTGGGCGCTGGCGGTGGCGGCGCTCGCGCTCACCGGTTTTTACGTGGCCCAGCGGCACTTTGGCGAAAAGCTGCTGAACGCGTTGCTCAAACGTCTGTCGCGCGGCCGCGAATGGCAAATCAATGGCACATTCGACGCCGTGTTCCAGCAGTTGCATGCGATCTATGGCAGGCGGCGCGCGCTCGCCACCACCGTCACCCTTCACCTCGGCGTCTGGTTTATCGGCGCGCTCGAAGTCTGGGTCGGACTAACGGCAATGGGCTATCACCCGACCTATGCCGATGCCGTCGCGATCGAGAGCCTGGCGCAGGCGGCCCGCGGCGCAGCTTTCGTGGTGCCCGGCGCGGTTGGCGTGCAGGAAGGCGGCCTGGTCGTGCTATGCGCGCTGTTCGGCGTGCCGGCACACTCGGCGCTCGCTTTGTCGCTGATCAAGCGCGCCGCCGATATCCTCGTCGGCGTGCCCGGTCTCGTCGTTTGGCACACGCTCGAGACGCGCCATCTAAGCCAAAAAGGCAAGCACGCCGATCTTGGAACGGCCGATTAGCGCCGCGGCGCAGCACCAACGGCCATGCGCGGGTTGGCAACGCAGTTCAAATTCGTCTGGTGTCCTGATTTCTTGCAGGACGCCATCGTGCGGTAGGTGCAGCGCAAAGAATGCGTCGAGGTCTGAGCACAATAGCGCGACCGCCCGACAATTTGCGCGGGCGCGCCGGTTGCGGCTTGCTGACTTTCGGAACCCGAACGATGGCCGGGCACGCTGCGCGTTGCATGATTGATGTTGTTGGGCGCCGTCGTGTCGGTCGTCGTCGGCTGGTTCTGGGCAAAAGCTACCGGCATCGATACCAGAAGCAGCGCCGCGCCAAAAATGAATGCGTTCATCACGTATCTCGTTCAGTTGCGAGGGCCAGCCCCCTAGTCCGTACGATTTGCGAGATCCTGTCGCTGCTTGCCGACATCCCCAGAGGACACAGCCGGCGCGGCATTGCCCCAGCTATTACGGATGTAGGTGAGTACGGCCGCGACTTGTGTGTCATTGAGCTGCCAGGCGAACGACGGCATCGCCGGCGCTGTCGGTTCCGCTTTTGTCGCCACGCTGCGCACGCCGCGCAGGACGACGCGGATGTTCGAGGTCGGGTCTGGCGCATGCGCTTGCGGCGCTTTGGCCAGCGACGGGAACAGACTCGGCACTCCCTTGCCAGCGGTGCCATGGCAGGCTGAACAGGTATCGCGGTAGATCGCCTCTCCCGCCTTCATCTGCGGGTCGGACTGGGCAACCGGCGCCGGTTGTTTCTCGTCACCACCCGGCACGGTTTGCAGATAGGTTGCAACGGCCTTGAGGTCGGCATCGGTAAAGTGCGAGCTTGAATCTGCGACCTCCTCGCCCATCGGCCCGCTGACGCTCGTGATCGCGTTGTGACCGGACTTCAGCAGTGCGACGATCTCCTCGATCGACATCGATCCGACGCCGCGCGTCTTGTTGCCGGTGATGTTGGGCGCGAACCAGCCCTGCACCTGGCCGCCCTGGAGTGCCTGCGATGTCTGGTCGGCGCCGAGGAAGTTCTTTGGCGTATGACACGCCCCGCAATGGCCGGGTCCGCTCACCAAAAACGCGCCCCTGTTCCACTCCGCCGACTTCGCCGAGTCCGGCTTGAACTCACCGGGCGCGAAGAACAGCCAGTCCCAGATATGCATCGACCAGCGAATGCTGAACGGGAACGGCAATTGGTTGGTGACGACTGCATTGCGCACAGGTGCCACGGTGGCGAGATAAGCGCGGATGGCTTTGACATCGTCGCGCGACATCTTGGTGTAGAAGCTGTATGGCATCGCCGGATAGAGGCGCGCTCCGTCGCGGCGGGTCCCGTGGCGCACGGCGTTATCGAACTCCTCGTCGCTCCAGTTACCAATGCCGGTCTTGAGGTCCGGCGTGATGTTGGGAGAAACGATAGTGCCGAAAGGCGTCTCGATCGGCCGGCCGCCGGCGAATGGTTTGCCGCCATCCTTGCGCGTATGACAGGCGACGCAGTCGGCGAGCGTGGCGAGATAGCGTCCGCGCTGGATCTGGGAGAAGTCCTGAACGTCGCTGTCGCGCGCCACGACGCTCACCAGCGGGAGCGCGGCGGTCAGAGCGACGGCGGCCAAGCCCGTGGCCGCGAGCAGCGCAAGTCTAGGCATGGGTCAATGGCCCCGGGTTCTTCAGGTACTGTTCACGGATCGCCTTGGCCGCCCAAAAGGCGAGCGCGCCGACTGTGCCGGTCGGATTGTAGCCGGCGTTCTGCGGGAAGGCGGACGCGCCCATCACGAACAGGTTCGACACATCCCAGCTCTGGAGATAGCGGTTGAGCGCGCTGGTCTTCGGGTCCGCGCCCATGATGGCGCCGCCGTTGAGATGCGTCGTCTGGTACTTCGTAACGTCGTAAGGCCCCTTGCGCGGCTCTTTCTCGACGATCTTCGCACCCATCGCCTTGACGATCTCGGCGTATTTGTCGGTGAGATACTGCGCCCCCTTGAGCTCATTGTCGTGGAAATCGATGGTCATGCGCATCAGTGGACGGCCGAACCGATCCTTGTAGGTCGGATCGAGATCGAGATAGACGTCGCGGTAGCTGTACATGCTGGCGTGGATGCTGCCGCCTTTGAGATTACTCAGGTAATAATCGGCAACGTTCTTCTTCCACTCTGCGCCCCACTTCGGCGTGCCCTTCGGCACCGGCGTCGTCTGGATGGGCCGCCCGTTGGTCTGGACCTGGCCGAGATAGCCGCCGCCGACGAAGCCGAGCGGCCCATGATCGAAATTGTCGCCGTTGAACTCGTCGATGCACATGCCAATCGCGCCGGAGGCGATGAACGGATTGAAGTTGAATTTTTCTTTGTCGAAAAAGCCGTTCACGCTCGACACGCATTGATGCGTGAAGTTGCGGCCGATAACACCGGTATTGGCGACCGGGTCGTAGGGCGTCCCGATGCCCGACAGCAGCAAAAGCTGCACGTTGAACACCGAAAAAGCGCATAGAATGACGAGATCGGCCGGCTGCTCCCATTCATTGCCGCTGGTATCGACGAAGGTGACGCTCGTCGCGCGCTTGCCCGAAGAATCGGTGTTGATGCGCATCACTTCGCTGTTGTCGCGCACCGAGAAGTTCGACTTGCGGATGAGTACCGGAAGAATCGTCGTCTGCGGGCTCGCCTTGGAATAATTGCCGCAGCCGAACCATTCGCAGTAGCCGCAATAGGTGCAGGGACCCTGGCGGACCCCGAGCGGATTGACGTAAGGCCGCGACATGTTTCCGGACGGCTGCGGGAATGGCTTGTAGCCGAGCTCGGCCGCGGCCTTGCCCCACAGCGTATGTCCGTATCCCTGCTTCTGCGGCGGATTGGGATAAGGCCGCGAGCGCGGTCCCTCGAATGGATTGCCGCCCGACTGAATTTTGCCCTTGAGATTGCCGGCATTGCCGCAGGTGCCGCACAGATATTCGAATTGATCGTAATGCGGCTCGAGATCGTCATAGGTGACGCCCCAATCCTGGATCGTCATATCCTTGGGCAGGAAGTCCGCGCCGTAGCGCTGCGTCAAATGCGTCCTGAGCACGAAGTCGCTCGGCAGAAAGCGCCAGGTCTCCGCGTTCCAGTGAACGCCGCCGCCGCCGACGCCGTTCGGCGGCATGAAGGCGCCCCAAGTGCGGATCGGTAGCGCCGTCTGGTCGGTCTTGTTGCGGAAGGTGAAGGTCGTCTGGTCCGGCCGCAGAAAGAGCTCGTGGCGGATGTGGTAGCGCAGTTCATCCTGCGCGTAATTCGGCGGATAATCGGTCGCGGCGTCGCGCCATGGGCCGCGCTCGATGGCGATCACGTCGAGACCTTCGTCGGTCAATTCGTTCGCGAGGATCGATCCGGTCCAGCCCAGGCCGATGATGACGACGTCCTTTTTCGGCAGCTTCGTCGCCATGGTGCTCATCCTGCCTTCGGCGTCCACTCGGCACGCCCGGCGAGGCTGACGGGCGGCAGTGGGAAGCGCTCGTTGTGGCGGTCGATCCAGTCGAGATAGTTGTAGCGGGTGCCGGGGAAGCCGATCATCTTCCACGCCGCCATGTCGTGATTGGCGCCGTAGATGGGATCGGCGAAGAAGCCCATCTGAATGTCCTCGACGGCCTGGGACATGAATTTCTTGCCATCCGTGCCTTCGAGCTTCACCTTCCCCGCGTCCAGCCCTTTGAGCAGATCATCCTTTTCCGCGTCGGTGAGTTCGGCAAAATGCTTATTGCCGTGGTGCGCGAGGCAATAGGTGTCGAGCGCCGAGAGCCACTCGCGATATTGTTGTGCCCAGCCGTTCTTCGATTGCCGTCCTTGGTTCGGCAGGCCGGGCATGAACGGTCCTTTGTTGTAATCGCCCTCGTCGCGGCCATAAGGGCCGGCGAGCTGGCGATCGAGATAGACGGCGCAGCCGGCGTCCTTGCCGCCGGGCGTGTGCGGATCTGGCGGGATGATGCGGTCGGCGAGCGCCTCGACCGCGGCCGCCTCCCCGGCGGTGAAATAATGCCACGGTCCGGGGCGTACCGGTGTCGGCGGCGTGCCAGCGTCGGGATGCCACGGCAGACTACCGCCGATCACGTTGGCGCGCGCCATGACGGTGCCGGCTGCAAAATAAGCGGCGGTCGCCAGAAGGTGTCGACGGCTGATGGTCATGAACACACGCAAAGCGCCCCGTCGGATAAGCGGGCGGCCTGAGCGGTGTTCCATCGCAAGTAAAAGTTTTCTCTTTCACCCCTTGCCAACGGCGGCACGGCCGGCACCGATCCGGTCGGCATGCCAAATATATATCGTAATACGATATTTCTCGTTGAGAGATGCCGGGCCGGCTTTGAGAGGCCGGCCGTTTGAGCCCGCCTTCAGCCGCAAGCGGCCCTCGCTACTTCTTGGCGATGCCGGCGCGCTCCACGATCTGCTTCCAGACTGGAATTTCGCGGACCATGCGCGCATGCAGTTCCTCAGGGCCCTCATATTTGACCATGAAGCCGGCCTTGAGCATTTTCTCTTTGACGTCGGGCTTTTGCAGGATTGCCTGCGTTTCTTCCGCCAACCGCTTGATGATCGGCTGCGGAGTGCCGGCCGGCGCCAAGAACATTTGCGACGTCTCGACGACGGCGTTGGGCACACCTGCTTCGGCCATGGTCGGCACGTCCGGCAGGTCGACCCAGTGCTCGGCGCCGGTCTGCGCCAGGCCTTTCAGTTCGCCCGATCGGATATGGCCGATCAGCCCTGCGATGCTCACCGATGCAATATCGGTCGTGCCCGCGAGTGCCGCCTGGAGCGCAGGAGCGGCGCCGCTGAATGGCACATGCGTGATCTGGATATTGGCGCGCAGCTTCAATAATTCGACGGCAAGCTGAGAGACGCTGCCGACGCCAGGCGAGGCATAGTTCAGCTTGCCCGGATTTGCCTTTGCCTTGGCGATCAGGTCCGCAATACTGGTAATGCCGGACGCGGGCCGCGTGATGATGACGTTGGGCGCGGCGCCGAGATAGGCGATGGGGGCGAAATCCTTCAGCGGATCGTACGAGACCTTCGACACGCTCGGATTGATCAGCACGACGCCGGTCACGACCACGAAGGTGTAGCCGTCCGGCGCCGCGCGGGCGCCGGCGGCAAGCCCGATATTGCCCACCGCGCCGATGCGGTTTTCGACGATGACGTTCCGGCCCAGCTTCGGCGCCAAATTCGCGGCGAGCAGCCGGCCGAGCAGGTCATTCGGCCCGCCGGCCGGAAACGGAACGATGATCGTAATCGTGCGCTCGGGCCATGCGGCGCGCGCTTCGCCGCCAAAGCCTGTGAGGACGAGTACGATTATCGCGGCGGCATGCGCCACAACATTGAATATTCTGCCGAAGTTCTGCACGCGAAATTCCTCCCGAAGTTATTTGTGCGCCGACACCTTCTGGCGGCGCGAAAAGTCTATGCGACCGCGGTCGGCGCCAGCGCCTCGATGTCGGTCGCGACGTCAATTACCGCCGGCCGCTTCGAAGCGATCGCCTTGGCGAGCGCGGGGCCGATCTCCGCGGGCTTCTCGACGCGGATGCCGAGCGCGCCGATGTCCTCCGCGATCTTCGCGAAATTCATCGGCTTATAGGTCCACAATTCGCGCGAGCGGTTGTTGCTCTCACCGCCATAGACACGATCGAAGCCGCGCTTTGACTGGTTGCCGCCGCCGTTGTTATTGACGAGCGTCACCGACGGGATGTTCCAGCGCACCTGCGTTTCGAGCTCCCCGATGTGATACCAGAAGCCGGCATCGCCGGTGAACACGACGACCGGCCGCTCCGGACACGCCGCCTTGGCGCCGATGCCGGCGCAGAAGGCCCAGCCGAGATGGCCGGCGCTGCGGATGTAGCTTTGCGTGTCCTTGCGCAGGTCGTACATGCCGCCCATCCACATTCCGGCGTGACCGGTGTCGACGATGACGATGGCGTCGTCCGGAACGTGCTGCGTCAGCTCGTGGCAGATGCGCGCCGGATTGATCGGCACCGCGTCGGATTCGAGCATCGGCTTGTATTTGGCGTACCACTCGCTCTTGAGCGCGCCGATCTCCTTCACCCAGGCGGCGCGCTTTGCTGCGCTCGATTTGTCGGCCTGCGCCAGCATCGCCGCGAGCACCGCCTTGGCGTCGCCGAGCACGCTTGCCTGCAACGGATAATTGCGGCCGAGCGATTCCGGCTCGATGTCGATCTGGATCGCCGGCGTGCCGATCTTCGGCACAGCCCAGAAATGCGTGGTCATGCCGCCGGTCTCGCTGCCGATGAAGCAGACAAGATCGGCACGATTGACGGCGCGGTTGGCGCTCTCGCGCGAATAGCTGCCGACCACGCCGATCGACAGCGGATGCACCCCGGCGATCGTGTCCTTGCCGTTGAGAGAGGTGGCGACCGGAATTTGCAGCGCCTCAGCCAACTGCACGAGTTCGCGCCCGGCTCGGGACGCGCGCACGCCGCCGCCGGCGATGAAGATCGGCCGCTCGGCCTTCTGCAGCAGCGCGAGGGCCGCCTGCACATGCTCGGCCTGCGGCTGTGGCCGGAACGGCGGCACGTGGGAGAATTGGGTCTCGACCAGCGGTTCCAACTCGCCCTCCTCCGCGTCGAGCTGACCTTCGTTGCCGCGGAATTGCAGATGCACCGGCCCCGGTGCGCCGGTCGTGGCGACGCGGAAGGCCTGACGCAGCATGTCAGGCGCGCGCGTGATGTCGTCGACAGTCGCATTGAGCTTGGTGACCGGCTCGAACGCCGGCACGTCGTCGATCTCCTGATAGACCTTGCGGAACTTGGTCTTTGGGTCGCGGCCGCCGGTGATGGCGATGACCGGCGAATGCGCCAGATACGCGTCGCGCAATCCCGCCGCGAGATTGAGCGCGCCGATCACCTGCGCCATGCAGACGCCCGGTTTGCCCGAGGCGCGCGCATAGCCGTCGGCCATGTAGGCGGCAGACTTCTCGCCGTGGCAGTGAATGCGCGCGATCGAGGT
>Ga0208357_1002038_pt1 | contig 13931 bp, 7 predicted proteins | sample NGESurdeep092012_6_FD_184487 | JGI IMG/M metagenome (GOLD analysis project Ga0208357, IMG submission 184487) | Arctic peat soil microbial communities from Barrow, Alaska - NGEE Surface sample F52-2 deep-092012 (SPAdes) | ecosystem: Environmental > Terrestrial > Soil > Wetlands > Peat ... | reverse complement strand
GCTGCACCGCTAGCGTTATCTTTTTCCGGCAAATACATTTCCAACGTTGGTGTGATAACCCGGCGCACTAAACCTTCTGAAGGATTTTGCGGAATATCTTTTAGCTCCGTTTTCTTTGCATTCGGAATAGTTCCGGGATAAAGATTTATGATTCGCTGTGCGTGAACAGCGAATGGAAATAGACACATCCCAATAAAATAAATCTTTAGTTTTTTCATAATTTTTTTATTGCATCCAAGGCTTTAATAGGTCGAAAAAAATTCATATCCGGCAATTGAAATGATGATTTTATTTTTTAAAAAGTAAGAGTGCAAATTGTTCTAAATCTCTTCTCCACGTAAGCCATTCATGTGATGTACCCGGCGATTGGTAAAACACATATTTAATACCCTGCTTATCCAACATATTTCTGAAAGCGCCAACAGAGCCGGGAAATGGATTAGGCTCTTTGGTGCCCAATCCAAGAAACAGCACTTTAAATTGCTTGTTGACGGCCGCACCATCGTTAAATTTTCCATCAAGAAATGTAGCAGTATTAATAACATCTGTGCTGGGATAATTTGACGTGCCACTAAAAGCCCCGAGAGAAGAGAACTTATCCAAATTATTCATGATGATGCGCATGGTTTGGTTAGCACCCATTGAAAGTCCTGCAATCGCCCTGTGGTCACGATTGGCAATCGTGCGAAACTTGCCATCAATCATTGGGAGAATTTCATTTATCATCACCTGTTCAAAAATGGACTCGGGACGGGCTTTGCTATCCGCAGCATTATCCTGTGGTTTAAACGCATACCCATTATCCATCACGATAATCATCGGAACAGCCTTGCCTGCAGCAATGAGATTATCAAGAATCAGGTTTGCATGCCCTTGTTGCGACCAACCGGTTTCATCTTCAAAACTTCCGTGCTGCAAGTACAAAACGGGGTAACGGGTTTTAATATCTTTTTGGTAGCCTGGCGGTGTGTAAACAAAACAACGCCGCCATGCATTCGTAAGTTTAGAGAAATAAATATTTTCACTCACCAAACCATGTGGTACCTCTTTTAATGCAAAGAAAGCCTGGTCAGTTGCAGGAATTTCAACGCCACTTCCCCAACGGCCGGCGCCATAGAAATAAAGGCTTCCCGGGTCTGGAAGGGACACACCATCTATATTTAGCTGGTAGTAATGAAAACCTTCATCCTGTGGAAGTGACTCTCCTGTCCACACTCCTTTTTCATCTTTCACCATATCATATTTTTTTCCACCAATATCAAGCTGCACTTTTTGCGCCTCGGGTGCAGCAATGCTGGCACGCACCTGGCCTTCTGCATTCACCTGTGGATATTGCTTTCCCGGCTGATTGGTAGAGGCGGGTTTAAAATTATCGGACTGCGCAAAGGAGAACCCGCTGCTTAAGATGGCCGCCAAAAAAACAATGAAGAACCTCATCAAAATAATCTTTTATAGATGAATAATAAATGGTTGTTAATCCTTAAATAACATTGGCGCAAGTTCATGCAAGCTGCGTCTCCATGTAAGGAATTCGTGTGCCGTATTCTCAGAAACATAGGATACTGCATTATACCCTGCTCCCTTTAATGTAGTCACCGCATTCTTAACAGCCTCGGGCCTTTCCCTGCTTCCGCAACTTATAAAAATGAGTTTAGGTTTTGTTTTACCCTGAAGTTCTTCCGGGGTATAAATGCCGCCGCTCAACAACCCATAATAAGAAAATACATCCGGTTTATTAAGCGTGATGGTATGAGTTTCCATACCACCCATTGAAAGACCTGCCATTGCACGGTGCTCCTTATTTGCGATAGTACGAAAGTGAGTATCAACATAAGGAATCAATTCATCAACCAGCACTGTTTGAAATGGTTCAATTTTAAATTCCTTCATATGGCCCCATTTTAATTCATTGGTCATTCCGTAGGTCATTACAATAATAAATGGTTTTGTTTTGCCTTCGGCAATCAGGTTATCCATGATAAGATTGGCATGTCCCTGGTTGCTCCACGCAGTTTCGTCTTCGCCCCAACCATGTTGCAGGTATAAGACAGGATATTTTTTTGATTTATCTTTTTCATATCCCGGTGGTGTGTACACGAAAGCACGACGCTGGGTGCTGGTGCTTTTTGAAGGAAAAAGAATCTGTTGCACATTGCCATGCGGAACATCTTTAAGCGCATAAAAATCCCGGTCATGAGCCGGTATTTCAATGCCACTTTCCCAACGGGTAGAGCCATAGAAGTTCAATGCACCCGGGTCATTGAATACTCCGCCATCAACAGTAAGATGATAGTAATGAAAGCCTTCATCCATTGGCCCTTCTGTAGTACCGGTAAAGAATCCGTCTGCTCCTTTTGTAAGCAGAGTACCACCTCTGCCGCCTAAACCCAGGCTCACACGAACGCTATCAGCTTGTGGTGCGTTAATTTTAAATCGGGCATAACCTTGTGAATTTACCTGCGGATATTCTTGTCCGGGTTGATTGAGCGTTGAAGGTTTGAAATCGTCGGAAACAGTAGTTTGAGCCAAACAGATTTGGCCTACCAGCAAGGCTACTGAAAAAATAAATGCCTGTTTTAATTTCATGATATAGTTTTTAAAATGATGGTTTAATTAATGAATATTTAGAATTTTAAAATGTTACTTTCTTTATTTTTTTACCTGAACAGCAAAGGCGCAAAATGCAACAAATCATTTCTCCACACCGGCCATGAATGACCGCCAGGATATTCGTAGTAAGTGTGTTTGATTTTCAGCTCATCTAATTTGCCCAGCATGATTTGCCCGTTCTTATAAGCGATATCTTCCGGCCCACCTTCAGAAAACCAAAATGCTTTCAGGTTGCTATTTATCTTATCAGCGTTCTCTTTCATAAAAGCATATTGTGCATCTGCAGTTTTATTCATCATCGGGATGATCCATCCTGAACTAAATACACCGAGATAAGAAAACATATCTGTGTTATTAATGCCGGTGTAAAGTGTATGAATACCACCGAGAGAAAGGCCGGCAAGTGCCCTGCTGTTGGCATCCGTTTTTGCACGATAATTTTTTTCAACAAATGGAATGACGGCTTGCTTCATTTCTTTCTCAAATAGCTTCATTCCATTCTCAATGGCATCGGCGTTAAATCCACCGGAGTTAATGTTTGCATCAGGCATTACAATCAACATTGGTGTGGCTTTGCCTCCGGCAATAAGATTATCTAATATTAAATTTGCTTTGCCTTGCCTGGCCCAACCCGTTTCATCTTCACCGCCTCCATGCAAAATGTATAAAACAGGATATTTTTTATCGGTATTTTCATCGTAGCCCGGTGGCGTATAGATATACATTTGCCTCCATGAATTGGTAACAGTAGAATAATAATTCTTGATGCGGATGTCTCCGTGGGGAACATTGGCAAGTGCATAGTAACGGTCACCCATAAACGGTATTTCAATTCCGCTTGCCATTCTGCCCATACCATAAAAAGCTTCACTGGCAGGGTCTGCCACAGCCACACCATCTATCAGCAAAGAATAATAATGAAATCCTTCGCTGATAGAATCCGTGGTGGTTTCCCACACACCTTGATTGTTTTTAACAAGGTCATATTTTTTGCCAAGGTCAATTTGTATTTTTTTAGCATCAGGGGCTTTTATATGAAATATTACACGATGGTCAGCCAGTATTTGTGGATATTCTGCGCCACGCACATTCGTGGAGGCCGGCGCACCAACAACCGGATATTTTGAAAAGGTAGAAGTATCCACCGGTTTAAAAATTAATTGAGAAAACATGTACAACCCGTTTTTCCAAACTTTGAATTCATGCACTCCCGGCTCGATATAGTAAATATGAGGCACGTCATTTTTGACCAGGTAATCGTGGGTTCTTTGGCTAAAGCCAATTAAGCCATCGCTGGCACCGCACGAAATCCACAACAGCTTTAATTCCTTTCTTGCTTTTGGAGGGTCAGGCACCAGTTCTTCAGGAGTTTTGGTATTAGGTGCCGCAGAGAAGGCGCCAATCCAGGCAAATTTGTCGAGATTGCCTAATCCAAAATTCAGTGATTGGCCTGCGCCCATTGATAATCCTGCAATCGCACGATGGCCTCTGTCAGTATAAACCGGGTAATGCTTTTGTACATAGGGAATCAGGTCATTCAATAAATCTTGTTCAAACGTTGCAAACGCTTTTACCTTATCCGGCGCAAATATATTTCCTGTTGCACTGTCGTCTTTCATGGCCCTTCCATTGGGCATTATTACAATCATCGGTTCCACCTTGCCTTCTGCATAAAGGTTGTCCAGGATTATTTGAGGATTGCCGCCATGCAGCCATTCTTTGTCATCACCTCCAATGCCATGCAGCAAATACAGCACAGGATATTTTTTTCCGCCACTGCGGACAGGCTTTTTTGAATAACCCGGTGGTGTATAAATTAATGACTGCCTTGTAGTGCCAACCGTTTTAGATTTGTAATTGAAGGAATCAATTTTTCCATGCGGAATATTCGTTTGGACCTGGTCAAACCCCGGGGGCATCTGCTTAATAATATCCTGCGAAAAAATTGCGGAATAAGACAGTAAAGCAACAAATAGTGCTAAAAGGTATTTCATGTTGTTTGATTATTTTTGATGTGTTTAGATTTGAGTTAATTTTTTGAAGGTTTGATGAGTTGATATTGTCCGCTTAAATGCATCAGGCTGAACAGATACAATAAGCCATCATAATAAGGGTCGAAATAACCATCACTATACGGTTCCAGTTTTTCATTCCAAAGTGCATGCACAAAATCAAAATTATCCTTACGTATCATTTCAGTTGTAGCAACTGTTGCAACCAAACCTATTGAATGCCTTAACTTTTTGTAACCTCCTGCCGGTAAAATAAATTCAGGGGGCGTACCATCTAAATTAAACTGGTCATCAAAAGTGTCGATGCCTTTTGATTTGAAAAAAGTTTGAATCCGCTTTGCATAATCCTGTTGCCATGTTTTATCTTTTCGAAACCAGTTATAATCCATCGCAATATTCATCGGTACCCGCCATGAATCGTAACGGAATGCGGGTTTCATCCATCGCCCTACCGGATTGCCATCAAAATCGGTATTGTCCGCATTGAGGCCGGTCGGAGAACTACATGCACGATGCAAAAAAGCTCTTGCCGTATCAGCACAATCTTTATAGAATTGCTCATGACCATCTTTGGCATACAATGCCCACACTTCAAAGAATGCAGGCAATTGATAGGACGGGTCTGTGAAATGATAATTACGTGCTTCCGGTGTAAAACTGATTTGCTTGTGTTGTGTATTAATGATGTTGAAAATGCTGTCCTGTGTTCCATCTTTCTTCCACATGTTATCGAGAATAAAACGCGCCTCTTTGTAATAATCAATGCCTGTATTATTACCCCAACGGTTAGACGCAAATAACAAATCGGTTATAAAATAAAGTTCCCCATCAGAAGCGGTTCCGGGTGAATTTTGTTTCATAGTTGCAGGATTAATGCTCCATGCAAAATAACCTTCGCGCGGCCCAGACTGATGTTGTAAATATTTTTTAGTCCATCGCCATATCCTGTCAAACACGTCTTTCTTATTTAGCTGAACCGCTATCATCATTCCATAAGAAAGCCCTTCTGTTCTTGCATCATGATTTTTTATGTCAGATACATAAGCCATAGAATCGCCTACTTCAAAATAAACTTTCTTCGCACCTTCGAATAAATCGTAATAAGCAGAATCAATTTTTGCATTAATATCATTTTGACTGTATCCTGCCTCGCGGAAAAAATTGGGATAATCATTTGTGTAAAAAGCGCCTTTTGATTTTTGAGCATTCACGCTACCAGTGCTGAATGAGAGCGTGCAAATCATTGCCAGCAGGGAATTCTTATTCCAAAATATTTCTTTTATTTTTTTAAATAATAACATCGCTTTTATTTAAAATTTTCAATTCATCTTTTCTATTTCGCCACCAGCGTATATGTCTTTCCGCTTTCAGTTGGTATATCGTACAGGAAAGTTTGTTTCAAATCAGGCAATGTTATTTTTGCTTTATCTGAAATGATTGGGTCAGCTATTTTTTCCGTTTGATAAAAAACATTTGTGTTATCACCACTTGCTATTCGCAAAACTATTCCATTGCTCGTCTTCATTTCATTCGGAACTCTTAAACGGAGATTACCGCCCAGCGTGGATTTGATAACTGCTTTTACGATCTGTCCATCTTTCCAAACAATGCTTACTACATTAAAACCACCTCTTGCACGCAAGCCGCTTATACTTCCTTTAGATTTCCAGACATCAGGTAATGCAGGCAGCAAATTCAAATCACCATCTTCACTTTGCATCAACATTTCCGTAATACCTGACGTGCATCCAAAGTTGCCGTCAATCTGGAATGGCGGATGTGCATCGAAAAGATTGTTGTAAGAACCACCTCCGCCTTCATTAGTGCCAACGGGCGTTAGTTGGTTTTGAATGAGTTTATAAGCATGATTGCCATCAAGCATTTTTGCCCACCAGTTTACTTTCCAGGCCATGCTCCATCCGGTAGAAACATCACCTCTTTGAATAAGCGTGTTCTTTGCCGCACTGTATAATTGGGGCGTGCGATAAGGTGAAATTTGGTTTGAAGGAAATAATCCATACAAATGAGATATGTGACGGTGATGGTCGTCCGGATTATCTACATCATCCAGCCATTCCTGCAACTGGCCGTATTGTCCGATGTGCATTGGTGCAAGGCGACTGCGTTTTTCTTTCAATGTATCAGCGAATGCTTTGTCTTTATTTAAAATTTTTGCCGCGTCAATGGCAGTTGTAAATACATCGAAAACAATTTGATTGGTCATGGTAACGCCAGCATCGAGCGATGAACCCTGGTGCGCAGCGGGTGCATTTTCCGGCGACATATCCGGACAAACAACCAGCCAGTGATATTTTGGATGTTCGATAAGGTAATCATCATAAAACTTTGCAGCGCCCTTCAATATAGGATAAACAGACTCAAGAAATTTTTTATCGCCGCTATATAAATAATGTTCCCAAAGATGCTGACTCAGCCATCCGCCACCATTGGGCCAGATTCCCCAGAAAGCGCCATCTACAGCACCGTTCGTTCTCCATATATCCGTATTATGATGCGCCATCCATCCTCCCGCGTCATACATATCTTTCGCCGTTTTTACACCGGTAACAGACAATTCCTTTACCATCTTTATCAATGGCTCTGTCATCTCTGAAAGATTGGTTTTTTCAGCCGGCCAGTAATTCATTTCAGTATTAATATTGATGGTGTATTTGCTGTCCCATGGCGGATACAATTTATTATTCCAGATACCTTGAAGCGTAGCAGGCTGGCCGCCGGGTTGCGAGGATGAAATCAGCAGATAACGACCAAACTGATAATAAAGCGTTACAAACTGCGGGTCGTCACTTGCATCAAAATTCTTCAATCTTTCATCGGTTGGGAGTTTGGCTGCATCCGTTGTTCCCAAATCAAGCTTTACACGATTGAAATATTTTTGATAGGCAGCAATGTGACCAGGTAATATTTGTTGAAATGATTTTTTAAATGCTTTGTTTAGATACAAATTGGCTCTTGCATTTTCATCTCCACTTATGTCATTATAATTATTAAAATTGGTGGCAATAGAAATGTAAATGGTTACTTCATTGGCATCTTTAATAATAAGCGATGTATCTGTTGAAGAAATAGAACCACCATTCAGTTTGAATTTTGCAATGCCCTTAAATTTTATTTTTCCTTCAACCGTTTCATGGTCAATCGTAGTCCCTGAAATGGTTAATCCATTTGACGAAGCTTTTGTGGTGGCCTTTGGTTGTGGCGTTGAATAAAATGCGGTAAAAGAAATACTTTTCGGCTTGCTGGCGGTTAAGTGCATTATAATTACACGATCAGGAAATGATGCAATTACTTCTCTCGTATAATTTACGTTACCAACTGTATAAGTTGTTTTTTGAACCGCTTTTGAAATATCCAACTCCCGATAATAATTGGTAGATTTCTCAGATTCATTAAATGCCAAATGCAGGCTGCCAACCGGCTCAAACATTTGCCCCTGTGACTTTTTTGAAATGATGGTTTTATTGGCCAATTGCTCTGCATCTTTTCGTTTGCCATCAAATATCAATTGCCTTATTTCAGCCAAAGAATCCAAACACAAATCATTGTCATTCCTGTTAGGGCTTCCACTCCAAACGGTATATTCATTTAGCTGAATGGTTTCTGTGTCAACATTTCCATAAACCATTGCTCCCTGGAACCCGTTGCCAACGGGCAAAGCATTTTCCCAAACGGCACCGGCAGGTTTGTTGTAACAAAGTTTTAAATCTCCTTGTTTTTGAGCAAAGCTATTTGAGACCAGGAACAGTAAACAAACAAATAACAGGTTTTTCATTTTTTATTTTTTTGTTTTTCGCAAAAAACTGAAAATGGAATTCCAACTTTTTTTGTTAAAAACAATGACAGGATATCTTTTAATTATTTTCTCAAATTCATATCAAAAAAATAGCAACCCATTCTTCAGATACGGGGTACTTAGGAAAACATTCCCACAAAAAATTCAAGATTGAATTTTAAAAAATCATTTCGCCTCCTGAAATCTATTCTCAATCAATTATTCCAGTCACAGCCTGAAGAACTAAACATATTCGATACTGCAACTTTAAAATGAAACCAGCCAGAAAGAACCTCAAGCAATGCGCTTCCACTAATAAGTGTCAACTTTACATTTATTATGCTAAAGTAAGCCTATTTTCTTAAAATGTAACCGATTACTAAAACATTTTTATTTTGTTTTTAAATGCACCCAGACCTTTATTTTTTTAACCGAACAGGCAATTCATTTTGAAGCGTGCTATTCCATCTTAAATACACTGAAAGAATGTGGCTTAAGGGTAGTGCTGAAAATATTCTTTTCTTTCCTGTTCTTTTCGATATAGCTCATGCCGGGTTTTCTTGTTTCTCCTATAAATTGCTGGCCACTGCTGATATCAGTCAGTTTATTATGTTGTGTTGAAGTGACGATATTAATCGCGGTTTCTTTATCGAGAAAGGATTCTGCAATAAAGATATTGTTGTCGTAAACATACAAGCTAATGCCAGAAGGACCCTCTATCCGCCCCGGTAATTGTGCGCCTATTACTTCCCGTATTTTGTTCAGCGCCTCTGCAGGAAAATTATACAGGTCAGAAAAATTATCCGGAATCGTTAATACATATAAGGGGTGCATTCCAAAATGTCGCTTTCTTCTATTGCCTCACCCCTTAAATCCTCTCTCCTTTTGAGGAGAGGGAAAAAGCGGTGCGACATTTTGAAATGCACCCTAATTTAAAAACTTGCCTTTTTATAAAAAAAATTAGCTTTGTTCCACTTTACCACTGTCTCATTAAGACTTTATAAACTAATGTTGCAGTAAATTTTAGTTTCAATGCAGTTGAGGAGAACCGCCAACTGCAGCATAAGATATTTATGAAAATAGGCTTAAAATTATTTCATTTAATGAAATCTGATTGGTTGTTCATTACCGGAGTGTTCACCTTTACAGTGATACTTTCTGGCTGCCATTCCTCTCAACCTAATAAACCCCTGACCTGGCATAACGAAACAAACTACCGCTGGGCAGAAGTTGATCCGGGAAAGGATGGCTATACAGGATTTAAGCAACTATCCCCGGGTTACACCAATATCACTTTCGAAAATATGGTAAGCGATTCAGAGATCGCCAGTAACCGCGACTTTTTAAACGGTTCGGGTGTAGCCGCAGGAGATTATGATGGAGACGGCCTTATTGACTTGTATTTCTGTAGCCTGGATGGACACAACAAACTCTATAAAAATCTGGGTGGGATGAAGTTTCGTGATGTTACTGAAGAAGCAGGGGTTGCTCACTCCGGTTATCAATCCACCGGTGCGGTCTTTGCCGATGTAAATGGTGACGGCAAACCAGATTTGCTAGTTTCCTCTCTGGATAAGAACAATACGCTTTATATCAATAATGGTGATGGCACCTTTACATTAGATAAAAACAGCGGCCTCGGACCCGCTGATGGCAGTATGACCATGACCCTTGCTGATATTGACAATGACGGAGACCTTGACTTATATATTACCAATTATAAGTCGAAATCTGATAAAGATATCTATCCTTCCCAGCAATTGACTCAAGATAAACTTCTCATAACAACGAAAACTGATCACGGTGATACTTACAGTATCGTACCTAAATTTAAAAATGATTACCAGATTATATATACCAAGGACCATAAGCTGGTTGGAGTAGCAGAAGCAGGTGTCAAAGACGAATTATACCTCAATGATGGCCACGGAACCTTTAAAAAAGTAACTAACACAGATTCGGTATTTCTGGATGAAAATGGGAAACCTTTTGGGTTACAACGAGATTGGGGTCTCAGTGCGAAATTTCAGGATTTAAACAATGATGGGCTCCCCGACCTCTACGTATGTAATGATTTCTATTCTCCCGACCGCATCTGGATCAACCAGGGCAACGGCACATTTAAAGCTATAGGCTGGAAAGCCATACGCGATGCCAGCTTCTCTTCTATGGCAGTTGACTTTTCCGACATAAACCGGGATGGCAAGACGGATATTTTTACGACCGAGATGCTTAGTCCTAAACATGACCGGCGCCTTCGTCAAATGGGCTCCGATAACCCAACCTCTGACCAGACCGAGGATATGAAGTCCTGTCCGCAGTATAACCGCAATTCCCTGTATTTGCAGCAAAGTGACGGAACGTTCGCTCAAATAGCCTACCTGAGTGGACTGGAAGCAACTGGCTGGTCCTGGGCTGCCAAATTTATGGACATCGATCTGGACGGATATGAAGATTTGATTGTCAATACCGGCTACTTACACGATATCCTGGATATTGACACACAGCTAAAACTCATGCATGAGAATATCAACATGGATGATCATTTCGGCACGTTTCTCAAAATGACACCACCACTGGAACTTCACAATAAGATGTTTAAAAACAACGGTGATCTAACGTTTACTGATAAAAGCGCTGATTGGGGTTTTAAAGAATCAGACGTTTCCCAGGGGATGGCTGTAGCAGATCTGGATAATGACGGCGACCTCGATTTTGTTAGTAACAGACTGAATAAAACGGCCACTGTCTTTGAAAATATGACGAACGCACCACGAATTCTCGTAAGGCTAAAAGGAAACAAGCCCAATACAGAAGGCATCGGCGCCAATATCCGTCTGGAAGGCGGTAAGGTTCCCCAGGAAAAGCAGATCAGTGCGGGTGGAGATTATTTATCGGGTTCTGCCCCTTCTGCTATGTTTGCTGCTAACGGGAAAAGGGATGGACTATATCGCATCATAGTGGCCTGGCCCAACCACAGGCAAAGTATCGTGGATAGTGTGAAAGCCAATCGCATTTATGAGGTATATGAATCGGGCTCTGAGAAAATTGAGAAGGATACTCTTGTAAAAATCCAAAAGACTCTTTTTAAGGATGTCTCCGATCGTGTCCCCTACGCTCACCATGAGAATAATTTCGACGACTATAATCTTCAGCCGTTGTTGCCGGCTCAACTAAGCCGCCTCGGCCCCGGAGTTTCCTGGATTGATTATAATGGTGATGGCAATGATGACCTTTTTATTGCGTCAGGTAAAGACGGAGAAATGGGGATTTTTCAAAATGACGGTAAAGGCTATTTCCGACAATCCCGAATGGGACAATTGACCGGAAAAGCACCCGGGGATCAAACGACTATTCTCGGCTGGAAAGCGAATAACAAAACGCACATCATGCTCGGAAGTGCCAACTACGAACAGGGCAAAGTCAGTGCTCCGTCGGCTTATCAATATACGATCGAAGGAAATCATGCAGTAGCAAACGACAGTATTCAGGGAATCTTATCAACAACGGGGCCTCTGGCTATGGCAGATTATAATAATGACGGCACCCTCGATTTATTTGTTGGAGGAAACTTTTTGCCGGGGCATTATCCTATCAATGCACCTTCCCGACTCTTTAAAAATGAAAATGGACATTTCGTACTCGATACAATCAATTCCAAATTGCTCGAAAATTTGGGACTGGTCACCGGGGCTGTATTCACAGATTATGATGGAGACGGACAAGTGGATCTGCTGGTAAGTACGGAATGGGGCACGCTGCACCTGTTTAAAAATGAGGGGGGATTTTTTCATGATGTGACACAAGAGGTTGGTCTCGATAAATTTCACGGCTGGTGGAAAGGCGTTGCCACCGGTGATTTTAATAATGATGGCCGTCCGGATATTATTGCAACCAATATAGGCCAGAACAGTCCTTACGAATTGGCTTATGGGAAACCCCTCCGGATGTATTATGGGGATTTCAACCGCGATGGGATTACCGATATCATTGAGGCCGAATCGAATGGACAGGGCCAATATGTACCCAGGAGACGACTTTATAATTATGAGTCCTTCCCAATGATAGCGAATAGCATATCAAGTTATAAGCAATTTGCCGGGGCTACCTTGAGCTATATTTTCGGGAATAATCTGCCAGAGCTTCCATACAAAGAAATTAATACGCTGCAGACGATGCTTTTTATAAATACACCTGATGGATTTAAAGCCTATCCACTTCCGATTGATGCTCAATTTACAGCAGCCTTTAGCGCCAATGTAGCCGATTTTAATAATGATGGCAATGAGGATGTGTTTCTAAGCCAAAACTTCTTTGACTTTCCCCCCCAGGTTCCCCGGCTCGATGCGGGTAGGGGCCTTCTTCTTCTGGGTAATGGTAAAGGAAATTTTACCGCTGTTCCTGCCGAACAATCAGGTATTAAAATCTATGGCGAGCAACGCGGGGCTGCAGTTGCAGACTTTAACGGTGATGGTAAAGTCGACCTGGCTGTTTCGCAAAACAATGAGCCACTTAAACTTTACCTGAATGAGACGCCAAATCCGGGTATCCGGGTTCGCTTACAAGGACCGCCACAAAATGCTTTTGCCATTGGATCTTCCATGCGGCTGGTGTATGCAGATGGTACAAAAGGACCAATCAGAGAAATACAGGCTGGATCGGGTTATTGGTCGCAAAACAGCTGCACCCAGGTTTTGGGCAAAGCAAAGTCTGTCAAAAGCATTGAAGTGACCTGGTTTGATGGCAAGCATCAAACAGTTCCTGTGAAAGACGATGCCAGGGTACTATCCATTGCGTATGCTGCCAGTAAATAAATGATGATGCAGGATTTTTATATTCATTTTTTTAGCCTTTGTGGGGTGTTCCTATCGCTCAAAATCTATTTTAATTAGTGTCTGCAAGAAAACTATCTATTTTTTCATTTGCCTGATGATTTTTCTAAGCCAGCTTTGGGATTTTTTTATCCTGTGATCAACTTGTTGAAAAAAATATTTTTATATTATAAAAAATAAATACTTAATCTAGGATTTCTTTTAAACTTCGCATAGGTATCCCTATTATATCTTTTTATAACTCTTTTTTTACCTCAGGCTGCCAGCTTCAGCTTGCGTTTTTCTTTTCTTTTTTCTTCGACTAACTTCTTTTCTTTAAGGGCATTACCGAGTACGTGAAGGTTGTAAGCTAAAACACTTAAACCTACATATATTTTGCAACCATCCAATCCTTTATCCATACATCTGTTGAGACCATGATGTTCTAGCATATTGATATTGCTCTCTACTGCACTGTGTGCATTACGAAGCTTCTTAAATCCCCGGCCACTTTCACGTTCTTTATCCTCTTTATTATGCCGTCCTTTTTTAGGAAGTATTACGTGCTGTATGCCTGCTTTCTGAAGTGTTGCAAGATTGTCTTTACTCCAAAAACCTTTATCAAAACTATGGCTGCCGATTTGTTTACCAGGATAATGTTTCTTAATTCGCTCGCACAAACCACTTACCTGTGCTGCATCTCTT
>Ga0208357_1002037_pt1 | contig 13933 bp, 11 predicted proteins | sample NGESurdeep092012_6_FD_184487 | JGI IMG/M metagenome (GOLD analysis project Ga0208357, IMG submission 184487) | Arctic peat soil microbial communities from Barrow, Alaska - NGEE Surface sample F52-2 deep-092012 (SPAdes) | ecosystem: Environmental > Terrestrial > Soil > Wetlands > Peat ... | reverse complement strand
GGCACGTGAAGCGCGCCCACCATTGGACCTGGCCGCAGCCAACCGGTCCGCCGCTGATCACGATCCCGACCGTTCTGAGGACTTAACTAAACGGTATTGCGATTAGCCGCGATCACTAGCCTCGACGCCGATCGAGATCACCGGCTGGTCGTCAGGTCGCAGCCACCTCAAGAGGGTGAGCAGAGAGCCGGTTGCAAGCGCGACACACCCGGCGGTAGACGCCCCCGTGCTCTCGTGGACAAAGATCGCTGAACCGCGTCCAGGAACGACCGGCGACGTGTTGTAGTCGACCAACGCGAAGTAGTCGTACTGCGGCACGACTCGCCACAGCGCTTCGCTGCCACCTCCGAAGGGCGGTGCCGTGCCACAGCGCACGTGGACGAAGCGGTTGTACATCAGCGAAGAGGGAGCCTCATCCCACCAATCGCCGCAGACGATTCGCTGATACAGGTAGGCAACGCCGGGGTTTGGAGCTATGCCGTACATCACGGGGCCAATGGAGTACTCGCCAATCGGGGTCGCCCCGTCGCCCTCAAACTTGCGCGACGAAAGTCCACTTCGGCCAACCGAGGCGCTCCACGGACCCTCGACACGGACGAAGCATGCTCCGACCCGGGACCACAGTGACACCGAGGCCACCGTCGAGGACATGCTCGGTGCCTCGACCGTCACTACCTGATGAACGGCGCGGGACAAAGTCCCGACACTTGGGGCGGGCGTAGCGCAGGCGCGGTCGGAAAGCTCGGCGGCCGCGCCTCGATCCACGCGGCCTCCTAGGGCGATCAAAATAAGCAGCGGTGACAGCATCAATGCCACAACCGACGTTCGGAGTAGGTGTCCCCTTGAGCGAATCGACATCTCGGTCATCACCTTCCGCGTGCTCGTCGCGGTGCCACGCCGCGGCGTGCATCTTCGATAACTCGACGCCCAACCCTGGGCACGGCTGACAACCGCCCCAAAGCACCGTCGGTCGATCAGGTGACCGGCCATACGTAGGCGGCACCCTACGCATCCAAAAGCAGCACCGCGGGTGCGGCGCGCTCACGACGACCGGCATCGGCTTGTTACTCGACACGATTGATACTCGCACAGCCGGCGTCGCAGCCTCGCTCGTGCTAACGAACCTGACTCTGCTCGTAGCGAGCTGATCCGTGGCAGAGGCGCCCCGAGCTCGACTTCCGAGCCTGTAGCGCAGGAGGAGGGGCCTTAACCGACGGCCCCTCCTCTGCTCTTGGCCTGAATCGGCCAACTTGGATCACCTCAACGCGAGGTTCTCCCACTGGACGAACAGAGCGAGTGCGCCAAGCCACCGTTTGGAACGAGTTGCCTCGTCGTGACGTCGAACGCATGATTCGCGTACATCCACACGGCATAAACGTGCTGGTTCATCAGATTGCCGATCTGGCTGTACACCTTGGTCAACGCTGCCGGGTTGTTAAAGCCAGCGGACTGGTTCAACAGACCGTTCAGGTTGGCATCGTTCACGCCGGAGAACGCCGCGCCGCCCTTGAAGAACTGCCCGTCATTGATCGTCGGGTTCACACTCGGTCCCCAGTTCTCATCGATCGCCTGCCACGAGCCCGAGAACGTGATGCCGAGCATCTGCTGAAGTGAGTAGTCCTGAATGGTCACCTTGATCCCGGCCGCTTGCCACATCGTCGCGATTGCCTGAACCTCGTTGATCCAAAACGCGCTGTTGGTAGTCGTCGACAAACTCACGCTAAGCCCACCGAGCTGGCTTACGAGGGCCTTCGCCTTGGCGAGGTTGTACCCGAGGTAGTACTTGTCTCCCCCTTGACCACGACCAAGCGTGGCTACTTCTCGATGAAACTCCCCCCTCGAGGGACCAGCGGAAGCTGGGCCACTTCGACGGCACCGCCACTCCGGTGGTAATCCGGGCCACCGATGCCATCGCCCCCTGCCCCGGCTTCCGCCAATCCCCCGACGGTGTTACGAGTATATGACTTTCATAACGGAAAGGCAAGCGGAATGACATGACATCGTCATATTTCGTACCCCTTGCTAACTGTCCACCCTCAGAAGCACCGTTCGAGCAGCATCCCTGTGAGGGTTCTATTGCGCAATAGCACCAGAGGAACTCTGGCTATCGTCGCCTAGGAGGACAGTCGGAGCAGCCGAATCGGCCCTGCGGCGTCGGTGGTACGAAGAGCACTGTGACTCGTAGTTCGTTCGTAATATTTGACTCCTGTGAGGAGTCGCTACTTGCCGGACAACCTCGTGCTGCATGAAAGACTGACCAACTGTGGCGGGCTACTCCGGGACTCCCCTCGCAGCCAAGCTCGGCATCAAGAGCGATGCTGTAGTTCTACTTCTCAACGCGCCAGACGCTCTTGGGCTCAAGCTCCCCGATGGGGTCGCGGTCGGCCAATCACTCGATCGGACGCCCGACGTCATTCTCGCATTCTTCACCCAACTAGCTGAGCTCGAAGAGGCGATCGACACGCTCGCGTCGGCGATCTTCCCGGCCGGGAGCCTCTGGGTCGCCTGGCCGAAAAAGGCGTCCCGGATGCAGACCGACCTTTCCGACAACCACGTGCGCTCCTGCGCGATCCAACGCGGACTCGTTGACAACAAGGTCTGCGCCGTCGACGAAACGTGGTCCGCGCTGAGGGTGGTGTGGCGGAAAGAACTACGGCCGACGCGATCTCCGACCGCCCGAGGACGCCGCTAATCCAACGCAGCACCGCCAACTGCAGCCTGCGAGGCCGAAGAGCTCACCTCGGGCGCTTCTCTCATATTTACTCGCTAGCGAGGCGTGCGCCCTCTACCACCGAACGCATTTTCGCCCACACCACTGAAGGCGAGACCCGATCGCGACCAATGAAGGTGTCAAACCCACAGTCCGTTCCTGCGACAACCCGCTCCGCGCCGACGATGTCGACATAGCGCTTGAGGCGCTGCGCAATCAGCCTCGGGTGCTCGACGAAGTTCGACGTCGAGTCGATGACGCCAGGTATCAGGTACTTCTCATCAGGGAGCTCGAACGTCTCGAACAACTCCCACTCCCACTCGTGCCGGGGGTTTGCGCCCTCGATCGAAATACCGGCAGGGCGCGCGGTGGCGATGAGGTCGATCAGATCCGAGAGCGGAACGTCGGTGGTGTGCGGGGATTCGTAATTACCCCAGCAGACGTGGAGCCGCATCGCTTCGGGCGCAAGTCCGCTTGTTGCGTCGTTCACTGCGTCGATGCTCAATGCCACCTCGCGGCGGAACTCCTCGACGGAAAGGTCTTGGAACACGCTGTTGTGACTCATCGCGAAATCGGGGCAGTCCAGCTGCAGCGTGATCCCGGCGTCGACGATCGCTTGATACTCGGACCGCATCGCATCGGCGATCGCGCCGAGGAACTCCTCGCGGCTGGGGTAGTACGTGTTTCCAAAGAACATCGCTATCAACCCCGGGCTTGCAGCGCTCATGAACAGCCGCTCTGTCCCGATGCCGCTCGCCTCCGCTGCAGCCTTCAAGCGCGCGATATCGCGGTGCACCGCACCTGGATCGATGAGCTCGATGGGCCCATTACACGGCGGGAGCGGAGGACTCGGTCGACCTCGGAGGCGGACCGACAGCTCTGCGAAGTCAGGATGGTCCTTGAGATCGTTCGCCCGCGGACGACTGACCGGCTCACCTTCGAATCCACTCAGTCGGTCCTGCACATAGGTGGAGTAACCCGTCTTCGATTGCTCGCCGTCATTGACGATCTCAATCCCCGCCTCGACTTGCATCGCGACGATGTCGACGACCGCGCGATCAGCAAGCTGATCGAGCCCAACGGGATCGCGACCCTCTTGGCGCTCGATCAGCTGCGCGGTGATGTCCGCTGGCCGCGGAAGGCTCCCTGTGTGCGTCGTCGCGATCCCCATCGGTCACTCTGCCCCTTCTTGTCCTCACGCCCGGGGTACGACCCCGGATGGCAATGCACCCAGCGCTCCCAGACACCTGCCGCCGCGGCATATGCCGCGACGGCACCCGTATTCTTGCTGTCTCCTCGAGAAAATAGCCAGCTGCGTCGATTCATTCCCGCGGGTGACCAAGGCTCGCTGAGGATCGCGGCTTCGGCAACGCGGGCGCTCGAATCAGAACGACACCCCCAGCAACCTCATCTGTCAAAGCGGGAACACAAAGCCCCAGCAGGGAGCAATCCTGCTGCCACCGTTTGCCTCGGTGCTACGTGCCGCCCAACCAACGAGAAGCCGGCTGGTTAGCCTGTGGCGGTGGTTGCCACAGAGGAGGTTCTCGAACGGATCAACGCGCTCGACGACGCGTCGGACGTTGTCGCCACGAAGCGCTCCGGGAGGCCTTTGTACCGCTCCCTCGGCGAGGCAGCATCCGTGCTACTCGCACCCCTGATCGCGTTCTACGGCCTGAGGCTACGAGCGATGGCGCCAGTGCAGCTACCAGACCCGAGCATGCACACCACGTACATCGTGCAACCCCACGACATATTCGTCCGCTACGCGGCTGCCTTTTCCTCCACCGCCAGAATGCGCGAAGCAGCTGACGTCGGGCTGCTGGAGCCAGCGAGAATCGCCTACCTGCTCTTTGGAGGGGTACCCGGTTTCTTCGTCACAAGATACGTATTCGCCCTCATCGCGATCGTTCCGATCTATGTGCTACTCGAGCGCCTCTACGGGCGGGCAGCTGGCTTCGTCGGCATAGCGGTTGTCATGACCTGCCCGGTGGTAATCACCGCGTGGGGAACCGACTATCCCGACGCCGCGGTCGTCTCGTACATCGCCGGAGGACTCGCCTGCCTCGCAATGCCCTGCGCGACTCGCTGGCGGCGGGCGTGGCTCGTCGGGGCTGGCGTGTTGCTGACGGCTGCCAGCTGGGCACATGGCGTCGGAGCACTCCTTGCTGGCACCGCAGTCCTGACGTACGTGCTCGTTCGCCTGTTTCGCGAGCGGAGGGAGCTGGCAGGCGACATCGTGCTACTCGCAGTGATGGCGGCAGCGACGACCGGGGCTCTCGTCCCCGGGTCGGGTCTGCTACTCGGCCAATACAATTTCATCGGGCCGACAATTTCCGCCCTCCGGTTCCTCGACCAACCGTCACAGATTCTGCAGTGGCACTCGGCCAGCTCGATATGGGCGCATTACGTCGCCTATCTCCTCGTTCCGCCGGCGATCCTCCTCGCCTTCGCGGTGGTCTTTGCTCGCAGAGTTCGCGAGGTGCCGACCCCGCAGCTTTACGTCGGCGCTGTCGCCGCGGTCCAGTTCGTCGTCTTTGTCTACATGCAGTTCTTCCACCATCTCCAGACGCTCGAGATGCACTACTTCTCCTCGACGCTTTGGGCGTCGGTATGTCTGGCACTCGCCGTCGTCATCTGCGAGCTCGCTCGGGCGCTTTTCCCTAGCCGTTCGCGACGCTGGCTGCCTGCAGCGACCGTCGTCGCCGTCGCGCTCGCGTACGAGCTCGACCCGCATGTGCCGGCCTTCGGATGGCGGCCCTATGGCGCGCTCGTCGCGGTGATCCTCATCGTGATGGCGTTTTCTGGACGACTCGTTGGCATGGTCAGCCGCCGCGGCCTCGTCTGGATCGGCACGCTGGTCGCGGTCGTAGGTGTCACCGCAAGCGCCCTCGTCCTCACCGTCGCCCCAATCCCTCGGCACCGCTTGTTTCCAGACACCGTCTTCGATCCCGCACCGGCGTATGCAACCTCACTCGGAGGAAGTGACGGAAACCTCGTCAGCGCCTACCGCGTGACGACCGAGTTACCGCATTTCGTCGGCACGGCGACGTTTTCAGGTGAAGAGCTGATGATGTCGCTTCCACTCAACGAGATTGGATCGTTGCTCGAACTGGTCGGGATATACCACGCGGGCTACGACCTGCTGCCGTCCTCCTTGCCCCAGCTTTCCGACGGTGATCGCATCACCCTCTCGCTTCGCCGACCAGCCGAGATCCTTGTTCTCGGCACGTCAAGTGCAGCAAACGACGGCGTGTTGGGGTCGCTCGCTCCGTACTATCCGAGGCTTCTTCGGGCAACAGTGCTTCGATCAGGATCGTTCGCTGTGTACGTGTGGCTCTACTACCTCGGCGTCTACGGACATGCAGGCGTCACGGTGAAATAGGCGCGTTCGCGTTCGCGTTCACGCCGACTGCCGCTTCGACTTTGGCGCAATTGGCAATGCAGTATCGAGGCGCCGCTCGATGTCGAGGTAGGGATAGCGCGCACGACCTTGACGGTACCGCCGGTACTGCAAGGACGTTCTAAGCACGCCCAGGCCGTAGCGAACGCTCTCCGCGAAGTCGACCGATGACGAGTCCGCCTCATAGCGCGTCGGGCACGAGAGCTCACCAATCCGAGCTCCGACCGCCATGGCCTGCACAATCAACTGGTTGTCGAAGACGAAGCCGTCAGAGTTGTGCTCCAAGGGGAGTACCTCAAGCAACTCGCGGCTGTAGGCGCGAAGTCCAGTGTGGTACTCGGAGAGCTTGTAACCGACGACGAGGTTCTCGAACAACGTCAAGACCCGATTCGAGACGTACTTCCACATCGGCATGCCACCCGTGGTTGGGTTCTGCGCGAGGATCCGCGAGCCGAGTATGAAGTCGTAGTCGCCGTAGGCGATCATTGCCGCCATTGCGGGTACCAGCCGAGGCGAGTACTGGTAATCCGGATGGAGCATTACGACAATGTCGGCACCGCGCTCGAGTGCGGCGTGGTAGCAGGTCTTCTGATTCCCTCCGTAACCCTTGTTCCGATCGTGACGGATCGTCTCTAACCCGAGTGCACGAGCCTCTTCGACCGTCCCGTCAGTGCTCGCGTCATCGACAACTAAGATCTCATCGATCACGGACCGGTCGATCTCAGCTACCGTCCGGCGAAGTGTCAGTGCCGCGTTATAGGCCGGGAGTACGACCACGAGTCGCTTGCCCTTGATCATCTCTCGCTCACCCAATCATCCGGGCGGACCGCCCTTGCCGAACAAAACGACCTGCGGGCCGCGCTCCGCGCCGCCGCATGCTACGCCAGGTCTTCAAAGCCACGGGCGAAACCGGCATCCGATGCTCAACTCGAGACGTGGAAGCCATGGGGGTACGTGAGCACGCGATAGGTCCCGATGTCATAGGTCGCGGCGGGGGCTCCGAACGACTTCTGCGCCGCAGCGGCTGTCACGTTCTGCCAGACGTTTCCAGAGTCGTAGACGAAGAACCGGAAGGTCTGTCCGTCGTACCACGACGCTGCCGACTGCAAGGTGTAGCGCTGTAACGTCCCGGTCGAGCCCGGGGCGACGGGCCGGACCTCCACCTCGTCGCGCGTGTCCACCGTCACGATCGAGGAGCTCCAATAGTCGCCCACGCCAGATTTAAAGCCGTTGCTGATCAGGAAGGCACTGAGCGATCGCGCTTCTTGGGGAGCGCTCCCTCCGAGTGAGTAGGCACCGAAGTCCACGGCGCAGAGCGCGATCACGATCAGAGCGATTGCGACGAGCGGTCGGGGATCTCGAAGGATGTGGGAACGAACGACACGAACGAGGAGTCTCGCCGAAAGCACCGCTGCGAAAACGAATCCGGGTATCAGATAGCGCGTGAAGTCCACCGCGCCGAAGGTGGAAAACAACGCGAACGACCCGAGATCCGCGATGACAGCAACCACGAGCAACTCCTCGAATGCCGAGGATTCGCTCTCCGATGTCACAGCAGGTCGGAGCGTGAGAACCGATCGAACGATCCGGGCCAGTGCGGTGGCTAAGCCGACGATGACGACGAGAAGGAGGAGGATGTGCACCGCGCGGATCACCATCGGCGCCCGCCCGAGCCCGGGCACGACATCGGTAACGCCGAAGAGAGTGTTGATCCGGTTCGGGATCGTCTTTAGATTCAGGATGACCTGCGAATGTTTAGCGAGAATGCTCCGGGATCCGATGGCGAACGTACCGATTCGCGTTGACACTCCTCGCACGCAGAGCGCGAGTGCTGCGCCGCCTGCCGCAGCGATGAGATGACGTGTACCAGCGCGCCATGTGCGGCGTCGTCGCCACGCGAGCCCAGCGCCGACGACCAGCGGAACGATGACAAGGGTCAAGGTGAGAAGGTCGCCGAGAAGCCCGGCCGCGACGAGCGCCGTCGCGGCCGCCAGGCTCCATCGACCAGACGATCTGGAAACTCCGACGAAGATCAGTAGGCACCACAGCGTGGTTGCGGCATGCCATCCGCCTTGTAACAAGAAGAACGAAAGCCCAGGACCGGGAAGGGCCAGCAGCGCCACAACCAACGCCGCTCCTGCGAGAAATCCCCGGTCACTTCGACCCTGCCGGGTGACCCGCACTACCACGACCACGAGTAGGGTCGCTATCACGGCAGGCACGAGGTTGAGGAGGTCGGGCCCAACTCCGAGGAGGCGCACCGCTACTGCGTAGAAAAGCACGTCGACCGTCCAGAACGAGTCGTACGAAAGGTCCCATCCCTGCAACGTCAGATGGCCAGAACTCAACGACTGACCCTGGAGCACGATCGTCGCGTCGTCGGAGTTACTGCCAAAGACGTGACGCGACGCCAAATCGAAGAGCACGACGAGTAGCGCGAGGGCCATCAATACCGCAACGCGTAACAACACCGCTCGCCGGGTCAATTGCATGCGAGATGAGTTCACCTCGGCCCTGGACACGACGAGGAAAGGTTCCTCGACTCGCAGTTGGCTCATAGACGGAAGGTCTGCGACGACATTGTCCGAGCCTCGACCGTGCTTGCAACGAGGCGCCGAAGCCCAAGCCCACTCGAGCTCGACGATCTCGCGCCGAGTACGCGCAGCTTTCGGACCGTGACCACCAGCAAAAGTGTGGCAAGGAGAATCACGCCGCCGCGAAGCCACACGTCAAGGCCCTGCACCTGCTGGATCACCACGGCTCCTATCGGCACACCGAGAAAGCTCGCGAAGGAGGACCCGACGACAATCGCGAGCAAAGTACGCGCCGACGCTACGGGGGCGAGAACGATCAGTCCCCAGGTGAGGTACCAGGGCTGTACGGCAGGCCCGAGCAGCGCTACCGCCAACAGACTCAATCCGAGTGCTCGTACAAGCCCGATGCGATCGCAGTGCGTCAGTAGATAGAGACTGACCGCGAACGCAACGACAAGGCCAGCGAAGCGGGTCGCCGCTACCGCGTCCGAGGTCATGCCATGGAGCCCAATGGAAAAGAGGACCTTCCCGAAGAACATCCCGAGACCGGTCGGTACGTCCAGCCAGGTGCGCGCCACTCCCGGATTTGAGAGGCCGCTGATCCAACCCCACCCAAGGCCCGTCAATTGGGCCAGCGCGGCCATAACTGCCGCGCCGATCGTGGCCGCGATCCCAACGCCGAGGACTCGACGCGGCGGGCCGCTCTCGCGCTCGCCAAGGCAGCTCCAGCCGATAAAGACGACTCCAAGCGCCGCAGGAGCCTTTACCGAAACAGCGCACGCGCAAAACACGATGCCAAGAATCGGATGTCGATAGAGCGCTAGCGCAACGCCCACCACGAGCAAGCCGACCATCAGGGCATCGTTATGGGCGCCGCCGACCAGGTGCAAAAGAACCAGAGGGTTCAGCGCCACGAGAATTACTGCCAGCATCGGGTCGCGATGAAAGTAACGCGCGATGAATCCGACCCCGACTGCAGCAAGGACCACTCCGATTAGCGCGAGCAGGCGAAGCACGACCACGCTCATAAGGACCGAGTGTCCGCTTACCGACACGATGGAGCCGTCGATCCGTAAGAAGAGGGGGCCGTAGGGCGAGGCACTCTGCCACCAGATCGGATCAGCGAGCGTCGTGAATGCGGTGCCGGTGCCCATCACACCCGGGCCGTAGGCGTACGGGCTGATGTGATGGCTCACCATCTCGCCTTGCGCGGCGTAGGTATACACGTCACGACTAAAGATCGGCGCCACTACGAGCATCGGAAGTGTCCAAGCGACGAACGTTGCGGCGGTCTGTGACCACGACACCGTCTTCGATCGAAGCCTGATCTGGAGCAGCCAGAACCACGCGAAGAGCATCAGCACCATGCCGCTTAGAACTGCGAATACTCCGACGAACGACGGCGGGCCGGGTGAAGTTGCGGAAAGACCAAAGAACCACGCATACGGCAGTTGCTTAAACGCGTAGGGCGATGTCGACTGCGACGCCCCAAGCAGTATCAACCCGGACCCGATCGCGCCAAGAGCGCCAGGGAGGAACACGCGCTGGCGCGTCGATCCCTCGGGTGCGAGACGCGTCACGAGCGATCTCAATGCAGTTGTGGCACCGATCGAGATCGCTTCCGCCTCGACCCCCGCACGTCGAGCCGCGGACTCTACGATAACCCGCGAGCGAACCGCACTCCTGTCGCGAAGAGCCGCCCGCACATGGCTCACTGCAGTGGCACGGACCGATCGGCCATCAGCGTCGTCCCTTGTCGATTCGGCTGGAGGCGGGAGAGTTCTCACTCGGTCGACTCTGGCGCGGCCGCTAGGAGGACTCGCTTTTCCGAGGCGCCCCGCGGCCCTGGAGGGACCGCCGGCGCACTCCCGGCTCCCGGCCCGATCGTGGCCGCGCCGAGCGCACTGGCGCCGACTAGGAAGTATCTGACCCTCGACACCCACGGCGCGATCTCTTGTGCCCACCAGTTCGAGGCCTGCGACGGAGCGACGCTCGCATTCGTCAGATAGAGCGTCGCGAACGTCCCGTAGTAGTCGGCTAGCCCCGCGACGGTTAAGAGAATGAGCGTCCAAATCGGCCACTCCGCGACGAGTGCCATCACAAAGAGCCAGAGGGTGTACTGCGGTGAATAGACCTTGTTGAGGAGCAGGAACACCACGAAAGTAATGACTGCAGCACGCTCGACGCTTCCTCCTCGCCAGACGGCTCGAATTCCGACAAGCATTGCGATGAGAACGGCCGCGCCGATAACTGTATCTTGCGCCTTGACGTTTTGTCCTACCAGCCCGATGATGCCCACTCCACTGCGAGCGGCATTGAAGGACAAAAAGAACGTCCAATTGTGATATCCCGCGATTGCGAATGGCACGTTGAGCACCACGCAAACGGCGATAAACCAGCCAAGGAGCTGACGAAGGTGAGTCGTCTCCTTGTCGCGGTACAGCCGAGCTATCAAGAACGGTAGATAGACGATCGGAAACAACTTTGCACAGGTACCGAACGCGAGTGCCACGCCTGCGGCACGCCAGCGTCGCTCTTGGACCATCCAAAGGCCCAAGGCGAGAAACCCGATTCCCAAAACATCCCAGTTCAAGAGCGAGAAGATGAACAACAGGGGCGTTGCCGCGAGCCACCAGTAGGTAAGCGGCACGATCCTGCGAAGCGAATAGAGCCCACCGAGTCCCGCGATCCACAAACCGACCGCTGAAGCGACGAAATCACCGTTGGCCCCTGGCGCATACGAGGCCGCCCACATGAAGAGCCCAGTCACTACGGGGTACTCGATTCTCGCCTGAACGTAAGGGATGGGATGGCTCCACAGTCCGCGTTCCGCGTAGAGCCGGTATATGTCGGAATACGCCAGGTGCTTGTACGCCCAGACGTTGTAGCCATTCGGATCTACCGTTGACGGATCGATCAGATGACCGTTCGGTGTTACGAGCCCGTGGGGGATCAAATGCCACGCCGCGAGCACAAACCAAACGGTCATCACGACCGCGACAAGCCCGAAATGCGCTGCGATCCAGGCGTTGACGCGATCCGCGCGACTCAAGTTGGTATCCCTTCCTCGGCCGGCTGCCACCGCCTCATTGACGGTCAGAGCGACCCTTGCTTGCCACGCCGAATCGGAGAAGACGGTGCTCGCTGCAATGCCTGTGTCGGACGCCGAGGTTAGATCGGCGTACCTACTGCTGCAACGCAGGCCCAGGGGTTGCGACCCGCCATGAACGACCCGAGCGGACGCGCCCGGTTCGCGCCGCCGCGGCGAGCCATGAACCGACCTCAGCTCCCAATGCGCCTTGTCAGATGGGCGAGTGCCGACCTGATCGGCGATCACGGGGCGCTTCGTGCGCTTTGGTGTGGCCTCAAGCAGCACAACGGCACGCTGCATCCCCGATCGCCTAAGCGACACCCGGCCGCCGCGACGGGCGGCGCTCGCCGACGCCGCTTGCTCCTCTGAACACCAGGGCTCGCCCGAGGTAGCGTCATGACCGTCACCTGAGACTTGAGAAGATGGAGAGTGCGATGGTCATCGTTGCAGGCTGGATCGACGTCGACGCAGCAGAGCGCGACGAGTACCTCGCGGCACGAACAGAGGGAATGATCAAGACTCGGCAGGAACCAGGATGCGTCGAGTTCGTGTTCAGCCCAGACCCGCTTCTCGACGGGAGATGTCGGCTATTCGAGATCTGGGAGTCGCGAGAGCACCTTGACGTTCACCTCGGCCTCATGCGATCAAACCCAGCCCCTAGTGGAGGCATTCAGGTCGTCGGTCGCGAGGTTCTCATCTACGACGTGAGCGGTTCCGCTCCGATCGGCTAAGAGTCTCGTGTCGGACGAAGGGCTCGGCTCGGATCCTCCATTCGAGCTTCCGATGTTCCCGCTCGGATCGGTGCTGTTCCCGCACGAGATGTTGCCGCTGCACGTCTTCGAGGAGCGCTACCGCCTGATGATCGCCTCCTGCTTGGCCGGTGACCAACGCTTCGGCGTGGTGCTCATCGCTCGCGGACGGGAAGTTGGCGGCGGTGACGTGCGCTACGACCGCGGGACAGTAGCGACCATCGAGGTCGCCTCGCCAACGTCCGATGGCAGGTACGGCCTGCTCGCCCGGGGCGGTGACCGTCTACGAGTTCACACGTGGCTCGAGGATTCGCCGTACCCACGTGCGCTCGTAAGCATCGACATCAACGAGCCCCCAGGTGACCTCGCCGTCGAGATCGCGTCGACGCTGGCGCGACTTCGAGGCCTTCGGGAGCTCTGGGCAGCTCTCGAGGAGGGACCTCCGCTCCCCGAACAGCTCGGCCTAGGCGCCGACTCCAACGAGCAGATCTGGCGGCTTTGCTCAGCGACACCGCTTGGGCCGTTGGACCGCCAGCGCGTTCTCGAAGCGCGTGATCCTCTCGAACGACTCGCGTTACTCGATGAACAGATCGCCGAACGCCGAGGCGACTACGAGGCGCTGTTGAAGGAGCGTTCGGAGTAGCTCGACCGCAAGCTATCCGCCGAATCCTCCTCCACCGAAGCCACCGCCACCGCCACCGAAGCCACCAGCGGTGCCCGGCTGGATGACGCGTATCGCAGTCGCCGTGATGACCGATCCAGACGTCGTTCCCTCAACGATCACGTCTTCGCCGGTCTTCAAAGCCGATAGGCCGCTCAGCGTGCCGCTACTACTGGCGTAGGTCGTCGCGGATGTCACGTCCACAGTTTCCGGGCTCCCTCCCCTGGAGCTGACCGTGAATGAACTTGTCCCAATTGCCGTTACCGATCCGAATGCGCCGGGCCTACCGCCTGGCCCGCTCCCGCGCCCGAAGCCCGCGAACCGACCCGTCACCCGCGAGGCGGTGACCGCCGATGATGACGTACCGGTCCCATACACCGCTACGAACGTGCCCTTCTTTAGTGAGGACAGCCCGGTGATGCCCCTACCGGAGAACGTCGTTGAACTCGTGACCGTAACGGTCGTCGTAGTCCCCGTACGAGTCGTCACCGTGAAGGTCGATGCGGACACGGCAGCCACTGTTCCGCTCACTTGCGGCGTCGTAAAGCTCGACGGCCGCGTGCCTGCGGCCGGGCCCGACCCGCTCGGGACCGTCGAACTCGGCGCGGTCGCGCCAGGGGATGACTTCGATGAGAGACTCGCGGTCACGAGGCCAGCTACGACGCCGACGGCGACGACGAGCACCGCCACTATCAACCATGTCGTCCGGCGACTTCGCGTCGCGGCCGGCGGCGTCCCCTCATTCGAGCGATCTGTCATTTCCTCTCCTACGACGTCCGTATCATCGG
>Ga0208357_1002034_pt1 | contig 13946 bp, 7 predicted proteins | sample NGESurdeep092012_6_FD_184487 | JGI IMG/M metagenome (GOLD analysis project Ga0208357, IMG submission 184487) | Arctic peat soil microbial communities from Barrow, Alaska - NGEE Surface sample F52-2 deep-092012 (SPAdes) | ecosystem: Environmental > Terrestrial > Soil > Wetlands > Peat ... | reverse complement strand
TCATCCTTCTTGCGACGGATACCGATGACGGGAGCGAGTATGCGGATGCCTTTCTCGCCCTTCATTACGCGACGGCCAAGCTGGTTCCACGCATACATCCCGGCCACGCGCGAAGCCTGGGGCTTTTGTCTTGCGATCTCCAAGATATTGCCGAATGAGTAGCGATGGAATCGCCCCATCGCAGTCAAATAGGCGGTCAATCCTTCGCTGTGTCCCTGCTCCAATTGCTCGATCAGGAGTTGGACGTTAGCTGCGATTGCTTCCTTCACTGTTTGCTGTTTATGGGGTGTCGGTACAGCGTCGGGAGCGGTGTTCTGGTGGTTGCTTTGGCTGCGGTCGTTTGAGGGGTTGACGGTGACAGACTGTGTGGTTTTCGATGGCTTCTTCATGGTGTTTCCTCCTGTTGGGCTGTTGCCGTTGCCGTTGCCTTTGAATGGGCAAGTGGCAGGTACATACATGCCGAACGCCTCCTGGCGAAGGTGGGGGGTAGCAACTGCAAGCCGAGGGGTATCCCCACCCTTGCAACGGGAGCGCAGCGGAAGTGGAAAGGGCGTAGCGCAGCGGAGGTCTGCACAAGCGCAGCGCGGAAGATTGGGGAGTGGCTTGCGGGCGCGAGGGGATACCTCCCCTTAGCAGCCTTTGTTGTTGCTGTTGTTCTTGCTTTTCAGCAAATCAGGGGCGGCGTTGCGGACAGGAACAGGCCCGCTGGGATGGGTAGCGGAAGACGGCAAAGCCGACTGAAGCGAGGGAAGGCCCTTCCCTTCAAAGAAGCGTCTGGGACCGCAGTATCGCAACGGACTTATATCGGCTTGTGATCCTATCCTCATAGCAACATCTGCTTTGCTCTTGCATTCAGTTGAAATAATGCAAGGGAATGTTAAATATTTTGAGCTGCCAAATCCACAATCAAAAAGCGATTGTGGATTTGGCAGCTCTCATTAGATTTTCGTAGAACACATAACGGGTGTCCGTCGATCAAAGGCGCGCGAACCAGTGCGCCGGGGTATCCGGCTTGATCCCGCCTTCGCCGACTGCGTGTCCGTCGATCAAAGGCGCGCGAACCAGTGCGCCGTCAACTATCCGCGCGCCTACGACTACCAAGTAGGTGTCCGTCGATCAAAGGCGCGCGAACCAGTGCGCCTTCCGGCCTGCTGTCCCAAGCCGTAATTTGGTCGAGTGTCCGTCGATCAAAGGCGCGCGAACCAGTGCGCCCAAACAGCACGCCGATTTGAGCGTTTCGTTCCCCTCGTGTCCGTCGATCAAAGGCGCGCGAACCAGTGCGCCCCACGATCCCGTTGCCGCCCTTCTGGATCAATCCCTGTGTCCGTCGATCAAAGGCGCGCGAACCAGTGCGCCAGCGATGAAGTATCCAAAGCGTTCACGGTCGGAAGTGTCCGTCGATCAAAGGCGCGCGAACCAGTGCGCCAACGCCCTGATATTGAACTCGAACACGGTCATGAGGTGTCCGTCGATCAAAGGCGCGCGAACCAGTGCGCCAGTACCGCTTGCTCTGTTCGGCAACCGCTGCGCCGTGTCCGTCGATCAAAGGCGCGCGAACCAGTGCGCCAGTACGAATAGCAGGTTTACTACTACTCTGTCAAGTGTCCGTCGATCAAAGGCGCGCGAACCAGTGCGCCAGCTTCTGAGAGATCCAGTTCGCCAGAGCCGAGGAGTGTCCGTCGATCAAAGGCGCGCGAACCAGTGCGCCGACTCAGGAGAATCCGTCATGGCTGTAGGCAATCAGGTGTCCGTCGATCAAAGGCGCGCGAACCAGTGCGCCCGCCGTCCAGGAGCGTGATGCCCTCGCTGCTTTGGTGTCCGTCGATCAAAGGCGCGCGAACCAGTGCGCCGAATTATTTCCGTGGCGCGTTACGTGAAGCTGGACGTGTCCGTCGATCAAAGGCGCGCGAACCAGTGCGCCCACGCCCTGTCTGTGCCCGCGCCACCGTGGTAATCGTGTCCGTCGATCAAAGGCGCGCGAACCAGTGCGCCCCGGGGACGTCGCCGCCAAGGATCGACATGCGCTCGTGTCCGTCGATCAAAGGCGCGCGAACCAGTGCGCCCGGCGCGATCCTGCGATGAGAGATAGGATCATCGCGTGTCCGTCGATCAAAGGCGCGCGAACCAGTGCGCCCCAAGCGGGAGCGCGAGGAAGTGGTGCAGGTGGGCAAGTGTCCGTCGATCAAAGGCGCGCGAACCAGTGCGCCATAAACGCCCGAGTAAGCCTGAGCATCTCACGTCAGTGTCCGTCGATCAAAGGCGCGCGAACCAGTGCGCCTCACGTCGTCATCGGTGTTAGTGGCCGTAAGATTAGTGTCCGTCGATCAAAGGCGCGCGAACCAGTGCGCCCGCCGTGAGGTTGGCGAGTTGATCGATGCAACTAATGTGTCCGTCGATCAAAGGCGCGCGAACCAGTGCGCCGGAGGTAACCCGGTCGCCTGGGTTGCGTAGTCAAAGTGTCCGTCGATCAAAGGCGCGCGAACCAGTGCGCCATACTCTACCGGCCCGCGCACCGCTGCAATCTCGCGTGTCCGTCGATCAAAGGCGCGCGAACCAGTGCGCCGAAAATATGCAGAGGAGACTTATGGGAGTTTACTAGTGTCCGTCGATCAAAGGCGCGCGAACCAGTGCGCCTCAAACGGGCTTCCAGTCCAGTCGATCGCCAGCTTGTCCGTCGATCAAAGGCGCGCGAACCAGTGCGCCAATACTGAGGGAATTGGCTCGCCTTTGACGCTGAGTGTCCGTCGATCAAAGGCGCGCGAACCAGTGCGCCCTGTGTACCAATTTTCAAAATACACTCGCCCATCGAGTGTCCGTCGATCAAAGGCGCGCGAACCAGTGCGCCCGTAAACTGAGGTACGACCATGCTATCCGACCTGAGTGTCCGTCGATCAAAGGCGCGCGAACCAGTGCGCCGATGACGGAAACGGGGCTTCAACGCTCGTCTAGGTGTCCGTCGATCAAAGGCGCGCGAACCAGTGCGCCGCCGGAGTAGTGGCGTATTGCGCACAGCTTGAGCAGTGTCCGTCGATCAAAGGCGCGCGAACCAGTGCGCCGGCAGGTAGAAGAAATAGTCGCCATCCGCTCCGGTGTGTCCGTCGATCAAAGGCGCGCGAACCAGTGCGCCCACGAGTGAATCGCGTACTTCCCCACGAGGGTTTAGTGTCCGTCGATCAAAGGCGCGCGAACCAGTGCGCCCTGGCACGGTTGAGATGGATGAAACCTACGTCGGAGGGTGTCCGTCGATCAAAGGCGCGCGAACCAGTGCGCCGCGCAGGCCGACAATGGCCTCCACTTCAGCCTTCGAGGTGTCCGTCGATCAAAGGCGCGCGAACCAGTGCGCCCGCAAAGCTGGATGCTGGCCGGACGTGATGCGCGAGTGTCCGTCGATCAAAGGCGCGCGAACCAGTGCGCCTTCGCCAGGATGTGCGCAAGGCTTCGATACTATCCGTGTCCGTCGATCAAAGGCGCGCGAACCAGTGCGCCAGCGGGAAAATCCGGTCTCTCTTCATTTCGCTAATGGTGTCCGTCGATCAAAGGCGCGCGAACCAGTGCGCCCTCCATTTTACTTACCTCACTTTCTAATTACTCAGAGTGTCCGTCGATCAAAGGCGCGCGAACCAGTGCGCCTGGAATTCCCACCACTGCGACCGCAGCGCAAACTGTGTCCGTCGATCAAAGGCGCGCGAACCAGTGCGCCAGCCCAGGCGAAGCACGCCCGAGCGATCCAACTGCGGTGTCCGTCGATCAAAGGCGCGCGAACCAGTGCGCCAGCCGCGCTCGCAACCCATTATTTTTCAAGTAGTTGCATCCCATTGAGCGAGTGCGATAGGAAATCATCGAGATTTGCAGGCGAAATGGCACGTCAATATACTCCCAACTCACTGTAAACAAACTGCTGCGAGCGCCCCTCGTTCCCCACTGCAGCACAGTCGTGCTCGCGTAGCGCACTGGTTGTCAAAAGCACCTTAGTCCACACCTGGGTGTGATCGACTCCACGATGCTAAACCCAATGAAGGGGGAGACACATATCGTGGTTGAGTACGCCCTATAGGCGTATACCCATTCTGTGACCCGATGAAGCTCAAGTCAAGTCAGAAAGGGATATCCTCATCCCCGGGCACGAATTGATTGTCTTGCCGTGAAGTTCGATCATAGCTCTTTAGCAACTTTCGTATAATGCGATCCTCTACACCATTCTTGTACTCAGGATAGAACTGCCATTCACCTCCATCCAACACATCAGGATGAACGGGTTGACTGCTTGGATCGCGCCAGAGATACATGAGACGGTTTCCATCTGCATTGGATCTCTTTCCCTTGTTCTGGGCAGACTGCTTGGCTTTGTCAGCAGACATGAGTACATCCAACTTCACTTTTGCCATGACCCGCAGCGCCTTGGATGTCTCAATTGTTATCGAGCCAGCATACTTCTTTTTATCTGGAATGAAGGTAGTGGGGTCACAGAGAATACGCCACCAGGCTCCTTTCCAATCCGGGTCAAGCAATGCGCGCAGCCCGATATTGGCGGCTGCATTCAAGTCGGCCTGCAACGTGGCAAGTTTCTTTCGTTTACCAAAGGTTTGACTCTCGCCAGTTTTATGGGCAGAGACAAAGAGCTCCCCTCCATCGGACGGGATGAGAAAGCTATCTGTCTGCTTTGATTGACCAGAAGAGATTTTCTTGTCAATCCATAGCAGATAGCGTTCACGCGCATTTCCATTGTTGCCTTTTTTCTGGTTTTCCTCCGCTGCTTTCACCTGCTTGCGCCAATATGAAAGACTGGCAAACTCTGAGATTTTTACATCGTTGCAGCGTCGGCCTGGAGAGCCGGTGCGCGAATCCTGCCGCGAGGTAAAGGCCGCAGGAACCTCCCGTAAATGCAGAGCATACAATTGACATGCCTCACTGAGATATTTCTTTACCTTACTGGAGGACCAGTCCATCAATTGGCGGTTTTCACGGCGCGTCCGAGTCTCGTCTGGACGATAGTGAGTCAAATTCTCAATGACAACTGCATGGCACGGTGCGAAACGAGAATCTTCACTTTGTTCAACAGCACGCTTGTTCTGAGTGCCGTTCTTGTTACGTCTGTCCGTCTCGCTACCGATGCCCAACGCTGCCTCTGCAATGCGGCTGGCCAACTGCTTCACCCGGTTCTCGCGCATTCTTTCCATAGCATCCAGCACGCTTTGACCAAAGCCTTCCAATCTATTGTCACCACGATCAGGGATATTGCGTTTCAAGTCCTCTGAACAAGGCCGCATGTGAAATGCCTTCTGAATTTGATAAAGCACTTTGAAGCTCGCAATGCGGGTCAATGAAAGGCCGCCAACATGCCGAATGCTCTTATGGGAATCCTTATCTCGCTTGACGCCGCGTGGTAAGAGCCACCGCCGTATCCAACGCAAGCGCGCCCGCCAAGCGCGATCTTCGGCCTGCCATTGTGCATTCCACAGCGATTGCAATTGCCTGCATAACGAGTCGTTATTCTCAAGATGTATGGCGATTGGCTTAAGTTTCTGAATCAATAATTCCCTTTGTGCCCTGCGCCTTGCAGAAGTCACAGAACCGTCTTGATTGTCGACTTCTATAGAAACCTGATCTTCCAACAACGGATTGATATGTTGATGCCACATCTCTTCTGCAACATCATCTTTCCATCGGTCGGCAACATTCAGTTCATGCCAAGTAAGCAATGTCTCTTGCAGCAGGCCAATCCTTCCATCCTTATCTAACGGCTCTTCTCTTCCTCCAGAGAAGGGCCGTTTGGTCGCAGTGAGGTTGAAAGCAATTCGTGCCCGATCACTATGCCGTCGCAGTCCCAGACGGAGTATGCGCAACGCATCAGACATTAGCTCATCAACAAGTAGGTCACTGCCGGTACGCTGGGCCTGTCGTACAAACCCTAATGCGCTCTCTATCTGATCTACAGCAGCAATTTCTTCGCTTGTGGCCGGGCGGGCATCGCGGTCTTCGCCTTGCAGTTTGATTAGAAATTGACGATCCAACCGCGCCCATGAAGCAGGGTGCAGTGATCCATCTGTTAGCCTGTCGGCACCAATACGCCGATAGATTGTTTTCCTCGTTCTGCCGTTGGACACCTTTTCGAGGTGCAAATATAGGGCGAGCGGTCCCGGAGCTTCCGTGCCGCTATTCCCGCACACTTCCTGAATCTGTTCGCTGTTTAGCGTCTCCCATACCGCGCAAGCTGCGGCATAACGATGACCCAAGTCCACTGAAAGAATACGAAGACCTGGTAAACATGAAAGCACATGACGCACGGCACTCCCCTTGCCCTTTGGATTACCGGGATGCCAAAACGGAAATGCAATACCTCTCCAAGCATCTCTAGTTTGTGCTGGAGATGAAACAATCTCTCCATTTCTCTTTTCAAACAAGTCGTGCTTGGTTGCATATTCAAGCCACGGCCCTTGCGATTGCAGCTTTGCAGAAAACGTGACGAGCCAGCGTATTGAGCTAATTCGCTTGGACACCAATTGTTTCTTTTGTTCGGCGGTCAGGTTCGTACGGTTGGCTATGGCCGCAATAGCTTCCAATTGGCGGCGTGGTGCTTGTAAACGGCCATTCCAGTCTTTCAAATCAAACAGGCCGAATGGAATGGCAGAAGAATATTCTTTAATAGCAACGGCTGCGCGCCCAAAGCGATCCGCGCGAGAAACCAGTAAGGGGGCGGCAACCTCCGGTTGTCCAATGTCAGAACCGAAGCGCTTAGACTGCCACAATAGTTGAGTATCTTGGATATGGCGACCATCCCACAGACCCATCGTCATCGCATGATGTGATCCCAACCATGCCACTTCGGCATCTTGCTGCTTGAATGCCGAACGTAGTTTCTCTAGCTTTTCTTCAATGAGCGTTTGCTTCGGTGTTCCCGTCGCCCCTGCAAGGGCCAAGTCTGCTTTAGCTATCTCAGTTCTCTTCTTTTCCAACAATTGTTGTGCTTTAGTGAGACCCGCTGGGGCGCGGTGAATTGCATATTCGATGCTCCAACGCGAATTCCCGAACTCGCAGAAAATGGGATGCAGCAGCGCATCTGGATGTCTATATGCAGGAACTTTGAAACGTCGTTTCTTTGCGATCGCATCTGTGCCGGCAACATAATCCAATAGCCCTTGAGCATCTGTTTTCCCATTTGTCGTCCATACACATTTCGCTTCGGTTCTCGCCAGGGCCTCAAAAAGTTGGATATCTCCGAACTTCTCAACGGAGTCCTGCAACTCGCGCGCAGCTTGTATGCGTAACGCCTCCGCCTCTGAAAGAAGTTCGCTGCCAGCATTCTCTGTCGCGCCAAGTGAATCTACCCACGCCGCCACGACTTGCTTCCAACCGTCCACAGCCCCTCTACGAATGCGGTAGGCATCCTTTGCACCGCTATCAGAACCTCGTTGGGCGCAAAAGGCATCGAGCCATTCACGGGCGTCAACTGGAACATTGTTGAGTTTGTTTCTTTCAACTTCAAACTTGCTGCGTTGCTCTTCTGCTCGTTTGATCCAAGAATGTGCCATTGAGGCACGCCGTGCCGCATGATCGAGAATTACCGCATATTGCCAGTGACGCGATGGGCCGTCACTTGTTCCCAGATAAGTGATACCGCAAGCGGCCTCGACCTCCCGCAGTATGACATCCGCATAAGGACGATTTCCTTTGCTTCCTGTCTTCTGTTTTGATTTAGCGGCATCCGCCTCACAATTACCTCGTAGCTTTTGTATATCTTCTCCTGAAACGCTTTGCAGGGCATTGATGCGCTTGAGGGTATTCTGGGTGGCGCTCTTATAACCAGGGCCGCTAATCAATTCCAGCAATCCGTTAAGATCTTGGCTGTGTGGCGCAAACTGCGAAACTGCACTTGCGAGGCACTTGCAGACTTCCGTACCTGATGTAGCTGGTTTTATACTTTTGCACTGTAAGGCCAACGCATCATAGACTTCCGCAAATTTCTGGAAGTTAGCGCCTTTCCCGGTCCCAAATCGGCTGCTGAGCCACTGTCCGGCTTTTAGAGATAAATCTTTTGCTTTATCTGGACTTAACTCTTTTGACTCTTCGGCATTTTCGTCCGATTGTTCCTGCTGAACGTCAGTAGCGGTGTTCAGTTCAAGATAGGACTGTTTACTGGCAAAAAACGGCTCCAATAAATCCCATAATTCCTCACGGCTCAGCGATTCCCCAACCACCTTCATTGCATTATCGAATGCATTGCTGCGGTTCACCCAAACAGCATCTTCTCGAATTGTAGCGGTGATCGAATCCTTGCAAGCAGCAAGCCAGTTTTCTATCTCTTCATTGCTTACGCCGCGACACTTCAATATTTCACGCAGTGCCTCTATAGTTTTCCAGTTCGTGCGCTCTCCTGTATTTGTATCGAGGTCATGTGGGACGTAGTAGTCTTTAGGCGCACCATGCTCTGACTCAACAGAGAGCCAAGACAAGGCAAGCACGATCCGCCGATTATTGATCTCCTGTTGCGTGGGCTTACGTTCTGGTTTATTGCCTTTGCCATGTATACCCAAATCAGCAAGTGTGTGGCTGAGGCCGCCACGCATTGTCAGGAGCCAATCACCGAAAGTTTTGGCTCCTCTATTCACAGCTTCATGGGTGTTCCAAAGCCGCTCACGCCAAGAATTGTCATTCTTGTCGGCACCATTCAGGCGCAGCGTGTACGCGCGCTGTGTTGTCACGATTGGTTGTTCTTTTCCGCTATCGACCGCTATCATTGTTGCCTCGGAACCGCCGTACTTTATATCACCACCACACTACCTTCTTGCTTGGGAAGTGACTGCCCAATCGTTGTTGCTGCTTCACGAGAGGACTCCTCATCTACTCCTAATTCAATGACCAAAGCTTGGTCCTCATGCAGGTTCATAACCCCTTCCAGCTCGGTCTGCATCCGCACGCGGTCAATCTGTTTCAACACGCAAAAGAAGACCGAATATTGCCAAGCCTCACCAAAGCCTTTCATCAGCTTGTGTACCTGACGAAGGCGCTTTGCATCTCGAATGTCGTAGCACACAAGGTAGCATCGTCGCATAATTTTTCACCGTGTGGTGAGGAACGCCAATGAAGGCACCTCACACATAAGCCATGCAGCGATCATTCGCGCATGGAGCACAAGCATTCTCCGATAGTTCAACTTGTAACCGAAAACTGGATGTGTAATCTCGGTATCCATTCTTCGTCCCCAGGCATTGAAGAATGCACGGCGACCCGCATCCGTAAACATGCAGCCAGCCGCAGTCCTGATGAAGTGCCCGTCTCCCAATTCACCACGATTGAATGCGGCGATGGCAACGGAGTCTGCAATCAATGGCCGGAAAGGCTCCATTAGATCCAATGCAAGCGCGGGACGTCCGGGACGGGATACATGGAATCCGCCGATGGATGGTTCCAGCCGCGCTTGTCGCAACGCGGAAACGCATTCATGCGTCAGCATTGTGTACGCCATTGAGATGCACGCATTGATTGGATCGGGAGGTGGCCGACGTTGGCGGCCATTGACATCGAATTCCTGTGCAACTGAGCCTTTGAACATGCCGGCGAAATGCTCGAAGTAAATCGCCGCTCCCTGTCCCTCGTAACCTCGCACTTGATCCAACGAAGTTGCGGTCGTTGCTTTCTCGGACAACGCAACCATGTCGGAGGTCACGTTCACGGGAAGACTTGAATGGTTCCGCTGTAGGAGAGTCCGCTGGTTCAGAACTTTTGCCGAAACGAGCGAACGTGTCAGCGCGAGACACGCCTGCGGATCATCGAAGCGTCGTACCTGGGCACGACGAATTTCAGCGCTGACCGAATCCAATGGATCAACCATCGCACAGAGCCGTCCTGCGGTAGACATGAACGCTACTGGAATTGACTTGTCTGCCAGCACATGCATCGCTTGCGTTGATACCTGCACCGAACCCAGCACCGCAAGACTTTCAACATTTGCGAGGGGAACATCTCTGACCAGAACACCATTTTTGTCTGTCACCCGCAGGGAAGCTCCGCGTACTCCAATCCTCGTGCCCTCTTTTTGTGTAACCAGATTAATGCCTTCGGCGCGAGGCGGCCATATCTGGCGGGGTCTGACCTCATCGAGCCTTTGCTGGTTGACTTCATCAGGCAGGCAAATGGGCTGAAGAGAGCACCGAACGCAACGTGAATCATTAATGAGTGGCATTGGTCGCGGACCAGTCGCACACGCCTTTGCTGCTGCAAGCACTTCCAACGCTTCAGCCTTGAGAGCATCGTCAACTACAATCGGCAGACGCAGCTTTTCTGCAGCGTAATAGAACACAGCCTCCTCTACTTTATAATTTGCCTCTTCGAGCAGAATCGCTTGTAGCCCTATTTGCGCACGATCCGTAGGCCACGGTTCGGGATGTGACAGCGGAGGATATTCCGCTTCACCAGGATCATCCGGTGGCGGAGCCATCACCTGACGTTTTGGACGCCCTTTACGGTATTCGACTGGAACCGCAACCTGCCCATTGATCTCAGCAAGGTCAAGCGTTGCAGTCAGGTTCAATTTTGTGCTCGTGAGCGCAAGGCTTCTCACCTTTTGGGGCTTATCGGGGTCAGAATCTCCATCGTCTTCAGACTGCTTTACTTTGCTGGGGCGATCCACGCGACGATGAACTGCGATTCCTTCCTCTGTGTCGGCGCTCGGCACAAAGATGCCTTCCACTGCCATGTAGTAGAAGAGGCGTGGGCAGTAAGCAAACTCGGCAACGCTGCGTGCAGCCCAAGAACTTTCATCCGCCATATCATGCCCCAATCCAATGACCTGTACGGGAATGGCGCACTGACGACCAGACCCCCACTTGAGTGCATTCAAACTCGGCAACGGGTAGCAAATCCACTATACCTCTGACAACCTATTGTTTCTAGGATATTTAGCCTCAAGGTGAATCGAGTGCCCAAGAAGTAGCGGACACTCACGCACGGCTTACCGATGCTGCGCTTCACAAGCGGAGGGCGAAGACCTAATTCGATACGAGGAGACGGGCCGAGCAATCGGGATCATCAATGGTGGAATGCCCTCTCCGCGATGAATTCATCGCGGGCTCATTGAAGCTGCCAGTTTGCATATCGGCAGTTGGATAAACAGAATCAGAGAAGATACTTATCTTCGACCTTACGGGTCTGACCGAGGGCTGTAAGCGTTTCAAGTATCTCTGAAACCCGAGTACGACTCGCTGGTTTGAAACCTGAAGCGATCTGCTGTGGAGTCTGAAATGGGGTAGCGCGAAGAGAGTCCTTGATTGCGCGCACCTGATCTGTGAGAGTTGCAGGCCACGGTTGTTTGCGACGAACTGCGGCAGGCGCTTCGCCTGGAAGCAAACCGCCAAGAGCAGCCTGAATAGGCCCAGCGGCCGGAGCCTGATACTCGGGTCTAAGCCATCGAACCAAGCCAGAGTCTTCTTCAGCGCGGCGTTGCATGTTGAGTGCGACAACATGCTCAAGAATCTGCTCGGCGGTCAGATTGACTGCCCAGCCATAGGCGGTCAGGACGGCGAGGTCCAGTTCCTCATGAAGTTCACGAAGGATGCCGATGAGACCCCTTTCATAGGAGTTGCGGTCTTCTTCAGTCAAATCGGCACCAGTACGCAGCTTTTCTAAAATGTTGTACATATCCGTGAGCGTCAGGTCTGGATGAAGTTCTTGCCGGCGTTTGCGATGCGCATCAAGACGCTCTGCAATGTCACGTCTAGCTTGCTTTTGGGCATCTCCGCATTCTGGGAACGGGAATGGATCGAAGCAACGAGTCTTTACGTAAACGGGGTCGTTCCCGAACCCAAGATGGCTGCTATTCGCAAGCGTCCATTCGACATGGATCGAGCTTGAGAGCACGCCGAGATAAAAAGCATCGGACAGCGCAAAATTCACTAACTTATTGTCTGGAAGGATACTGATATCAAGGAAAACGAAAATGCGGTGTTTCGCTGTCTCTACAGTGGAAACATAGCGACTAAGATTACGCAGCGCCGGCCTAAAGGTACTTATAGGCTCCCCAAATATCCACCAATTCTCTCGGCGACCTGGTCGATTGTTGTGGTCCCGCTCCGGCTTTACTCGATCAAATACCCACTGGTAGACCTCAGGAAATCGCTTTCGGACTTCTGCTGCGGCAAGGCCGAAAAGATCAATCACCATAAGATTACGCGAAGTTCCGGTCAAATCACGGCCATTAAGATAGGGGCGAATGTACTCATCAAGACCGGGAATGCGTCCCAGCCCGAGTGTCGCTGCTTGCTCATGCGTAACGATAAAGCCCGCTCCGTGAAGTACGACGCCTCGACAACTTAAGTCCTCATTTGCCTTCAACGGACGTGTTCCCGATACATCTATACCTACACGCAAGTCTGAGAAGATGCGCCCTGTTTGTTCGGCAAGTTCTACAGCCGTACCTTCAGAGCTAGTGTCTCCCTCGTTGATGACTCGATATAGGTGACCAAGATGCTCGCCTCGTTCGGCAACAGTCATAGCGATGCGGACAGCAGCATGCCGTGACGTGGGACGCTCCTCAGTGCCTAGTGACTTCAGCCAGGGATGGTCTGAAATTGCAAAGATCAGCGAGAGAGGATCTTTAGTAGCATTGAGATTTTGCGCGACTACCTTGCGATTGAAGACCTGCGAAAGGCTATTTGTGGTGATGAAGCCGAAGCGTCGAATCTTTGAGGCGCGGGCCAGTTCGGCAGCTCGTTGCCACCAATACATGACAAAGTCGGCACTTTCAGGAACCTCATCGTAAATCTTGCGAAGAGCTGCGACATAGCCGTCGCCAAGCTCCGAGCGAATATCCTTGCCTGCAATATAGGGAGGATTTCCGACAATGAAGTCGGCCTCCGGCCACTTCGCCTGCTTCACATCAGTGTATTCATAGACTGAGCGGCGTGCCGTTTCATCGGGAACTTGCTGGCCGGTTGTCGGATGCTCTTTCTTGGTTATGTTGTCCCACTGCGTGACGGCCTCGCCTTCGTTATCCCTGACGGCTAGTTTCTTCTTCCATGCGAGAAGGGCATCTGCTTCAACAATGTTGTGGAAGTTGCGAATAACGGGTATTGGCGGCTGTGCGTCGCCGCGAGTACGGAAATGCCACTGTAGATAGCCAATCCAAAGAACGAGGTCGGCGACGACTGCGGCGCGCGGATTGAGTTCGATACCGAGCAGTTGGTGAGGATCGACAGTAAGGCCAGTGTGTTCCAAGGCCTGCTGCGTCTCACCAAGAGATTGAAGAGTCTCCAAGACTTCCCCTTCAAGCCGTTTCATGTGTTCCAAAGCAACATACAAGAAGTTTCCAGAGCCGCAAGCTGGGTCAAGAACGCGGGTGGAACAAAGCTGTCGATGAAAGACATGTGCAGTCTCGATAGCAGCAGCCGCATCGCCTGCGTTCACCTGTTCAGTGATGACGGCCAGCGCATTGCGCCAATCCTCACGAAGCGGCTCGACAAGCGTTGGAATGACAAGACGTTCAACGTAAGCGCGCGGAGTGTAATGGGCTCCGAGTGCATGGCGTTCGTCGGGATTGAGTGCCCGCTCCAAAAGTGTTCCAAAGATTGCCGGTTCGACATCTCGCCAGCGAGAGTCGGCAGCTTCAATCAGCAGGTCCAGTTGATCGGGCGTGAGAGGTAGGGCTTTTGTGGATTAAAATAGGCCGCCATTGAACTTAAGGATGTGACTACGCAGGATGGGAGAAAAGCCACCGTCGTTCATCGTCTGCCACAGTGCTTCAGCCATAGGGGCAAAGCTCGTGATGTCTTCACGAAGGCTTTTGAGCAGTGTGAGCCAGCCCCGTTCGGGCAGGAGACGAACGTCTTCTGCGAACGAAGTGAAGATGCAGCGTGTGAGAAATTCCGCTACTGCTTTTGGCGGGTATTGCAGTTCAAGATTGCGGGCGAGCGTCGCGAGCTTCCCCGCAACTTCTCGTGTGACCTTGGCTGTCT
>Ga0208357_1002032_pt1 | contig 13951 bp, 11 predicted proteins | sample NGESurdeep092012_6_FD_184487 | JGI IMG/M metagenome (GOLD analysis project Ga0208357, IMG submission 184487) | Arctic peat soil microbial communities from Barrow, Alaska - NGEE Surface sample F52-2 deep-092012 (SPAdes) | ecosystem: Environmental > Terrestrial > Soil > Wetlands > Peat ... | reverse complement strand
CTCTGCTCCCTGCGGTCGCGACGCTCGCCATGACACTACGGCCGACGCTCGCCATGACACTACGGCCGACGCTCGCCATGACACTACGGCCGACGCTCGCCGTGACACGACACCTTGAGGGCGAGGCATGTTCGGAAGGAGGGACCTTCTGCGGTAGCAGGTGCCATGTGGGCATCGCCGTACCTAGGGGATGCTTTGAGCAGACGACGCGTGGTCGTCACCGGCCTGGGCGCCGTGACACCCTTAGGAAATACCCGGGATGAATTCTGGCGCCAACTGATCGCCGGCGTGTCGGGCGTTGGGCCGATTACGGCCTTCGACGCCTCGGACTACACCACGCGCATCGCCGCCGAAGTCAAAGATTTCCAGCCCGAGGGCGTCCTGGGGAAAAAGGACGCGCGCCGCTTGGACCGGTTCGCGCAGTTCGCGATCGTTGCCGCCGTCGAAGCGATCGACGATGCCAAGCTGCCGGTCGATTCCGACGCCAAGGATCACATCGGCGTCGTCTTGGGCACCGGCATCGGCGGCATCAACACGTTCTGGCAGCAGTCGATCAAAGCCGCCGAACAGGGCACTTGGGCGCGCACCTCGCCGTTCTTTATTCCGATGCTGATGTCCAATGCCGCGTCGGCGCACATCTCGATGCGCTACGGTTTTCGCGGGCCGGTCTACGCTGCGTCGAGCGCCTGTGCGTCGGCGAACGACGCGATTGTGTGCGCGTACAACCACATCGTCAACGGCGACGCGGTCGCGATGATTACCGGCGGCACCGAAGCCACGATCGCGCCGCTGGCCGTCGGTGGTTTTTGCACGATGCGCGCGATGTCGACGCGCAACGACGATCCGACGCGAGCCAGCCGCCCGTTCGATCGCGAACGCGATGGGTTCGTGCTCGGTGAAGGCGCGGGCGTGCTGCTGCTTGAGGACTACGAACACGCCAAAGCGCGCGGCGCGAAGATCTACGCCGAGGTGCTAGGTTACGGACAGTCGGCCGACGCCTACGATCTGGTCGCGCCCGATCCCGAGGGCGGCGGCGTGGTGCTCGCGATGCAGCGCGCGTGTACGTCGGCGGGGGTGGAACCGTCTTCTGTCGATTACATCAACGCGCACGGGACGTCGACGCCGTTGGGCGATACCGCCGAATCTCAAGCGATCGAACGCGTTTTCGGTCCCAACGTCGCGGTCAGTTCGACCAAGTCGATGCACGGGCACGCGCTGGGCGCCGCCGGCGGCATCGAGGGCGTCGCCACGGTTTTGGCGATCGTCAACGACACGATGCCGCCGACGATCAACTACGAATTTCCCGATCCCGACTGCACGCTGGACTACGTTCCCAACGTCGCGCGCAAAGCCAAAGTGGATATCGCGCTCTCCAACTCGTTCGGGTTCGGCGGCCACAACAGCGTGATCGTCTTTAGCAAACTGCCCGCCGCACCGGGGTGAGCGGCGAAGCGCGACGCCGGCGGTTACGCGCGCTGGTTCGGCGCGCCGGGGTTCCCGCCGCGCAAGCCGGCGATCTCGTCGCGATCGAAACCGCCTTCGTTCACGACAGTCACGTGCGCGAGCGCGGCGGCGATGCCAACGAGCGCATGGAGTTCTTGGGCGATTCGATCTTAGGCTATCTGACCGCCGACTGGCTTTATCGCACGTTCCCGGCCGACGACGAAGGGTTGCTGACCGTGCGCAAGGCGCGGATCGTCAACGACGCTACCCTGGCGCAGACCGCGCGGCGCCTGCATTTCGACGAGGTGCTGGTCATGGGCGCGGGCATGCGCAGCGCCGGCGGCACCGAGAATACCAGCATCCTGGCCGACGCCTTCGAGGCGTTCGTGGCCGCGCTGGCCATCTCGTATGGCCTCGACGCCGCCCGGCACTTCGTAGAGAAGCAGCACATCGCGGCGCTCGACCACGACCCCGGCGATTTACTCGACGCCAAGACCCGCCTCCAGCATTTGGCCCAGGAGTCGCTGGGCGGCACCCCGGTCTACCGCGACGCCGATGTGGGCAGCGCCCAGGCCCCGGCCTTCAGCTCGAGCGTAGAGGTAAACGGCTCGACGTTAGGAACCGGCACCGGTTCCTCGAAAAGAAGTGCCCAGCAGGCCGCGGCCCACGCCGCCCTGGCGACCCTTCCAGCCCAGCAAAGGCAGAAGTGAAACTTCAGAAGATCAAAGCGTTCGGCTTTAAGACGTTCGCCGAACCGACCACGCTGGAAATCTCCACCGGAATTACGGCGGTCGTCGGACCCAACGGTTCGGGGAAATCGAACTTGGTCGACGCGATCCGCTGGGTGCTGGGCGAGACGTCCAGCAAGTCTCTGCGGTCGGGCAAACTCGAGGACGTGATCTTTGCCGGCAACGACAAACGCAAGCCGCTGGGCCTGGCCGAAGTCGCGATCACGTTCGACAACTCCGCGGGGCGCTTGCCGCTGGAGTTCAGCGAGGTCGAGATCACGCGGCGCGCCTATCGTCAGGGCGAGAGCGAATACTTCATCAACCGCTCGCAAGTGCGCTTGCGCGACATCACCGAACTGCTGATGGGAACCGGCTTGGGGCCGGGCTCCTACGCGATCGTTTCGCAAGGACAGATCGATTCGATCCTCACCAGCAAGCCGACCGAACGCCGAGCGCTCTTTGAAGAGACCGCCGGCATCAACAAATTTCTCTCGCGCAAGAACGAGTCGCTGCGTCGCCTAGCGCAAACCGAGCAGAACGCGATCCGCATCAACGATCTGATCTCCGAACTCGAACGCCGCATTCCCGAACTCGAGACCCAAGTGCGCCGCGCCAAGCGCTATCGTAAGGTCTCGGCGCGCGTGCGCGACCTCGAAATTCTCTCGTACATGCGCGCGTCGGCCTCGCGCCGCGGCGAACGCGAGACGTTGCGCGGGCAGGTCGAACGCAACGAAGAACGTCGCAGCATTGCGGCGGCCAAGGCCGCGACGCTGGGAGCGACGCTGACCGAACTGCGCACGCGCCTCTATCAGCACGAACTGCATCTCGAAGAGTTGCGCACGCAAGGTCAGCAGCGTCGCTCGGAACTCGCGCGTTCCGAAGCCGACTACGCCGCCGCGCTGGCGCGGCGCGAGGCGCTCGAAGCGCAATCGACCCAAACCTCCGAAGACGTCGCTCGCGTCGCGCAGGAGCGCGAAGCGCTCGAAGTACAGATCGCCGGCCTGGACGAGCGTATCGCGCCGCTGCAAGCCCAAGTCGAAGCCGCGCGCGAACGCGAGCACGCCGCGCAGACAACGCTGGCTCATTCGCGCGCCCAACTCGATACGATCTTCACGCGGCTGCGCGAGGTCGAAGCCGGCGCCGCCGAGCATGCGGCGCGCAAAGCCGAGCGCCGCGTTACGGGCGAAAACCTGCGTGCCGAAGCCGAACGCCTCGAAGCCGAAGCGCAGGGCGCGCGCGTGCGCGCCGAGCAGTTAGAGATCGCTGCCGGTGCCGCAACGCACAAGTACGGCGAGCGCGAGCGCCAACTCAACGAACTCGAAACGCAAAGCGGCGGCGAACGCACGCGTTTCGACATCGCCGAACGCGAGGTGCTGACGGCGCAGGAAGCGCTCGCGGCGGCCACCGGCGCGCATCGGGAGTTTTCCAGCGAGCTGGCCGCGGCCGAATCGCGGCTGCATACGATCGAAGAACTCGAATCCTCGCTCGAGGGCCACGTGCCCGGAACGCGCGCGATCGTCGAAGCCTGGCAGCGCGGCGATCTGCGCGGCATCGACGGCGTGGTCAGCAATCTGATCGAGACCGACGAGCGCTACGCGCGCGCGTTGGACGTCGCGTTCGGCGCTCGCCTCTCCAACATCGTGACGCGCACGTCCGAAGACGCCGAGCGCGCGATCGACTATCTCAACGCCAAGGAGCTGGGCCGCGCGACGTTCCTGCCGCTCGACACGCTGGCCAATCGCGAAGGCAAGACGCCGGCGCCTGACTTAGCCTCGACGCCCGGCGTGATCGGCTACGCGCACACGCTGGTACGTTCCAAACCCGAATATCAGAGCATCGTGCGCTTCCTGGTCGGCAGCGTGCTGATCGTCGACACCCTGCAGACCGGCATCGCGCTGGCGCGCGGCCGCGGCCTGCGCGATACGATCGTCACGCTCTCGGGCGAGCAGATCGCCGGCGGCGGCGCGATCACCGGCGGCCGCTTCAAACGCGAGACGGCCATTCTCTCGCGGCGCGTCCAAGCCCAAACCCTGCGCGAACGGTTGGCGGGCATGCGCGTGCAGTTGGGCGAGCGCGAAGCGGCGTTGTCCGACGCGGCCGCGCGCTGCGAAGCCGCGATCGCGACGCGCGACGGCGCGCGGGAGGCGCTGGCGCGTTTGGATATTGCCGCGACCGAAGTGCGCGCCGAGATGGCGTCGTGGCAGAGCGACGTCGAGCGCGTGCAGGGCGAGTTCGAGGTCGCCCGAGCGCGGGTCCAGGAATTGGGCACGCAAGCGCGCGCGGCGCGCGAACGCGAGCGCGAGTTGGGCGGTGGTTCGGCCGACGCCGCGCAAAGCGACGAAGATCGCCGGCGCTTGGAAGGCGAACTGGCGCGCGCGCGCGTCGAGATCGCCCAGGCCGAAGCCGCGCGGGCGCAAGCCGCCGCGCAGGCCGCGGAGCTGCGCGAGAAGTTCGCCGCATTGGGCGCCGAACGCGACGGCGCGCGCGCGCGCTTTGGAATTCTCGATCAAGATTCGCAGCGCGCGCAGAACGCGCGCGAGCAGATGCTCGCCGAGATCGTTTCGCTGGCCCAGCGCGGCAGTTCCGCACACGCGCACCTCGAAGGGCTCAAGCGCGGTGTCGCCGATCTCGACGTGCAGTTGGAAGCGGCGCGCCGCGAGCGCGAACGCCTTTCCGAGCAAAGCCTGCAAGTGGAGAGCGACGCACGCTTGGCCGAGAACGAAGAGCACGATGCGGCCGCGGGCGGCGAAGGCTTTCGCACGCGGTTGGCCGAGATCGAAGCCGAACTGGGCATGCTGGTCTCGCAGTTCGCGCAGAATCCAGCCAACGACGACGAGTGCAAAGACGTCGAGACGCGGTACGCCGATCAGGCCGACGACGTCACCGACGAGCTGCCGCGGCTGCGCGAAGAGCTGGCGCGCCTGCAAGCCAACGTCAACCTCAACGCCGAGGCCGAGCGCGAGGAGTTGGCCGAGCGCGAGAACTTCTTGCGCACCCAGCTCGACGATCTGTCGCGCGCGCGAGAAACGCTGCTGGAGTCGATCAAGGAGATCGAACTGCAGACCCAAGAGCGTTTCAACGAAACGTTCAACCAAGTTGCGGTGGCGTTCCACGCGGTCTACGAAGAACTGTTTCCGGGCGGCGAGGCCAAGATGTGGCAGACCGATCCCGAAAATCTCTCCGAGACCGGCATCGAGATCTCCGTTCAACCGCCGGGAAAGAAACAGATGGCGCTGGCCGCGCTCTCGGGCGGCGAGCGCGCGATGGTCGCCGCCGCGCTGATCTTCGCGCTGATCCGCGTCAAACCGTCGCCGTTCTATCTGCTCGACGAAGTCGACGCCGCATTGGACGACATGAACGTCGAACGCTTCTCGGATATGGTCCGAGAACTCTCGAGCGATTCGCAGATGATTATCGTCACGCACAACAAGAAGACGATGGAACTGGCCGACCGCATGTACGGCGTCACGATGAGCGAAGCCGGCGTCAGCACGATCGTCTCCGCCGAACTGAGCCAACACGAAGCGGAGCCGGCGATTGCCTAGCGGCGCGCTTTTTTCACTCTCCGACAAAACGGGCGCAACGCAACTCGCCCAGGCCTTGCACCGACGCGGCGTCGAAATCGTGGCGACCAGCGGCACGCGCAAAGCGTTGGAAGACGCCGGCGTTCCGGCGCGCGACGTCGAGACGCTGACGGGATTCCCGGCGCTCTTCGATGGACGCGTCAAGACGCTGCATCCCAAGATCTTCGGTGCGATCCTCTACGACCGGGCCGACGACGCGCACCTCGCCCAGCGCGACACGTATGCGATCCCGTCGATCGATGTGGTCGTCGTCAACCTCTACCCGTTCGAAGCCACCATCGCGCACGAAGGCACGGCGCTGGCCGAAGCGATCGAACAGATCGACATCGGCGGCGTCTCGCTGCTGCGCGCCGCTGCCAAGAACTTCTCGCAGGTCGCCGTGCTTTCGCATCCGTCGCAATACGACGAGTATCTCGCCGCGCTCGAAGCGGGCGAAACGTCGCGCGGCGTCGGGGAGATTCCGTTGGCCCTGCGCCGCAAGTGGGCCGTCGCTGCGTTCGAGCGCACCGCCGAATACGACGCCGCGATCGCGCACTACCTCGCCGCCGAAGGCGCGCTGCTGCCCGGCGATCTCCCTGGCGCGCTGACGCTCACGCTGCCGCTGAGCCAACGCTTGCGCTACGGCACCAACCCGCAAGCGCGCGCTGCATTCTATCTCGACCGCGCCGACTATCTCCCCGACCAACTCCACGGCAAAGCCCTCTCCTACAACAACCTGCTCGACCTCGACGCCACCCTACGCCTACTCGCCCGCGCCACTCCCGCTGCCACGACCAACGGGAGCGAAGTCGAACCACGGGCAGAAACCACACGCGCCGCGGTCGTCAAACACACGGTGCCGTGCGGCGTCGCGCAGCGCTCGACCGTCGACGCCGCCGTGCGCGATGCGCTAGGCGCCGATCCGACCTCCGCCTTCGGCGGAATCGTCGCGGTCGACGCGCGCGTTACCCTCGCTGCGGCGCAAGCGCTCTCGACGTTCTTTCTCGAGATCGTCGCCGCGCCCGATTTCGACGACGACGCGCTGGCGCTGCTGCGGAAAAAGAAAAACCTGCGCGTGATGCGCTTTGCTTCCGAACTTCCCGCGCGGCTCGCACGAGAGCTGCGCGTGCGCAGCGCGCTGGGCGGCGTGCTCGCCGAAGACGACGATCCGAACGCCGCGCGCGAAACCTGGAGCGTCGTCAGCAAGCGCCAACTCAGCGCGCGCGAATGGCAAGACGCCGCGTTTGCGTGGGACGTCGTCCGTCACGTAAAGTCCAACGGCGTCGTCATCGTCCGCGACGGCGTCACCCGCGGCATCTGCGCCGGTCAAACCAACCGCGTCAGCGCCGTCCAAATCGCCACCGCGCGAGCCAACGTCGCCGGCAACGACGCGTCCGAGGCCGCAGGCGCGCGAGGCGCCGCATGTGCCAGCGACGGTTTCTTCCCCTTCGCCGACGGCCTAGAAGCCGCCGCCGCCGCCGGCTGCACCGCGGTCATCGCGCCCGGCGGCAGCGTCCGCGACGAAGAAGTCATCGCCGCCGCCAACCGCCTCGACATCGCCCTGGTCTTTTCCACGCACCGCTACTTCCTACACTAGCATCACGACGAGTGGTGGCATGACACCGCTGCCCATGCACGTCACCGTGCGCGGTGCCGGAGGAGGACATCCCGCGGGTCGCGGCCCAGAAGGCAGGTATGCCGCGCTTTTTGCATACGTCGATCTTCGTGAACGACATGAACGAATCGATCGACTTCTACACCAACAAAATCGGGATGAAACTGCTCGATGGACCGCATCATTATCCGGGGAATGCCGACATGGCGTTCGTCGGGCACGATTGGAATGCGTACATCGAGCTGGTCTTCGATCTCGAGGAGCATCCGCCGTACGAACTTGGAAATCGCTACGAACACCTGGCGCTCGAAGTCGATGGCGATCTCAAGACCTACATCGCCGATCTGCGCTCCAAAGGCGTGAAGGTTCTCAAGGATGCGTATAAGTCGCCTAGCGGAACGCGCGCGATCGCATTCATCGAAGATCCCAACGGCGTTCCGGTGGAGCTGCTCGAGCCGCGCGGGAACGCGACGCCCTCGTAACGGTCAGCGATACAGAAACGGATCGCTGGGCGGAGCGACCGCTTTGGCGCGGTCGACGCGCAGCCGTAGCGAACCGTTGACTGGAACGAGCGTGCCATCGGCGTCGAGCCACGTTCCGGTGCGCGACGGCGGGGACGCCGCGAGCGGAACGGCGATCGGCGCGGCGTCGGCGCGACAGCAGGTGATCGCGTAACGGACCAGCGACGTATCTTTTCCCGTTCGCGCGACCACGCCGGTAAATGAGAGACGTTCTCCCGGGAAGGCATCGGCGAGCGTCGTTGGCGTCGCGCGATAGTCCGGTGGCGGCGCGCCGGCGACCGCGACGGCGAAGGCCAGTGCCGGTGCGAGCATCGCGCGCACGTCGCGTTCGCGCCGATGCTTGTAGGCCAGCACGGCGAGCGCGGCGCCGCACGCCAACAGCGGCAAGGTGAAGTGCGGATGCACGAGCATCGCGCCGCCGTGCCACGCGACCAGCGCACACGCCAGAGCGGCGAGGAGGTAAGCGCACGCATCGTGTCCGACGTGGGCGTCGCGATGGGGAAACAGCGAGCGAACGTCGACGACGCCTGTGACACAAAGAAATCCGACGCACGCCGCCGGAGAAACGCCGCGCAGTGCGCCGGCGATGCCCACGACCCCAAGCCCGCACGGCGAAAGCGCGAGCCCCAGCAACGCGCCGCCGATCCACGCAACGATCGCGTTTGCATGCGAGAACGAATACAACATCGGCAGAACGTGCGATACGACCCCCGCAACGATCGCGAACGGCAACAACGAAGAAAGCGTGCCCAAAGCGTTGTCACGGTGCGGGGAGGTGTCCCCCATGACACCGCGCGTTGCGATGCCCATCGCGTAGGCGGCGAGGAAGCGCGCTAGCGCGACGAGCGGGCCGAAGGCCAGGGCGGTGGCGATGGTGGCGGGCACGGAGCGGGCGGAGGGGCCGCCGCTGCAGCCGCAGCCCAAGAACGGCAGCCAGTGCGAGGCGCGCGGCAGGATCGCGGCGACCAGCCGGGCGGCCAGGATGAAGGGGACGGCTTCGAAGAGCGTCGATGCGGCGGTCGCGGCGATTTGCAAGCCGGTCGTCGGGGGCAGCAGCGCCAACGCGAGTAGCAGCGCCGCGATCGGAATCGGTCGCATACGTCTCCATCCCGCGCATCGGCGCCGGCCGCAAGCGTCTGCATGAATACGGGGCGACCTTGCGAACAGGTGGAGGCCATGTCTTCGAAGATTGCCGCGCCGCGCGGTACGCAGGATATTCTGCCCCCCGAGTCCGCCCGCTGGCTGGAGTTGGAGGCGCGCGCGCGCGCGTTGGCCGAACGTTTCGGGTACGGCGAGATTCGCACGCCGACGTTTGAATCGACCGAACTGTTCGTGCGCGGCGTCGGCGACGCGACCGACATCGTCGAAAAAGAAATGTACACGTTTACCGATAAGGGCGACCGCAGCATCACGCTGCGCCCGGAGTGGACGGCACCGGTCGTGCGCGCCGCGCTCGAACATCAATTGTTCGCACAGGGGCCCCAGCGGCTGTACTACATCGGGCCGATCTATCGTTACGAGCGCCCGCAGAAGGGACGCTACCGGCAATCGCACCAATTCGGCGTCGAATGTTTCGGCTTTGCGGGACCCGAAGCGGACTTCGAGGTGATCTCGCTGGCTTGGGCGTTGGTCGCCCAACACGGGATCGCCGATGCGGTACTCAACCTCAACTCGATCGGCGACGACGTCTGCCGTCCGCGCTACCGCGAAGCGTTGCTGGAGCACTTTCGCCCGCACCTTGCGGGGTTGAGCGAAGATTCGCAACGGCGCTTGGAGCGCAACCCGTTGCGCTTGTTGGATAGTAAAGACGACGCCGATCGGCCGTTCGTGGAAAGCGCGCCGACGTTCGAGTCGATCTTGTGCGACGATTGTCGCGCGCACTTCGACGCGCTCAAAGCCTATTTGGACGCGGCCGGAATTCCGTACACGATCAATCCCCGCATCGTGCGCGGCTTAGATTACTATACGCGAACGGTCTTCGAAATCACCTCGAGCGTGTTGGGCGCGCAATCGACGGTGTGCGGCGGCGGACGGTACGACGACTTGGTTCGATCGCTGGGCGGTCCTCAAACGCCCGCGGTGGGTTTCGCGCTGGGGCTCGAACGCTTTTTGATGATGCTCGATGCGATGGCCACGGCGGCCCCGCCGGCGCGACGCGGCGTCTTTGCAATCGGCCTGGGGGCGCAAGCGCGCGCGGCGTTGCTGCCGATCGTCACCGATCTGCGCGGCGCGCTCGACGTGCCGGTCTTTGCCGATTACAACGAGCGGAAATTGCTCGCCCACCTCAAGACCGCCGACCGCTGCGGCGCTCGCTTCGCGCTGATCCTGGGCAGCCAGGAGCTGGCCGCGGGCGAAATCGTCGTTCGGGATCTCGACGCGCGCACCGACCGGCGCGTGCCCCTGGGGCGCGGAAAAGACCTTGCGGCGGCCCTCGTTGAAGGGGGAGCGTAATGGACGAGAAGCAGACCCTTGAAGAATTGCTCGCGATCATGCACGAGCACGACCTCGACAAGATCAAGGTCAAGGTCGGTGACGCGCTCTACGAATTGGTCCGGCGCGAGCCGGGCTCGTACGTCGGGCCTCCGGTCCCCGCGTCCGCGCACGGCGTCGCTCCCGCGGCCGGACCGCCGACCGCCGCACCGCCCAACGTCAAGAAAGTCGCCGCGCCGCTGACCGGCGTCTTCTATCGTTCGCCGTCGCCCGACGAGCCGTCGTTCGTGAACGTCGGCGATCGCGTCGAGGTCGGCGCGCCGCTGTGCATCCTCGAAGCGATGAAGCTCTTCAACGAAATCGTCAGCGACTACGCGGGAACGGTCCTGCGCGTCCTTCCCGAAAACGGCGAACTGGTTTCGCAAGGCGACGACATCGTCTGGATCGAGCCGTAACTGTGGCCAAGGACTACACCGGTCGCCGCGATTTCGAAGAACTGATCGCCGACCGCGCCGGCATTTTCGAACGCCCGCACTATCGCGAACAAGTTGAAGCGATCGTCGATGCGGTGGTCGCGTGCCTGCGCGCGGGCAAGAAGGTCTATTGGTGCGGCAACGGCGGCAGCGCCGCCGAAGCCCAGCACATGTCCGCCGAACTCTCCGGCCGGTTCTTACGCGAACGTCCGGGGCTCAACAGCGAAGCGCTTTCGGTCAACACCTCGACGGTGACGGCGATCGGGAACGATTTCGGCTACGACGAGATCTTCGCGCGTCAAGTGCAAGCGTTCGCCCATCCCGGCGACGTGCTGATCGCGCTCACGACCAGCGGCGGTTCGCGCAACATCGTCTTGGCGCTCGAAGCGGCCAAACGTAACGGCGCGGTCGCGATCGCATTCACGGGTAATGGCGGCGGTGCGGCCGCCAGGGCCGCCGATTTGGTACTGATGGGCCCCGACGGTTACTCGGCGATCGTTCAAGAAGTGCATCAGGTGATGGCGCACATCGTCTGCGATCTGGTCGAACAGCGCCTGATCTTCGAATCATGACCGCGCATCTGCTGGCCCCGCCCGACGCGCGCGCTCTCTTCGCGCGCATGCGCGGCAAGCGCATCATGGTGGTCGGCGACGTGATGATCGACGAATGGATTTGGGGCACGGTCAGCCGCATCTCCCCCGAGGCTCCCGTTCCGGTCGTCGCGGTTACGGATCATTCGTTCACGTTGGGAGGTGCCGGAAACGTTGCGAGCAACCTGCGCGCGCTCGGCGCGCGCGTGTCGTTCGTCTCGGGCGTTGGCGGCGATACGTTTGGCGAGCAAGTGCGCGCGCTACTGCGGGAGGACGATGTCGACGAGAGCGGCACCATCGCGCTCGACGATCGCCCGACCACCCGCAAGACGCGCGTGGTCGCGCACAACCAGCAAGTCGTGCGAACGGACTGGGAGTCGACCCAGCGACTCGAAGATGCGGATCGCGAGCGCCTGCGCGCGTACGTTGACGGACACGCCGCGAAGTGCGACGCGGTGATCCTGAGCGACTATGCCAAAGGCTTGCTGGATCGCGAATTGGTCGAGGCGTGCTTGGCGGCGCCTTTGGTGCTGGCCGATCCCAAACCGCAGAACCTCGATCTCTTCGCCGGCGTGACCTGCGTGGCACCTAACGCGAACGAGGCCGCGCAGGCCAGCGGCATCGCGATCGTCGACGATGCGTCGCTGGAACGCGCGGGAACGGCGCTGCTCGGACGTTTGGGATGCAGATTCGTGGTGGTGACGCGCGGCGAACACGGGATGGCGCTCTTCGGCCGCGATGGGGAACGCCTGCTGATTCCATCGGTCGCGCGCACGGTCTTCGACGTCAGCGGCGCCGGCGATACCGTCGTGGCGGTGCTTTCGCTGGCGTTAGCCGCGGGCGCGCCGATCGACGTGGCGATGCGCTTGGCGAACTTCGCCGCCGCCGCCGTCGTCGAGAAACTCGGCACCGCGACCGCGTCGGCCGACGAGATCGTCGCGCTGGTCGAGCACGAACATGCCTGACGCGTTCTTCGGCGACCTGTTGAGCGTCGATGTCGCGTGCGAACGTCGCGAGGCACTGCGTGCGGCCGGCAAGCGCGTGGTGTTTACCAACGGCGTCTTCGACGTCGTGCACGCCGGTCACGTCGGCTACCTGGCATGGGCTCGCGCGCAAGGCGACGTCTTGATCGTGGGCTTGAACACCGACGCCTCGGTGCGCGAGATCAAGGGTGAGTTGCGCCCGATCGTGCCCTTCGACGATCGCGCGCGCGTGTTGTGCGCCTTACGCAGCGTCGACATCGTCGTTGCCTTCGGCGAACGCACGCCCGAGGTGCTACTCGACCGGATCGCGCCCGACGTGCACGTCAAGAGCGATCAATACCGCGAGGACGAGCTGCCCGAGCGCACGGTCGTGCTGGCGCACGGCGGCGAGATTCGGCTCGCGCCGCATCAGGCCGGCGCCTCGACCACCGACACGATCGCGCGCATCATCGCGCGCTACGCTCCGCCCGACTTATAGTGCGCATCGCGATCACCGCCAACGGCCCGGGCGAGGTGGCCGGGTGGTTTCGTCCGCTGGCGCGCGCGCTGTACGCGCACGATCCGCGGACGGAGATCGTGCTGTTCCTGGTGCCCGACGACTATGCTAGCGGTGCGGAAGCGCAGATGGCGCGCGAGTGGTTTCCGCAAGCGCGCGTCTTGGATCCCAAGGAATACGTCGCGTTCGCGCTGGGCCGGCGCGTCGACGACGCGCCGCAGAATGCCGACATCGTGCAGTACCTGGGCGGCGATCTCATGCACGCCGCGCGCTTGCACAAACGGTTGGGCGGTGCGGTGACCACGTACAAATTCTCGCGCGCGAAATTTAGGCAGACGTTTGTGCGCGCGTTCGCCGTCGACGCCAAGAACGTTGCGGAACTGCAAGCGGCGGGGATTCCCGACGAGCGCATCCGCACCGTCGGCAACTTGGCGATCGACGGCGCCCTGCTCGAAGCCGAGCAGCCGGCCGAGCCGCAGGCTCCCGACGATGGCATTCTGATCATGCCCGGCTCGCGCGCGCACGAGGTCGCCGAGCTGATTCCGTTTTTCTTTACCGCCGCGCGCCGGATGCTGCGCGAGCGCCCGAGCCTGCGGATCGCCTTTGGAATTTCGCCGTTCTCGTCGTTAGAAAACGTGCGCGCCGCGATCGAGCGCGGCGGCGATCCGCGAACCTGGGCCGAACGCGGCCGAATGACCCACCGCGACGGCGTGGCATTCTTGGAGAGCATGGACGGGCTTACGCGCGTGCCGATCGTGCACAACGCGCTGGCGGCCGCACGCCGCGCGCGTTTGGTGCTCACGCTGCCGGGAACCAAAGCCATCGAGGTGGCCGCGCTGGGCATACCGATCGTTTCGATCACGCCCGCGAACGCGCCGGAAAAGGTCGTCATCAACGGACCGCTGACGTACTTGGACCGCATCCCCGTGGTCGGCGCTGCCCTCAAAGGCGCGGCGGTTCTTGCCTACGCCAAACGCTTTCGCTATCATACACAACCAAACATGGACCTTAACGAGATGACGATCTGCGAGCTGCACGGAACGCTCTCGCCCGGGCGCGTCGCGCGCGTGGCGTTGGAGCGCTACGACGATCGGCAATGGCAGCAGACG